>Ga0335081_10015672_pt1 | contig 12266 bp, 11 predicted proteins | sample Lox_Sample_35_FD_206713 | JGI IMG/M metagenome (GOLD analysis project Ga0335081, IMG submission 206713) | Soil microbial communities from Loxahatchee National Wildlife Refuge, Florida, United States - Lox_Sample_3.5 | ecosystem: Environmental > Terrestrial > Soil > Wetlands | place: USA... | reverse complement strand
AGCGCCTTGGTGGCTCCGGCAAGTTCGTTGGCATTGCCGGGCAATGGCCGCCGAAGCCCTCGGTTCTACGCTTGACTGGCGCGGCAGAATAACCTGCCTTGCTTTTGCGCATTTATGCCACATTATTCTCGGGCACAGCCTTGGTGAAGGCTGACGCAGGCGCTGCGCCTGAGAGTTGAGCGCACGTCAACCACAGGGAGGAGTCCCATGGGCAGCCAGGATTTGGCGGCGTTGAGCCGCCGCGCACTATTGCGCCAAGCCGGTGCGGGCATTGTTCTCGCCGGCAGCGGAATAAGCCTCACCAGTCGTGCCTGGGCGCAATCTGCCGCCACGGAGCTTACTCCGGGAGTGCCATCCGGCGTGCCGAGCTACGCTACGATGGCGACGCTTCCGGGCAAGAAGCCGCTCATCAGGCTGTCGGATCGCGGGCCGAACTATGAGGCGCCGCTCGAATATTTCCGCACGCCGATCACGCCGAACGACGAGTTCTTTGTCCGGTACCACCTGTCCTACATCCCCGAAGTGGATGCCAAGACCTACAAGATCGAAGTCGGCGGCGAAGGCGCAAACGGGCACACCGAGATAACGCTCGACGCCCTCAAGAAAATGCCGGCCTACGAAGTTGTCGCGGTCAATCAATGTTCTGGCAACAGGCGCGGCCTGTCGCAACCGCACGTCGCCGGCGTCGAATGGGGCTATGGCGCCATGGGCTGTGCACGCTGGAAAGGCGCCCGGCTCAAGGACGTTCTGGCGATGGTCGGCCTTAAACCGGAGGCGATCGAGATCGCGTTCAACGGCGCCGATGGTCCGGTGATCGACAAGACACCTGACTTCATCAAGAGCCTCCCGGTTTGGAAGGCAATCGATGAGTCGACATTGATTGCCTATGAGATGAACGGCGCGGCACTGCCGCATTTCAATGGATTTCCGGCGCGGCTAATCGTGCCCGGATGGACCGGCACCTATTGGATGAAGCACCTCATCTCGGTCACTGCGCTGACGAAGCCGCAGGGCGGGTTCTGGATGAATCCGGCCTATCGCATTCCGATCGGAAAGTTCCCCGTCGTTGCGCGGTTTGTTAGCCAGGAAAATGCCACCAGCACCCCGATTACCGAAATGGTGGTCAATTCGCTCATCACCAGCCACCGCGACGGTGCTAGCGTGAAAGCCGGCAAGGTCACGGTCAGCGGGCTGGCATGGGACGGCGGCTACGGCATCCGCGCCGTCGAAGTCTCGACCGACGACGGCAAGACTTGGGCTCAGGCCAAGCTAGGTCAGGACCTCGGCCGTTACGCATTCCGGCCATGGAGTTTCGATCTCAATGCCAAGCGCGGCAAGGCCACGGTGATGGCCAATGCCGTCAACGCGATCGGCCAGACGCAAACGGCGACGCTGATCTTCAATCCGGCCGGCTACCACAACAACGTCATGCAGCGTCTCACGCTGAACGTAGGCTAAGGGAGGGCGGATCATGCGAATATTTGTCATTGCGGTCTTGGCGACAATGATCGCCGCTCCGGCATCGGCCCAGAGCCAGCTGCAGCAAATCAAGCTCAAGCCCAATCCCGGCGTTGATGCTGTCGAACGCAATTGCGGAACTTGTCACAGCCTCGCCTATATTCCGATGAACTCGCCGTTCCTCAATGCGGCCGGCTGGAACGCCGAAGTCACCAAAATGATCAAGGCGATGGGAGCGCCGATCAACGACGCCGATGCGAAGGCGATCATCGATTATCTCAGTAAAAGCTACGGAACCTAAGCGCCAGCTGTTTGGGTCGGCTCCATTCCGTGCGCGGCGACGACAGCTTTTGCCGTGGGCGAAGCGAGGAATGTGATGAAGTCGCGCGCCAGATCCGGCCGTGGCGCAGCCGAAGGCACAGCGGCTGAAAAGACTGTCGTGTGTTGAATTTCAGCAGGCAGCGGGCCCACGAGATCGACTCCCGGCACGGCGACGATCTCGGCAATCTGTTGCAGGCCTAGCTCCGCCTCACCGTTAGCGACAGCCGCGCACACGACTACTGCCTCGCCGCCTTCGGCACCGACGAGACGCATCTTCGCTTTCAGTTCGGAAGCCAACCCGAGCCGTGCGAACAGCTCCGCCAGATAGAGCCCGCTGGCGGTGCCGAAGGCAGGGTCGGCACAAGCAATCGAGCGCGCCGTTTGCAACGCATGCTTGAATGCCGCCACCGAGCCGATGTCGGGTTTGGGGTGGCCTGATTTCACGGCGACGCCGATGCGCGAGCGCGCCAGTGCGATTGCGGTTGCGGCGACGACCTTGTTTTCCTTGGCCAGTTCGCCGATGCGCGCTTGCGTGGTAACGGCAATGTCGAAAGGCTCGCCGGCGCGGATGCGGTCGCGAACGAGCGGCGAGCGGGTAAATTCGGGCGCGAACTCGATGCCGCTAGCCGCGTATTTCTCGCCGAGTTCGACAACGATCTCGCGTAGCGCGGCGGCCGACAAAATGCGGATCTCGCTCGCGCGGGCGGAAGCAGTCGCCATGGCAGCCCGCTCAACGCCGCTTTTTCGATTTCGCGATGCGTTCCTTGACGTTGCGGACTTCGGTATTCATCCGCAGATCCTTGCGCCGGCGTTTTTCCAGAGCCTTCCCCATCTCGAAATAATCTCCTCGCGTCGCGCGCTCGGCGGCTTCATCGAGATCGGGTGACCATTCGCCGAGCGAATAACCGAACCATGGCGACTCCGGTTTGAGCTTCGGCAGACCGAGTTCCTCCCAGATCGCCTTGGCGCGCTCCATGTAGGGCCGCTTGGGCAGCGATATCGGCGGGAAATCCTCTTTCAGCGTCGCGTCGATCAGCACCGATGCGTCCTGTCCGCCGTTGCGTTTGCTGCGCGGCCCGTGCCCCTGGTCGCGGTGCGGCAGGATGTGAAAGTCGAGCGTCGGATTGGCGCGATAAGACATCGCCCAGAAGATCGCGTCGGCGTTTTCCGGATCGATATCGTCATTGAGCGCGATCACGTATTTGCCGGCGGCGCGATGCAGCACCGCCGCGCCATAGAGGGCGCGCCACACCTCGGTCGTCGGCATGTCGCGCTCGCAGACGAGCGCGATGACCTTGCGGATGTTGGTGAGCGGCTCGTGCATTGACACTCGCTTGACGCCCTTGATGCCGAGCGTGTCGCGTAGAAAATTCAAGAACAGCGGCTCCATGCCGATGCGCTTGATCAGGCTCGATTCCGACGGCGTCACCTGGGAGATGATCGAGGTGAGAATAGCGTCGCGGCGGCGCGTGATTGCGGTCACGTCCATGTAGGCGTTGAATTCCTGCAGGTTGACATGGCCGTGGGATTCGCCGAACGGCGCTTCCGGCTCGAGATATTCGGTGTCGATGAAGCCTTCGATCACGATCTCGGCTTCGGCGGGCACCAAGAGGTCGACGGTTTTGGCTTTGACCACATTGATTGGCGCGCCGACCAGCGCGCCCGCGACGTGCAACTCGTCGAGGCTCTCCGGCAACTTCTGCACCGACGCGAAGGTGATGCATGGCGGTGCGCCGAGCACCACCGCGCAGGGCAGTTTCTTGAAGCCGCGCGCGCGCAGCTTTTCCCAATGGTTGTAGATGCCGGGCCGCAGTTCGAGCGACGGGTTCATGCCGAGCCGGCGGCGCGCTTTCACCTGGCCGCGGTAATTGCCCATGTTCTGGATGCCGGTATCGGGATCCTTGGTGATGTATTGTGACAGCGTGGCGTAGGGCGCGACATCCCAACCCGGCGTCGAGATCGGCAGCGGAATGCCGTCGAGCCCATTGCCCGGCTTGTCGAGGTCCTTGCCGGTGATGACGATCTCATGGCACGACGCAACGTCGACGACGCGTGGCGCGATCGGATGGCGCGCGGCTTCGACCCAGCGTGCATCGATCTCCTCAAAGGGGCAGCCGATGCCGATGCGGTAAATCTCGCGATTGGCGGCAAGGCCGCCGACCAGGACCGGGATGTCGTATTTGCGGCCTTTGCCGTCGACCACATTGGTAAAGAGAAATGCCTTGCGGTCCCTTTCCTCGATGCCGCCGCGGAACTGCCAGCGCACCAAGGGGTGCATCTCGGTGTCCTTGTTGATCGGACGATCGACCGTGACCAGCAGTCCGGCTTTGTCCAGGCTGCGAATGTGATCGTGGAGATCGGGATAGGCACGGGCCGGCGCGATCTTCGTTTTGTTTCTCGGTTTGGTGAGGGCGTCCATAATTCGCTTCTTCCTGGTGTCGGCGTCACAACGTATCACATCCGCACGCGACCTTGTGCAGGTGGTCATCCGGCACCGCGCTCACCATGATGCTTGCATGGCAGCGATGCACGCGGGTGGCTTCGCTGCGGCGATCGGCCGGGCCGCCACTATTTCCCCAGCGTCTTCCAAACGCCGTTCGCGGTCGCCACCACGCGGGTGCCGACCACGAGGTCGGCGGCCACGAAGATCAGCGAGCGGGTTCGGCGCACAATGCGGCACTTGGCTTCGACGAATTCGCCGATCTGAACGGCTTTGACGAAATGGACGTCGAGATGGACGGTGGCCTGCGGCTGGCGCTCGTTGGCGTACCAGCAGGTCATGCCCATGGCGCGGTCCGCGAACGTCATCAGCATGCCGCCCTGGACGATGCCACGGCGATTGTGATGCTTCGGTTCGGCCTTGAACGCGTAAAGGTAGCTCTCGCCTGACGGCTGGGCCCAGAAGGGTCCGACCAAGCCGATGAAGCCATCGTCGCCGTAAGGTTCCCAACCTGCGGCGGCGGGATCGAAGCTATTGTCCGCAGCCGCAGGCGAACCGGCCACAGTTTTGGTTTCTGACATTGAATAAAGTCTCGCAGTCGATGAACGCAGCAGATGTGCCGAGGGACGCTAGCAGGCGCAACCTGGTTTTTGCGAAGCCGCTTCGTCAAGGTGCGCGCCGACAGGTTGAAGAGACGATCACCCCATATGGTGCCGCATCCACTGTGCGAGATCGTTGACTGCCCCCTGTAACGGAAACTCCGGCTGATAGCCGAGGTACCGCTTGGCGCGGCTCAGGTCGGCGTGGCTGTCACGGTTGGTCAGGGCCACGCGCGCGCTCGCCGGCGCGTCAAACTTTACTTTGGCGCCCGGCACCACCGCGCCGATCGCGGCGGCGAATTCGCCCGGCTGGGTCAGCGCGCCCATGGTGATGTTGAACACGCCGGAGCCCAAGTCCTTCGATTCGAGCGCCAGCACCGTGCCGCGCGCCGCATCCTTGGAATAGACCCACTCCATGGCGCCAGGCGGCACCGTCGCCTCTTTCCCGGCGAGCGCATTGCGCATGGCGTCACGAATGATGTTCGACGGCCCGCCGCCGCCTGACCCGCTCCACGGTCCGAACACCGCGCCATAACGCAGTCCGGCGAACTCGATGCCGCACCACTTGGCGTAGTTGAGGCCGATGCTCTCGACGGCCTGCTTGGTCGCCGCATAGAACGTGGTCGGACGCGGGAAGGCCTCCTCGCGACCGAAGTCGCCGCCGTCCTGGCCGCCGTCGAAATATGAGTTGAGCACGCTCGACGACGACACCACGACGCGCTTGATGCCGACGACGCGCGCAGCTTCCAACACGTTCACCGTGCCCATGATGTTGAGGTTGATCGCGGCATACGGTTCGCGCTGCGCGCCCACGGTGAGCAACGGATAGGCAGCGGTATGGGCGATGCGCGTGATGGCGTGGCTCTTGAGCGCATCGACGATCGATAGCGGACGCAGCACGTCGCCCTGGATTGGCGTAACCTTGTCGAGATCGACAATCTGGCCGATCGCGTGCGTCTGTGCGGCGACGTCCATCAACACGGGCTTCTCGCCGCGCTCGACAAGAATGCGTGCGACCTGCGAGCCGATCAGTCCGGCTCCGATGACCAGCGTCGTCATTTGTCCCTCCCCGCTTGTTGTGGGCAGCATGCAATTTCTGAACGCGCTTGCCGATGCTGCGCGCCCGGAGCGCTTCGTGCGCGGCACAATCGACGGAGGTAAAATGTCGAGCCGATCATCTTGTAATAGGTCGTGGTGCCCCGCCGCGCTGTTTGCTTGCGCTGTTCTTCAAGACACCGGCCAGCGCAACTGCACCATCTTGTCGAACTTCAGCTGCTTGCCAAAGCGCGAGACCGCAAGCGGAATTTCCTCATAGAGCTTGCTTTCGTCGACCTTAGTCAGCCGCCCGCCGGAAACCACCTGCTCGCCGGCGACGAACACGTCGCGCACCGAATCGCCGGTGGCGCTGTAGACGAGATTGGCGACTGGATTGATCAGCGGTTGCCATTCCGGCCGCCGCGTATCGAATAACACGATATCGGCGTCCTTGCCGACCTCGATCGAGCCGATGCGGTCGCTCATCAGCGCGGCCTTGGCGCCGTTGACCGTGGCCATTTCAAGACCGGTCTCCGGCGGCATGACGCGCGGGTTTAGCCGCGTCTCCTTGTAGCAACAGCACGCGAGCCGCATTTCCTGCGGCAGATCAACGATGCCGGATGACGCATGATCGGAGCCAACGGTGACGTTCACTCCCAGCGCCAACAGTTCGGGCAGCTTGCCGACCAGAAAGTTGCCGTAGCCGTTGTGCAGGCTCGAACTCGGCGCGCATACCAGCGACGGCTTGCGCCTCGCCAGGATCGCGACTTCTTCGGGCTCGAGCCAGCCGGAATGCACGATCAGCATGCGCTCGTCGATGACGCCAAGCTTTTCCAGCCGCTCGATCTCCGCTAAGCCGCTGCGCGCGACGCTGGAATCGTGAGTCGAGTAGGAAAAGCAGGCGTGCGTCTGGAGCAGCGTGCCATATTTACGGGCAAGCTTGTCGAGGCCGAGAATCAGCTCGTCGGAAGCGTTGTTCAGCCCGCGAAACGATGCGCTGGCGGACAGGCGCGGGTTGCCGGACTTCGCATATTTTTCCAACACGGCCTCGGCGCCCTCGAGTGCGACTGCCGTGGTCTCGATCATGCGCTCGGGCAGAATGCCGAGCACCGATTTGGTCAGGTCGAATGATGATCGGGAAACGACATATCGAATGCCTGTCGACATCACGCCTTCGACCGAAGCTTCCGGGTGATAGTTTCCCGGATCGATGAAGCAAGTGACGCCATGCTTGAGCAGTTCGACAGCCGCCAGCGTCGCGGAAACGCGGACATCGTCGCCATCGAGCGCTGCTTCGTAAGGGTACATGCGGTCGAACAAGAACGATTGAGCGTTCGCCTCGTCGGCAAGCCCGCGCGACAGCTGGAAAGAGGCGTGGAGATGACAGTCGATGAGGCCAGGCGTCGCGACGGTATGCCGGCCGTCGAGCCGCCGTTCCGCGGAGTAGTTCTCGCGGATCTCGGCGGATTTGCCCACGGCGACGATTCTGCCGCCAGCCACGGCGATCGCCGCATCGCGAATGATGCGACGGCCGGGATCGACTGTGATCAGCCAGTCGATGCCTTCGATGACCAAATCGACGGATTGCACCTTCTTGTCCGCTTATTTGTTTCTTATTTGCCGTCTCCGACATAGCTGAGATCGTCGGCGATCTTCAATTCGATCAGCACGTTGTCGTCGGTGGAATCTTCGCACAGCATCGAGCGGTGACCAATCCCCTTGGGGATGAACAGCATGTCGCCCGGATGCATGATCTTCACGCCCATCTCAGTTTCCCACTTCAGTGCGCCTTTGACGCAAAAGATGATTTCGTGGGCATCAATATTGCGGTGCCAGAACCCCATGTCGTGCTTGCGGCGCTTGGAGACGTCGACCTTGACCCGATCCGAGGTGTAGAGGCGTAGCGGTGTGCCGTCGGCCTTGTCGATGTTGGTTGGCGAAAACTTCTCGTCGAAAATATTGAGCATGCGGAAGATGTCGGCGTATTCGAGAACGCCGGCGTTGATCACCGGCGGCTCGTTGTGGGCGAGCACGACATTCTTGCCGTTGATGGTGACGAGTTCGCGGTAGATCTGCTTGGCGGGCTGCTGGGTGTCTTGCTTGGTCTGCGGCTTATTCATGGGTGTCTCCAACCGGCAGCTCGGTGCATGTGCCGGACAAATTCGCTTGACGGGCAGCATTGCTAGCGCCTGCAGCCCGTTGGGTAAAGGTGGCAGAACCGCTCGATGGGACCAAGGGCGCGCGGTTCGGCAGCGGTCAGGCAGCATCTTCCTTGAAGGCGGTGTTGTGCCTTGGAAACCACACATGGCCTTTGAGCATGTAGTTCCAGTACATGATCGGCAGCCCCGTGGTCTTGATCCACCAGCCGGTCCAATGCTCCTTGGCGGGATTGAGCGGCAGCGTCGGCGTGACCTTGCCGCCATAGATGAACTCAGCCAGGATGGTCTTGCCGATTGCGGTCGTCAGCGGGCAAGAGGCGTAGCCGTCGTAGCCGGGTTCGACGGCCGTTTTTCCGATCATATGAAGGATGTTGCCCGCGACGACGGGCGCCTGCTTGCGGACCGCCGCCGCGGTCTTGGAGTTCGGGCTGGAAGCGACGTCGCCGAGCGCGAATACATTGGCATAGCGCAAGTGCTGCATCGAATTCTGATTGACGTCGACCCATCCGGCCGTGTTCGCCAGCGGACTCGTCTTGATTTCTTCCGGCGGGCTTTGCGGCGGCGAAACATGCAGCATGTCGAACGGCACGGTCACGCGTTCGCCCTTGGTCTGTTCGCCGACTTTCTCGAATGTTGCGGTCTTCGCTGCTCCGTCCACCGCGACCAGATTGTGCTGGTAATGGACATTGACGCCGTAGCGCGCTGCGACATTGACGAGCTCGCGGGCAAAGTACGGCACGCCGAAGATGACCGGGGCGTGCACGTAATAGTCGAGGCTGCAATCCCTAAGGATGCCGCGGCGCCGCAGATGATCGGCAGTCAAATAGACGATCTTCTGCGGCGCCCCCGGGCATTTGAAAGGTAGCGGCGGCTGGGTGAATACCGCGCGGCTGCCAGGCTTCAGGTTTTGCAGGCACTCCCGGGTATAGGTGACGTACATCGGCGAATAGTTGCTACACACGCCGTTCTTGCCCAATGTTTCGGCAAGCCCGGCAATTTTGCCCCAGTCAAGCTTCACGCCTGTGCAGACCACGAGATAATCGTAGGTCACGGCATCGCCGCTCTTCAGGCGAACCGTATTCTTGTCGGGCTCGAACGTCTGCGCAGCGTCGCGAATCCACTGCACGCCGACCGGGATCAGATCCCGTTCCGGACGTTTTGTGCGCGCCAGCGGATAGACGCCGGCGCCAACCAGCGTGAAGGCCGGCTGGTAGTAGTGCTCCGCCGACGGCTCGACGATGGCAATTTCAGTGCCGGGGTCGCGGCGGCGCAGAATTGCGGCGACGGTGATGCCGGCGGTGCCGCCGCCGACAATGAGAATCTGATAGTGCGACGAAGCCGGCATCTGTCCCACTCCCGTGACGCTGTCCCGCTGCGTATCATGCGAGCGACTGTGTTCTGTTGTTTTCAGGATGGAGCTTTTTGACCGGGCGAACAAGGTCTTTCCGGTGCGGCGATGCCGCCAGCACAAGGGTGCGGGCGTATGGCAGTCATCGCAGCCGAATGGTTTCGCGCAATCCGATATGGCGGAGGTTCCGACGCCGTCCTCGAATTGACCCTGTGTGCTCGGATGTCGCTGCGAAGATCGGATCGCGCCGGCCGCAGAACGTTCGCTTGATTTCGGCGCGGGCGAACATTGCATCGAGGCTCGGGTCGCCGCCGGCTGAAAGCATGGTGAGACGATCGAGCACGCACGTCAGTGCGCTCCGGTCGACGATCTCGTCGCCCGGACTGCAATACCAGCCGGCAATTTGCATTGAGGGTTGTGCGAAGGCACGGGCAAAGCCGAGGCAGCGGCGCTGGTGGCCGTGGAGTGCGATGGCGAAATCGACGAGCGGGACCGCGCCGAACTTGCTGTCGATACGTCCCGCCGGTTTGACGTCGTCGGTGACCGAATAGCCGACGATCCGTTCCGCAATCTCGCTTTCCGGATCGATGAACGCCTCGGTCAAATCGCCCGACCGGTAGATTTCGACGCGCACGACGGGACCGGGCGCAGCCGCCGTGCCCCACGTCAGGACGTCCTTGCGGGCGGCATCGGCGGCGCGCCGCAAGATCGCATAGTGGGCCCGGATGGTCGCCAATTCGGGCATCGCCAGTTCGAAGGCCGGATGGGGATTTTCGACCTCGATCCACTGTGGATGGGGGGCGGAACCCGGCTCCACCAGCGCTGGGACATGGGAAATGCCCGCCGCCGCGATGGCGACCAATCCTAGACCGCCCATATAGGCGAGAACGCGCACGAAAGTGGCGCGAATGTCCTCTGACAGCGAATACGCGGCCGGCGGCACGGCAACGTCCCATCAACGTTGTGTTAGGGACGTTTCTCGCTTAGTCTCGCCTAGACAGCGCGAAAAAGTGAGAAAATCCCTGATAAATGGGCATTTCTGACAGTCGATTGAGCGGCTGCACTGCACCGCGTCACTGTACTATTGCTGTCTCACCATGGCCCATGCACGCCCGATATTGACCTAGAGGCGTTGCCAGAATATTTGTTTGCTCACGGTCGGGTCATCGCCTGCCGACCATGGTTAACCGGACCTTGAGTCACGGGACCGCGCTACGACCGAGCATCGGCTGTAAGTCCCCCGGCCTTTGAAATCTCGCGTCAGACGGACCTTCCAAGCCGGGAGGGTCCAATCATGGAACCCCTAGCTCTCTCGCCGCGCGATGCGGCGGCATTCCTCTCCGTGTCTAAGCGCACGCTGACACGCTTGATTGCTGATAAGAAAATCGAGGCCCGCAAATCCGGGCCGCGCACGTTGATCGACGTGGCATCGCTCAAGGCGTACTACGCCAGCCTGCCGACCATCACGCGACCCGCTCCGCTATATTGCGCCGTAGCGAAGGTTCGCACCAAGGCGCGGCGCAAAATGCAGCAATGATCGGATTGAAATGGTGGAGCGCGCCCCGGATCGTCGGTCTGCGAGTCCAACTATTGTGGATAAGGTCGAATAGGACCGGAAGCCTCTCCCTAGGCCTTGACGCAACCTAGAGACTCGGTTTCCATTTCTTACGACCGAGAATCGAAAAAGCCATCAGACGCGGGAACGTCTGATGGCCCTTTTTCGATTTCCCGCTCCGCGTGGTTACGAGCCGCGCGCGGAACAGGCAGTTGCAACGGGATCAAATGAATCCGACTCGAACGTCCTGAGTCAAGCGGCTCGCACCTTAATCACAGGAGCGAGCGAGTATAAGTGCATCTGCTACCTAAGCGCGGTACAGCGACACCGCCGCTCTGCGGCGTTACGAGTCGCCAAGGCAGATCACTGTCGCCAACACGCACATGCTTACAATTCACTTTCTGAATGTCGGTCATGGCGACTGCACGATCATCAAACATCCGTCCGGACGGCTGACGATGATCGACATAAACAACTCTCAAGATTTCGACGCCGAAACCTTCGCAGACGAGCTTGCAGAGGAACAACAAAAGCTTCGCTCAAATCCGCTTACTGGAAGCCTCTACAGCGGAGGACTTGGCGGTTTGGGAACATTAGCGGGGGTCGGCCCCCTGAGCGGGTATGCGGCCGTGTTGGATCGCGCCAAGCGCGAACTAACGGACCCAATTGAATTTCTGAAAACGTATTATCCCGGACAGAAAGTCTGGCGCTTCATTCTTACGCATCCCGACCTAGACCACATGCGCGGCCTAAAGGCACTATACGACCACATCGGGATAGACAATTTCTGGGACACCGACCACACCAAGACAACCCCGACCTTTCGCAGCGATGCAGACAAAGAGGACTGGCGATTTTACCAAACGCTTCGCGGAGGCTCTCTTGGAACATATGCAAGGAAATACACGCGGGGTGACAGCTATTATGCGTTTAGCAAAGAACAGGACGGGCGGCCCGGGGGCGACAGTTTGGAAATCCTTTCGCCAACACCGCAACTCGTTGGCGCATGCAACACCGCTGAAACATCCAATGACCTGAGCATTGTTATTCGAGTCCATCACGCCGGGCGAAGCGTGCTCTTACCGGGCGATGCTGAGGAGCTTGCGTGGGATAATATGTGCGAGTTCTACGGAGCGCGACTCAAAAGCAGCTTTATGAAGGCGAGCCATCACGGCCGTGACAGCGGGTACCATCTGAAAGCCTTACAGTTCATCGACCCGATAATGGTGTTTGTTTCGTGCGGTCGAAAGCCTGATACGGATGCCAGCTACAAATATAGACAGCAGACTGAAGCCAAGGTTCCGTCAACTCGTTACTATGGAAACATAGACCTGAAATTACATGACGATGG
>Ga0335081_10015671_pt1 | contig 12267 bp, 9 predicted proteins | sample Lox_Sample_35_FD_206713 | JGI IMG/M metagenome (GOLD analysis project Ga0335081, IMG submission 206713) | Soil microbial communities from Loxahatchee National Wildlife Refuge, Florida, United States - Lox_Sample_3.5 | ecosystem: Environmental > Terrestrial > Soil > Wetlands | place: USA: Florida... | reverse complement strand
ATCCGGCAGAGCGGTGCCCAGCCCGGTGCGGGCGAGACGCGGGTGCACAGGCTGGCCGTCGGCATCTACGACGACACCGGAGCCGCCCAGCCGGCGACCTCCAACACCGGAGCCGCCCAGCCGGCGACCTCCAACACCGGAGCCGCCCAGCCGGCGACCTCCAACACCCGAGCCGCCCAGCCGGCGAGACCGGGCAGCCGGTTCGGCAAGCTGGTGCGGGTCCACCGCGAAGAGCTCGACGTCGCGGGTGAGCTCACCGAAGTGCTTGCGCTGCAGGGTGTTTCGCGTGGAAAGCTCATCCTGGTCAATGACGACGACCTGACCTACTGCTCGCTGCGCCTGGACAAGGAGTCGCTGGCCACCGCGCTGAGCCGCATCGCCGACATCGCTGAACCGTTGTCCCGCACACTGGTGTGGTCGGCAGCCTGGGAGATGACCCGCGAGGCCGAGCTGCGCGCACGCAATTTCGTCGCACTGGTCTGCTCCGGCGTCCAGGCCGAGACCGAGGTCGGGGTCGCGCAGCGGCTGCTGATGCAGGCCCAGACGGCCCTGGGCTCCTACGCCGAGCCGGGTTGGGCGGGCGAACACGGCTGGCCGGTGTTCGCCGACCGCCTGCTCGAGCTGGCCCGCGCGGCCGGGCCCGGCTCGGACCACCAGCTGGCCTACGTCAACGCGCTGTGCTCGTCGGTGCTGAAGCTGCGTCATATCGAGGTGCTGGCGGCGCTGCTCGACACCGATCCCGCCGAACGCGGCCTATCGGGGCTGGTGGTCGACACCGACCTGCGCTGGCGCATCGTGACCGCGCTGGCCAGGTCGGGTGTGGTCGATGCCGACGGTCCGCAGACCCCGTTCATCGACGCCGAGGTGCAGCGCGACCCGACCGCCGCGGGCAAGCGGCACGGGCGTCAGGCGTCGGCGGCGCGCCCGCAGGAGAAGGTCAAGCACAAGGCGTGGACGGAGGTGATCGAGGACGACACGCTGCCCAACATCGTCGGGCGGGCGATCGTCGCTGGCATCGTCTCGCCCGGGCAGGCCGAGCTGCTCAAGCCGTTCACGCCGCGCTACTTCGAGGCGATTCCCGGGGTGTGGCAGCGACGCTCCAGCGAGGTCGCCCAGACCGTGGTAGTGGGGCTGTACCCGTCGTGGGACATCAGCGACGAGGGGATAGCCGCAGCGGACGAGTTCCTCGCCGGCGAGTCTCCGCCGGCACTGCGCCGACTCGTGCTTGAGGGCCGCGCCGGCGTGCAGCGGGCCTTGCGGGCACGCACGTTCGACGCCGGCAGCTGAGCTATGGCGGCGAGATGCCGGCGCCGAGCACGCGCACCGCGCTGATCAGCCCGTCCATCAGGTTGCCCTCTTTGAACGCCGACGCCGCGGCGGCCACGCCCAGCGGCGCGACCGATCCGGCGCCCCGGCCCTTGACGCCTTCGCCGTAGACCACCTCGATGGCCCGCTGGTTGGGCGAAACCGCCAGCAGCACCGCGTCGCTGGGCGTCGGCACGTCGGCGAGGATCTCCCGCGCGCGGGCGGCGGTGTCCTGGCCGAGGTCGCCGATGTAGACGGCGAGCCGGGCCCGGGACTCGCGTGAGCCGTAGGTCAGCGCGTCGTCCAGCCGGACCAGGTCCATCGTCGGGAACGGGTAGTCCACCGACACGTCGCCGGGCTGGGTGACGCCGGAAATCCGTCCGCTGGAGGTGACGACGAAGCCCACCGGCAGCTCGGGTTCTCCGACGGTGGCGAGTTCACCACTTGCCACTGGCGCCACCTCCAATCGTCAGGTCCTCGGGATGCCCGTGCGGGCCGCCGATGTGCTCGTCGACGGCGGCCCACAGGATCGGCTTGTGGGTCCAGGGCTCGGACATTTTGTAGGTCGCCGGGTGCGGGCCTTTATGCGACCAGATCAGTGCCACAAGTATCAGCACCAGCAGCAGCGGTATGCCCACGAAGATGGCGTGGACCTGCAGAACGCTCACGCGGCAAACCGTATCGCAGAGCCTGTCAGGCCGCGCCCTCACCCAGGTATCGCACCCAGGCGGGATCAAGTTCCTTGATCGTCGACAGCAGCCGCCAATGCTGGCCCTTGGGTGGCGTCGGCATCGACCGCAGCGTCCAGCCCAGTTCTGAGAGCAGCCGGTCGGCCTTGCGGTGATTGCAGGTGGAGCAACTCGCGACGCAGTTCTCCCAGGAGTGGTCGCCGCCGCGGCTGCGCGGCACCACGTGGTCGACGGTGTCGGCCTTGGTGCCGCAATAGGCGCAGCGGAACCGGTCGCGATGCATCAGCGCGGCGCGGGTCAGCGGGATGCGGGCCCGGTAAGGCACCCGGACGTAGGACCGCAGCCGGATCACCGACGGCACCACGATCGCGCGGGTGGCCGAGTGGATGACCGGCCCCGACGGGTCGTCGTGGATGACGTCGGCCTTGCCGCACAGCACCATCACGACCGCCCGGCGCATCGTCAGCGCGGTCAGCGGTTCGAAGGTGGAGTTCAGCAGCAGCACCCGGCGGCGACCCCAGATGGACCCGCTTTCGGTGCTCGGGGGTTGGGTGTCGACGACTCCGGGGGGACCAACACTGTGCAGAACGCGCTCGGTCACGGGGCTGGTGTGACCCGCCGGGGCACCGTGGTGGCGGTGGCCACGGCTCTTCTTGCGCTGTGCCATGTGTCCTCCGCCGACCAGTTCACCATGGATCCGGGCACAGCGCACGACAATTCTGTTCGTGTTCGCAGGTCAAACGGTGAACATCGGGTGACGGCAACGTCGGTTTGCCCAGGCCGCGCGCATCGCGCCCGATGCACCACAATGGAGGTGATGGACCAGGTCGAGCAGCAATCTTTCTATGACGCCGTGGGCGGGGCGGAGACGTTCCACGCGATCGTCAGCAGGTTTTACGCGCTGGTGCGCGAGGACGAGATCTTGCGGCCGCTGTATCCGGAGGACGAGCTGGACGCCGCCGAGGAACGGCTGCGAATGTTCTTGGAGCAGTACTGGGGTGGGCCCCGCACCTACTCCGAGCGGCGCGGCCACCCCCGGCTGCGGATGCGGCATGCGCCCTTCAGGATCGGGCCATTCGAGCGTGACGCGTGGCTGCGCAATATGCACATCGCGGTCGCGGAGGTGGATTCCGCAACGCTCGACGACGAGCATCGCAAGGAGTTGCTGACATATCTTGAGATGGCGGCTCACTCGATGGTCAACTCTGCCTGGTAATTTCCGGCCATCTCAAACGTGCCGTCTAAGCGCCATGCTGTATGTCAAGGTATGCGTATGACGTCAAGTTTGCCTTGTCTCGCCGAACTGCTCCCGTCGTGGCAGCTGGCCATGAGGGCCGAGCGCAAGGCTCCCGAAACCATCAAGACATACAGCGACGGCGTGGCCGCATTTCTCCGATGGTGCGAGACCGCTGGGATCCCGGCTGAGCTGACCAAGGTCAACGCCCAGGCGTTCCTCGCCGACTTGCTCGACAGCGGTGCAGAGGCAGCGACCGCACGAGCGCGATACGGTGCGCTGAGACGTTTCGCCGCATGGTTGGTTTACGAGGAAGAGGTAGACGCCGATCCCCTCGTTGGCCTGAAGCCACCGAAGTCGGATAAGAAAGTCGTCCACGCGCTGACCGACGAGCAGCTACGTCGCCTGATCAAGTCCTGCCAGGGCAAGACGCTGAAGGATCGCCGCGACGAGGCGATAGTGAGGCTGATGGTCGAGACCGGGATGCGTGCCGGCGAGGTCATCGGCCTTCAAACCTGCGATGTCGACCTTCAACAGGGGCTGGTTGCCGTCACGCGCGGCAAGGGTGGAAGAGGCAGGGTTGCGCCATTTGGCCCTCAAACCGCGGCGGCTATCGATCGGTATATTCGTGCCCGCCGTACTCACCGGCTAGCCGACGGCGGCCCGCTGTGGGTCGGCGGCGGGGGCAAGACGTTCGGCTACTTCGGCTTGAATACGTCCATGAAGGAACGTGCCGGCGCCGCCGGCATCGAGGGATTCCATCTGCATTTATTGCGCCATACCGCCGCCACCCGTTGGCTGCGAGCCGGTGGTTCCGAGTCAGGACTTATGGCGATCGCCGGTTGGGCTACCCGCGACATGATCGACCGCTACAGCGGAGTATCAGCTTCTGAGCGGGCCGCCGCGGAAGCCCGTGGCTTACGGCTTGGAGATCTGTGATCCGAACACGCATGCTGTTTGCCGGGATGTCTCCGCCGGGCTGACGTCATCTCGGGGCACTGGTCAACTTCCGTGCCCGGACCACCGCCGCGGATGTCGTTGCTCCAACACCCGTCTCAGTTCAGCCGTGGGCGGCCAGCAGCACGTACTGCGCGGCTGCCTCTTGCTTGGCGCTGGCTGCGGCGTCGGCATGGATCAGTGTGTAGAAGTTGTTGACGACCATGCGGCACGCGAACGCGGGCGTTCCAGTGATGGGGTTGTCGGTTTGGACGCAGTGTTCGTCGGGCACTTTCGGATCGGCATCGATCGCATGCACCGGAGCAGAGGATTCTGCGCTGAACTCGGCAAGCATGTCCAGCGCGGCGTGGTGATCGCGCAGCCGGTACAAACGCTGATCGCCGGAGATCGCCAGCCGATCCACGCCCCATTTCTCGTAGAGCTTGTCCTCGCGGATCTTGGGTGTCTGATCGCGAAGGGCGCCGATCGGACCGTACACGGCAAAGTTGGGCGACACCGGCGGCTGATGGGCCGGGTCGGTGCTGACCATACGAGCCAGCAGATGGTCAGGATCACGCGGCAGCGTCGGTATGTCCGTGGGCGGCGTGGGATGAAAACTGTTGACAAGTGTGTGCTCGGCATCCAGCGCCGCGTCCAGGATGTCCGCGTGATTCTGCAGCTCGGCCGGCGGAGTGTCGAGCATCAGATGTACCGCAAACGGTCCGATTGCGGTGTCGGCGAACAGCGCCCCCGTCCCGGGGGTGTAGCGCCCGGTCACCTCGGGATGCTTGGGCAGCGGCACCGCCGTGGTCAAGGAGACGTCTTTCCAGTTGCTGGTCTCCAGGCCCGAGGCCGCGCCGCTCGCGGCCGCCTCGTCGGGGAATCGCAGCAGCATGATCGCCAGCCCGATATAGCTGGGCGGCGCGGCGCCGTTGTTCAGTTGGGGATGGTCGGCGTAGCTGGCGCGGTAACCGGCGATCCAGCCGTGACGGTCGAGCACCTGTTGGCCGGCCTGGCCGAGCACGGGAATCAGGCTCGCGGTATCGGGGACTGGGTCGGCCTGCCAGCGGTAGAACAATGGCGGATCGAACTGCGAGCTGTCGGCGACGGCCTCGGCCATGCGGATGCCCTCCAGCAACGCGCCCTCCGGTGGCGATGGCTGATCCCGCACGGTGCGCGGTGCGGTCGAATAGGTACCCACGTCCAACTTGGCCACGTCCACCCCGCCGGACGAGGAACTCCACGGTGCGTGGGAGCAACCGGTGACGAGCACGGCCACCGCGGCCGCGATCAACGCCGCGCGCGACGGAAAAGACCACATCGATGGGAATGTTACCGACGCAGACCGCCGACGCAGACCGCCGACGCCGCTTCGGCAGCCACCCGTGAAGGCGACGTGAAATGCGGCGAACGACGTTTGAACCAATTGCGGGCGCGCTGTCCCGCGCGCTCGGTAACCGAGGGTCGGATAGCTGAAGGTGCGTTATCGGAGGCAAACATCACGCGGCGGTGGGTAGTGCGTAGGCACGTAGCTGCGCCTTGAGGCCAGAAAACATCGAAAGCGAGTCGTTCCGCAAAATGCGGCACATCAGCTGACCACACCCGAGAACCTAAGGGCCCCGACATTCGTCGCCGCGCCCCTGTCGTTGTTGCCGGGGCGGGACCGCGGATTAGGGACCGCTGATTAGGGTTGGGTGTCATGGGCGCGATTTCCCTTCGGGGGGGAGTAGCTGACTCAAAGATATTTGTGGCCACCCGTTGCCCACCTGGTTTCGGCAGGTCAGGCACAACGCTCAGCGCGGCCATACTGCTGGCCGGCCGGGAAATGGCCGCTATTCGATGGTCGATTCGCTGTTCTGATGTCCGGCACAATGAGCGCTCGTGACTGACAGCAGCCCGGCGCCGTGGTGGTCGCGGGCGATCTTCTATCAGGTCTACCCGCGGTCGTTCGCCGATAGCGACGGTGACGGGATCGGTGATCTTGACGGCATCGTCGCCCATCTCGACTATGTCGACGCGCTGGGCGTCGACGCGATCTGGCTCAACCCGGTCACGGTTTCGCCGATGGTCGACCACGGCTACGACGTGGCCGACCCGCGGGACGTGGACCCGCTGTTCGGCGGGCTCGACGCGCTGGACCGGTTGATCGCCGCGGCGCATCGACGCGGCATCAAGGTCACGATGGACCTGGTGCCAAACCACACCAGCTCGCAGCATGCCTGGTTCAAGGCCGCGCTGGCGGCCGGGCCCGGGACCGCTCAGCGAGCGCGGTACATCTTTCGCGACGGCACCCGCCCCCGCGGAACCCGTCCGCCCAACAACTGGGTGTCGGTGTTCGGCGGGCCGGCGTGGACGCGCGTCACCGAGCCCGACGGCACGCCCGGTCAGTGGTACCTGCACCTGTTCGACGCCGAGCAGCCGGATCTGAATTGGGACAACCCAGAGGTGTTCGAGGATTTCGAGAAGACGCTGCGGTTCTGGCTGGACCGCGGCGTGGACGGCTTCCGCCTTGACGTCGCCCACGGCATGGCCAAGCCGCCCGGCCTGCCGGACATGAAAAACCCCGACATCGAGATGCTCAAGCTCGACGACGACGATCCCCGCTTCAACCACGACAACGTCCACGACATCCACCGCGCCATCCGCTCGGTGCTCGACGACTATCCGCACGCGGTCGCGATCGGCGAGGTGTGGGTGTTCAACAACGAGCAGTTCGCCAAGTACCTGCGGGCCGACGAGCTGCACCTGGGTTTCAATTTCCGGCTGCTCAGGGCCGAGTTCGACGCGGCCGAGATCCGGCACGCGATCAACAACTCGCTCGCCGCCGCCGCCATCGAAGGCGCCACCCCGACGTGGACGTTGTCCAACCACGACGTGGGCCGCGAGGTCACCCGCTATGGCGGCGGTTCCGTGGGCCTGGCCCGCGCGCGGGCGATGGCGTTGGTGATGCTTGCGCTGCCCGGCGCGGTGTTCATCTACAACGGCGAGGAACTCGGCCTGGCCAACGTCGCGCTGCCCGACGAGGTGCTTCAGGACCCCGTCTGGGAGCGCTCCGGGCACACCGAACGCGGCCGTGATGGCTGCCGGGTGCCGATGCCATGGCGCGGCGACGCTCCCCCGTTCGGGTTCTCCGCCAACCCCCGCACGTGGCTGCCGATCCCGCCGGGGTGGGCGTCGCTGACCGTCGAGCGCCAGCTCGCCGACCCGGTTTCGACACTGGCGTTCTACCGCAGGGCGCTGCGGCTGCGCGGCGGCCCGCGGTTTGCCGGTTCGAGTATCGCGTGGCTGCCCGGCCCTGTCGGCGCGCTGGCGTTCCGGGTGGTCGACGGCGGGCTGGTCTGCGCGCTGAATGCCGGCAGCAAGCCGACGCCGCTGCCAGAAGGCCAGCTCCTGTTGTCCAGCGGCCCGGTCCGCGGGGGCGTGCTGCCACCCGACACCGCCGCCTGGCTGGTCTGACGGACCTCACATGAGAAGCAGCGGGTCGCCGCGGCGCCGGTACACCGACCCGAATCGGGCGTCGATGCGCAGCCACGCCGGCAGCACCCGCACGCGCACGATCTCATCGGCCGCGTCGGGCGCGACGAAGCCCATCGCGGTCAACGCGAACACGCACCGCATCGGGATGCCGACACTGCCTGGCGGGCCCTCGACACGGACCACCTCCTGGTCGAGCAGCGACACCGGCGGCCCTTGTGCCCCGTGTTCTTTGGACAGCTCGACGCCACGCTGCGCGAGGTCGAGCACGGCGCGGGCCGGAACGTCGTCGAGGTGGACGAAGCCGGACTCCGGCGGCAGCGCACCACGCCACGCCGAGTCCATCGGGAAGCCGGGATCGACGTGGCCCGCCGCATCGATGGCGGCCAACCCGCGTAGCAGGGCGTCGGCCCCGGCGGAGACGTCGGCCGGCCGGACGCGGCCGTGCACCACCCGGCTGGCCAGCACATCGAAGCCGGTAGCGGTCCACGCGGCCAGCAGCCCGTCGGAGCGTTGACGTAGCCGGATCACCGCGGCGTCGTCAAGCCGCTGCGCCCGCTCGACGAAAGTCGCCAAGTCGGCCTGGTGCGCGGTGTCCAGCCACAGCCCGCGCTCCCGGTCGCCGGTCATCGCAGGAAGCGCTGCAGGTAATCCCGCTGAGCCGCGGTCAACCGCAGCAGCCGCTGCTCCTGGATGTGCACGGTGGCCAGCTGCGTCTCGGCGATCACCGACGGGCGGGAGTCGGGGTCGCCCGTCACCGACCGCACTTCGTAGCCGAGGGTGAAGTCGACGGCGCGCAGCCGATCGACCCAGATACTGACCTGCAGCGGCGAATCGATCAGACGCAGCTGTCCCTTGTAGCCGACCTTGACCTCGGCGATGAGCAAGCCCGTCGTGGTGATGTCGCCCCCGAACGGCTCCCGCAGGAAAGGCACCCGCGCCTCTTCCAGGATCGTCACCATGGTCGCGTGGTTGATGTGCTGGTACATGTCGATGTCCGACCAGCGCACCGGCACCGGCGTGATGAACTTCTCGCCCACTATCCCGCCGGACCCATTCCGCTCGTGCGCGTCATCGCGCGGATTTGCCGGGCCGCGACCGACAGGGTCGCCAGGTCGCGTCCGCCGTCCTCATACATCTCCGTCAACGTCCGGCGTGCCCGATCCACCCGCGAGGTGTTGGTGTGCTCCCATTCGGCGATCTTCTCCTCACCGCTTTCATCGGGTTCTCCCACCGCCAGCACATCGAAACACAGCGACCGCAGCGAGCCGTAGATGTCGTCACGAATCGCCAACCGCGCCAACGAATGCCAGCGGTCGTCGCGCGGCAGCTCGGACACCGCGCTGAGCAGCCCGTCGATGCCAAGGCAACCCATCAGGGCGAAGTAGGTGTCGGCGACCTCGGAGCTGTCCCGTTCGATGATGTCGGAGATGTCGATGATGTCCAGCAGGCTGTAGCTGTACAACGCGGCTGCGACCGCGCCGGCCAGGTCCTCGGCGGCGCCGTGGGAGACGAACTCGGTGGCCACCTTGGTGACGATGTCGCGGTCCGCGCCGCGCAGCCATGCCGGGATGCGCGGGGCCAGCGACCGCACCTCGGACCGGAAGCGGTTGATCTCGGCGCCCACCGCCAGCGGCTGCGGGCGGTAGTTGAGCAGCCAGCGCGCGGCACGGTCGAGCAGCCGGCGCAGGTCGAACGACATGCGGTCGGACACCACCGCGGAGATGCTGCCCTCCTCGCCGGCCTGCCGGATACGCCGCCAGACGTCGCCGATCCCGAAGATCGCGTCGGTCGCGACGAAGGTCCGCACCGCGTCGACCACGGTCACCCCGGCGTCCTCGGTGACGCGGTAGGCGAAAGTGATTCCGCCGCAATCGACCAAGTCGTTGACCAGCATCGTGGTGACGATCTCCCGGCGCAGCTGGTGCGAGCGGATGTCGGCGGCGAAGTGGTCGCGCAGCTGGGCGGGGAAGTATTGCGGCAGGCGCGATGCGAACACGTTCTGCTCGGGCAGCTCGCTGCCCAGTATGCGATCCTTCAGATCGAGCTTGACGTGGGCCATCAGCGTCGCCAGCTCCGGTGATGTCAGGCCGAGGCCAAGGTCGTGGCGCCGCTTGATCTCCTTCCCCGACGGCAGCCCCTCCAGGTCGCGGTTCAGCCCGCGGCGGGCCTCGAGGTCCTTGATCTGTCGGGCGTGCACGTTGAGCATGCTGGCGGCGTTGGCGCGGCTGGTGCCCATCAGGTCGTTCTGCGCGGCGTTGTCGGCCAGCACCAGGTTGGATACCTCGTCGGTCATCGACTCCAGCAGCGCGGTCCGGTCGTCGGCCTCCACCTTGCCCGCGGTGACCAGCGAATCGACCAGGATCTTGATGTTGACCTCGTGGTCGGAGCAGTCGACGCCGGCGGAGTTGTCCAGCGCGTCGGTGTTGATCCGGCCGCCGCACATGTCGAACTCGATCCGGCCCCGCTGTGTGAGGCCGAGGTTGCCGCCTTCACCGACCACCTTGGCGCGCAGCTGATTGCCATTGACACGCACCGGATCGTTGGTGCGGTCGCCGACGTCGGCGTTGGACTCCGCCTCGGCCTTGACGTAGGTGCCGATGCCGCCGTTGAACAGCAGATCCACCGGCGCGCACAGCACGGCCCGGATCAATTCGGGCGGCGTCATATCGGTGATGTCGTCCTCGATCCGCAGCGCGCGACGCACCCGCGGGCTCAGCGCGACCGACTTCTGCTGGCGGCTGAACACGCCGCCGCCCTCGCTGATCAGCGAGGTGTCGTAGTCGGCCCAACTCGACCGGGGCAGCTTGAACAATCGCTCCCGCTCGGACCACGACGCGGCGGGATCAGGATCCGGGTCGAGGAAGATGTGCCGGTGGTCGAACGCGGCGATCAGCCGGATGTGCTTGGACAGCAGCATGCCGTTGCCGAACACGTCGCCGCTCATGTCGCCGATGCCGACGGCGGTGAAGTCTTCGGTCTGGGTGTCGACGCCCATCTCCCGGAAGTGGCGCTTCACGCTTTCCCAGGTGCCCTTGGCGGTGATGCCCATGGCCTTGTGGTCGTAGCCGACCGAGCCGCCGGAGGCGAACGCGTCGCCCAGCCAGAACGCGTAGGACTCGGCGACGTCGTTGGCGATGTCGGAGAAGGTGGCCGTCCCCTTGTCGGCGGCGACGACCAGGTACGCGTCGTCGCGGTCGCGCCGCACGACCCGCTCGGGCGCGATGACATTGCCGGTGCGCCGGTCAACGTTGTCGGTGAGGTCGAGCAGCCCCGCGATGAACCGCTGGTAGCAGGCGATGCCCTCGGTGCGCTGAGCGTCGCGGTCGGCGACCGGGTCACCGCTCGGCAGCGGCGGCCTTTTGACGACGAAGCCGCCCTTGGCGCCCACCGGGACGATGACCGCGTTCTTGACCGTCTGCGCCTTGGCCAGGCCCAGGATCTCGGTGCGGAAGTCCTCGCGCCGGTCGGACCAGCGCAGCCCACCACGGGCGACCCAACCGAACCGCAGGTGCACGCCCTCCACCCGTGGCGAGTACACGAAGATCTCGAATTGCGGTCGCGGCAGCGGCAATTCGTCGATCAGCTCCGGGTTCAGCTTGACCGAGAGCACCCCCTGGCCGCGGGCGGAACCCTTCCGAGTCACGAAGTAGTTGGTGCGCAGCGTCGCCTGGACCAGCGACGCGAACGCCCGCAGCACGCGATCGGTGTCGAGGCTCACCAGCGCGTCGATGTCCTTGGCGACAGCAGCGGCGGCGGCCTGCTTGTCACGTGAACCCTGTGACGATTCGGGCTTGAACAGCGCCTCGAACAATCGGACCAGCGACTTCGCGGTGTGCGGGTTGTCATTGAGCACGGACTCGATGTGCGTCTGGCTGTAATAAAAACCCCCCTGGCGCAAGTACTTCGCATAGGCGCGCAGGATCACCACCTGCTGCCAGGTCAGCCCGGCGCGCAGCACGAGCTCGTTGAACCGATCGATTTCGGCTTGGCCGTACCAGATTGCGGTCACCGCTTCGGAGAACCGCGACGCGGTGTCTTCACGCTGCGGCCCTTCCGGCGTCGTCGGGATGGTGGCATGCAGCGAGATCTTGAACTGATAGATCCACACCGGCAGCCCGTCGGGTCGCGTGACGGTGAACGGCCGCTCCTCCAGGACGACGACCCCCATGCACTGCAGCATGGGCAGCAACTGGCTCAACGATGCCGACCGGCCGCCGAGGAACCAGGTCAGTTGGGCGACGTGGTCGTCGCCTTCGGTGAACGCCAGCTTGACCGAATCGTCTTGCAACTCTTCGATGATCGCGATGTCATTGATGGCGTCGGACGGCGACACGGCCTGCTTGTAGACCTCGGGGAACGCCGCAGCGTAGTGCTCGGCCTGCTCCTGGTCGATCGAGCCGGACTGCACCGCGTCGATCAGCCGGTCGGCCCAGGTGCGCGCGGCCTCGGTGAGCAGCGCCTGCACCCGCAGCCGGTTGTCCTCGGATGTGTCGATCTTCGCGGGAGGGGAGTCGTCGGGCAGCCGGACCGTGAAGTGCACCACCGCCCAGGGCGATTCGCTGACCCGGGCCGTGTAGTCGATGCTGGTCCCGCCGAACTCGCACACCAGGATGTCCTGCATCTGCA
>Ga0335081_10015670_pt1 | contig 12267 bp, 11 predicted proteins | sample Lox_Sample_35_FD_206713 | JGI IMG/M metagenome (GOLD analysis project Ga0335081, IMG submission 206713) | Soil microbial communities from Loxahatchee National Wildlife Refuge, Florida, United States - Lox_Sample_3.5 | ecosystem: Environmental > Terrestrial > Soil > Wetlands | place: USA... | reverse complement strand
AATTTGCGGCGGAACTGTCCTAAGAACCTGTTTAAAAACTAGATAACCGGAATCTCGGAAGACATATGCGAGGAAGAGTGGAGAGGTTAGCAATGGGGTATGTACCCGAGCGATTTGACCGATGCTCAGTGGGCCAAGCTGAAGCCATTGCTGGAGGATCCTGTTGGCAATCGCCATGCGGGGGGCAGACCGCGCAAGTACACCTTGCGGCGAGTGACCGACGCAGTCTTGTATGTGGTGAAGACGGGCTGTCAGTGGCGGCAGATGCCGGTCGATTTTCCTCCCTGGCAAACGGTCTATCAACAATTCCGGACCTGGCGTTTGCGCGGCACCTGGGAGCGGGTGACCAAGTCGCTACGGGAACAGGGCCGTAAGGCAGGTGGACGCAGCCCCACGCCCACAGTGGCGATCATCGATTCGCAGTCGGCCAAGACGGCGTTAAAAGGGGGCGGCGGGGTTACGACGCGGGCAAGAAGATCAAGGGGCGCAAGCGGCACATCGCGGTCGATACGCAAGGCAACGTACTGACCGTAGTCGTGCATTCGGCGGGAGTACAAGACCGGGTGGGAGCGCGGGCAGTGTTGACGCGGCTATTTTGCCGCTTCGACAGCATCGTCAAGGTCTTCGTGGATGGAGGTTACACGGGCACGCTGATCGACTGGGCCCGGCAGATGTTCGGCTATGAGATGGAGGTGGTCAAGCGCAATGAGTCACACCGGTTTTGGGTCCTGCCCAAGCGCTGGATCGTGGAGCGCAGTTTGGCTTGGTTGAATTGGTCACGCCGCCTCAGCAAGGACTACGAACTACTGCACACCACCGCCGAAACCATCGTGTGGATTGCTTCGGCTCATTTGCTGCTGCGACGCTATGCGTAGTTTTTAAACAGATTCTAAGATTCGGTTGAACCTGCTGGTCTTCCATTTCGCCGGACTCATCACGGTGATGCTCCCATCCGCATCGGCTTCGATCTCCAATCCATCGTTGTCCGAGCAGAAAGAGAGCAACTCTTCGTCCGTCAGCGGGCGAGCGGGATGGATCTTGAATGGAAGCGGGACGTTGCGCAGATCGAATGGGAAAGAAAAAGGCTCTTCGATTGCCTCTTCTCGAATAGGCCGAATTGCAGGAAGGGCGGGCATTTCTGAACCTTCAAGCAGTTTACCCGTTTGCTCCGATCGGCTCAACGGACGTTGCCGTCTACGACGAGTGAGCCCGGTCTACCCCGCCACGATCCGCGCGCCCCAGATGAGCAGCGCGCCTCCCAGCAGGATACGCCAGACAGCGAAGACGGCAAATCCGCGCTTGCGCACCCAGGCCAGGAACCACTCGACGACGCCGAGCGCGACGATGAACGAGACGACCAAGCCGATGAGCAGCACGATCCAGCGCTCGGAGCTCATGACCACGCCGCTCACCGGAACAGAACCCGGCGTGAGACCTGGGCCGGCAGCCTTGTGCAGATAGATTTCTTTCACAAAGTCCCAGCCAGTGGCCGCAACCATCGTCGGAATCGAGAGCAGAAAGCTGAATTCGAGAGCGGCCGGACGCGACAACCCCACAAGCTGGCCGGCGGCGATAGTGGACATGGAGCGCGAGGTACCGGGGAAGACCGCCGACAGAGTCTGGCACAAGCCGATCCAGATGGCCTGGCCCAGGCTCATTTCTTCCACGTGGTTGGTGGCGGCGTCATACGGCTCGCTGCGCGCGTCGATGATCCACATGACGATTCCGCCGATGAGCAGGGCCCACGCGATGGCCGCAATGCTGCCCAGGTGCTTGTTGCTCCATTTCTGCAGCAGAAGCGACGGAACGGAAGTGACCGCGAAGGCGATGAGCGTGAAGCTGATGGGATGGGTGAGCCAGGTACGGTCGCCCGATTCGCCGCGCGGAAAAGTCCGGATGAAGCCGACGATGCGGCCGGTGAAGAGCAGAATCAGCGCCACGATGGCGCCCAACTGGATGACGATGGTGTACATCTTCCAGTACGCGTCATCCATGGGGATCTTCATCAGCGCTTCGGCGATGCGCAGATGCGCCGTGGAGCTGACGGGAAGGAATTCGGTCAGGCCTTCGACAATTCCCAACAGGACTGAGATCAGGTAAACGTTCAATCGGCCTCCGGCGCGCGATATAAAGCTCCGAGGCGCGACAGCCATGTCCGAACAAAAAGGACGGCCCGCGCGCGCTCCGCAGAAAGAGTCTTGTCCCACTGGCAGTTAACGCCGCGAAACGGCCGGCGGCTCACTGCATGTCGATGCCATAGACGGGGACGCCTTCATCCAATTTGTACACCAGCGCCTGCGCCCGCCAGCAATACTCCGACTGCGCGAAGTGATCTTTGAGCTTCTCGGCCAGTGCATGCGCGCGGCTTTTGGCTTCGTCGGCTTTCTTTTCGTTGTTGTCGTCCTTATACATGTCGTGGAGAACGGCCTGCCTGTAAACGGCCTGGTACAGGGCCTGCGCCGTGCGCGGCCCATCGGGATGCTCGTCGGCGAATTTCTCGTAGTATTCGGATTCCTTCTCGGGGCACTTCGCTTGGCCCTGCCAGTCGCCGCAGAGCTTGTTGTCAAGGAGCGCAAACGCCGCGAAGTCGGCCTGGCGGGTGTGCGGATAGTACTTGATGATCCGCTTCATCTCCGTATCGTCCATCTGGTCGCGCATGTAGGGGTCGCGCTCCTTGGCGGAAGGCCGCGAAGCCGCATCGGATTTCTGGAGCTGCCACAAAATATCCGCCGCCCGCCAGGCGGCCTCGGGCGCAAGGGTCGAGCTGGGGAACATCTCAACGATGCGGCGATACAGGAAACGCGCGCTCTGGGCAGCGTTCACCGGTCCTTTGGGGTCTTCGGCCAGCGCTTCCTGGCTCGCCGCGGCGCCCATCAGGATCTGGTCGCCATTCGGAGTCGTGTCCAGGACGACGCCCGTGGCCTGCATCCAGCCGGAGATGGGCGGCGGCGTGTCGTTTCCATAAAGAGGAGCATCGCGCTGGTCCTGGACTTCCTGAACGTCTGTGTTGGCATAAACGCGGATCCACGGACCGCTTTTTTCGGCAACCACCATCTCGCGGCCGATCTGCACCTTGTCCACCTTTTGCGCGCTGAGATCCGGTGAGACGTAGAGCCAGGTGACTTGCAGCGGCGCGGCGCGGGGGCCGGCCATGGGCTTGACCTGGGGTTGCTGAGCGTAGGCGCTCGGGAGCGCGGCGCAGAATAGACACAGCGCCAAGCCGAAAACACTCGGGTGCCCATCCCAGGTCTCAACAAAGGGACCTGGGGCACCCATGGACTTTCGAACGATTCGAGAATGCTTCACGGGGTAGATCATATTCCAAACGACGTCAGGCCGAACGCTCGGTGAGCACCTCGGCCAGCAGTTCGGGCGCGACGTTGCCCCCGCTCACCACGGCAACCGCCTTCTGATATGGCGGCAGCTCCGCGGCATGGAAAAGCAACGCCGCGGTCGATACAGCGCCGCTGGGCTCGGGTACCAGGCGCGTCGTGGAGACAATGGCGCGCATCGCCGCGCGAATCTCTGCTTCAGTGACGGTCAGAATGCCGTCGACGTACGCACGAAGATGCGCAAAGTTGCGCTCGCCCACGCTCTGCGTGCGCAGCCCGTCGGCGATGGTGCGGCTGGTCAGCTCCGCGGGCCAGGTGACGATGCGGCCGGCGCGAAAGCTCTCCGCGGTGTCGCCGGCCAGCTCCGGCTCGATGCCGAAGACGCGAGCTTCAGGCCGTAACTGCTTCACGGCAGCGGCCACGCCGCTGAGCAATCCTCCGCCGCTCACCGGAGAAAGCACGAGATCGACATCCGGCAAGGATTCAACGATCTCCAACCCGCAGGTTCCCTGCCCGGCAATGATCTGCTCGTCGTCGTAGGGCGGAATGACGACGTAGCCGTGCTCGCGCACGAGTTGCTCGGCGACGGCGAGCCGCTCGCTCGAAGCCGGCCCGACATCGACGATCTCTGCGCCCAGCGCCAGCGTGGCCGCGCGCTTGATGGCGGGTGCATTCGAGGGCATCACGATCACGGCCTTGGCGCCCACTTCGCGCGCCGCATAGGCCACGCCTTGCGCGTGGTTGCCGCTCGAATAGGTGATGACGCCGCGCGCAATTTCAGCCGGCGTGAGCTGGAGGATCTTGTTGGCCGCGCCGCGAATCTTGAAGGCTCCGATGGGCTGCAGGCTCTCGGCCTTCAGCCAGATCTCCCTGCCCGTTCCATGCCCGGCCACGCCGGCGAACGGCGCGCGAACGAGAGGTGTCTTTACGGCAATGCCGGCAATGCGCGCGGCGGCGGCGCGGATCTCGGCCAGGGAAACGAGTGGGTCGGACATGCTTCGATTATCTGCCAGCCATTTGGCGAGAATGGCCTCCCTGCAGAACAGTTTCTTTGTTTACGGCAAGTACTTCTGCGGCACCGGCTCAGCAGGCGTTTCGGCCTGCCACTCGATCGAAATCACGCGCCATCGCTGACCGTCGAAGACCGCCTGAATGCTGTTGATGCCGCGGGCTTCGGGCTTGGCGTCGGGCGAAGTGCGCGTTTCGTATGTGCTCCACAGGTGCGCCATGTGGCCCCAGCTCTCGGTTGTGACCTTGACCTGACGCTCGTAGAACACCTGGCTGCCGCGCTTGCGCACCGCGTCGATCCAGCCGTCCACGGTGAGAATGCGCGGCGCCACGCTTCCGTCGGCGGCCTTCCCGAGCGGCATAAGGCGCGCGTCGGGCAAAAACACGTCGCGAAAACAGGTGCGGTCCTTGTCGGCCGGGCCGCTCACCGCGGCATCGAGAGCCTTGAGGAGCTGATCGAGCGTTGTGGTGGGCGGGCAAGTCGACGCCGGCGTCGAGGCGTTATCCTTCGCGCTCTGCGCGAACATCACCGGCGCGAAGACAGCAGCGGCCAATGCGAAACCTGCAAGCTTGCATTTCATACGGCGATTCTACAGGGAAGCCATGGAAAAGCCGGAAACCGGCCTCGGGACTAAAGCCCACATTCATCTTGACGCTTTTTCGGCACGGCCGAAGCCGCGGGTATCGAGAATCCCACCCTTTCGCCCGTCCGCAGCCGCGGATGTGCGAAAAGGGTGGGGCAACCCCCTTGAATGGTCAAGAACGCTTTCTTCGGCTTGGGTGGGCCGAAGGCCCATGGAGACGCGGCTGAAATCCGTGCCCTCTCGATGCCGTGCTCGCTCCTTATGTGACGAAGCGCCGTCGATAAGGGACGAACCAGGGGCTTCGGGTTGACATCCGACCCAAGCCTGTGCGACATTTGGGTCGGATGACAACCCAAAAGAGCAACGAAGACCGCATCGCCTTGCTGCAGGGGACATTGGACCTGCTGATTCTAAAAACGCTTGTGCTCGGACCGCGCCACGGCCAGGGCATTGCGCGGCAGATCCAGCGCCAGTCCGAGGAAGTTTTCTTCGTGGATCATGGCTCGCTTTATCTGGCCCTGCAGCGCCTGGAAGACAAGAAGTGGATCGGGGCCAGATGGGGCGTGAGCGAAAACAACCGCAAGGCGCGCTTCTATTCGCTCACGGCGAAGGGCCGCGGGCATCTGATCGCGAAAACCAGCGAATGGCAGCGGCTTTCCCGGGCAATGGGTTTGATTCTCGACGCCGAGGAGGCATGAGCCATGTTCGGACGCAAGCGCAGCACAGAGGATTTTGCCGCGGAAATCGAGGCGCATCTTGCCCTCGAAGCCGACGAGTTGAAGAGCGAAGGCCTCGCCGAGGGCGAAGCGCATCGCCGCGCGCGATCGGAATTCGGCAGCGTAAGCGCGGCCAGGGAGCGCTTCACCATGAAGGATCGGATTGCCTGGCTCGACCATCTGCGCCGCGACCTGCGTCACGGCCTGCGCGGACTGTGGCGCAATCCCGCATTTACGCTGGTCGCGGTGCTTACGCTGGCGCTGGCTATCGGCGCCAACGCCAGCATCTTCAGCCTGCTTGACCAGGCGCTTCTCCGCGCGCTGCCGGTGCGCGATCCGGAGCAGTTGGTGGTCCTGAGCTTCGCCGGAGCCACATCGGGACACCGCCATTCCGAAGGCGGAAGCCATCCGGGGCACATTCATGAATTCTCTTATCCGATGTACAAGGATCTGCGCGATCGGAACACGGTCCTGAGCGGACTCATTGCAGAAGCGGTGGGCTCTGTGGGGCTCACCTGGAACAACCACGCCGAACCGGCGGATGCCGAAATGGTGAGCGGAAACTATTTCGAGATGCTGGGCGTGCGGCCCGCGCTGGGGCGCCTGTTGGTCGCGAGCGATGAGACGACCGAGGGCGCAAACCCGGTGGCTGTTGTGAGCTTCGACTACTGGAGGACGCATCTGGCGGAGGCGCCCGTCGTCGGGCGGACGCTGCTTGTCAACGGCACGCCGTTCACCATCGTCGGCGTAACGGCTCCCGGCTTTCACAGTATGGTGTTCGGGCATATGCCTGCTGTCTATGTGCCGATCACGATGCAGGCCGTTGTCGAGCCGGACTGGAAGTATCTCAAGGACCGCTTCTCCTACTGGCTTGAAGTTTCGGGCAGATTGCGTCCCGGAGTGACGCGCGCCCAGGCTGAGGCTTCGATGAACACGCTCTTCCTTTCGTTGCGCACTTCGGAGTTCCCGCTCCTGCACGATCAATCGCAAGAACAGCGCAACGAATTTGTCGCCGCATCGCACCTCAATCTCGATGCGGGAGCCAAGGGCTTTTCGCCGTTGCGCGACGATGTGCAGATGCCGCTCACCATCGTGATGGGAATGGTTCTGCTCGTCGCCGCCATGGCGATCGTGAACGTGGCCAGCCTGCTGCTGGTTCGCGCGGCGACGCGCGTGCGCGAGTTTTCCGTGCGCTACGCGCTGGGAGCAACCGGCGGACAGATCCTGCGGCAGCTTCTCGCCGAAGGCCTGCTGCTCGGCGTAGCGGGAGCGGCGCTGGGCCTGCTGATCGCCCCGCGCGCTCTCTACTTGCTCATTCGCTGGATGTCGGGAAGATCGATGGACGAGCCGGTCTTCTCCCCCACGCTCGATTGGCGCGTGCTCGCGTTCACCGCTGCCGCCTCTCTGATTGCCAGCCTGGTTTTCAGCCTGGCGCCTGCGGTGCAGTTCTGGAATCCGCGACTTGCCGATGCTCTGAAGCAACAGAACGGGACCGGCGCGGGCGCTTCGCTCAAATTCCGCCGCACCTGCGTGGCGCTGCAGATCGGCGTCAGCCTGCTGCTGATTGTCGCTGCCGGCCTCTTTGTCCGCACCATTCGCAATCTCCACAACGTGGACGCCGGATTTGCTACAGACCACCTGTTGGCATTCAGCCTGTCGCCGGAGATGTCGGGTTACCCGCAGCCCGCGATTGCGCCGGTGGAGCAGCGCGTGCTCGACGCACTGACCGGCTTGCCGGGCATACGCGACATTGGCGCGACCAACGATGCCGATCTCTCCGACGATAATCGGACCGGCGACGTATCGGTAACCGGCTACACGCCCAAGCCGGATGAGGAATTCGACGTCGAGCTGCCCTGGGTGAGCGACCACTATCTGCAGACCCTGGGCGTGGAACTTCTGGCCGGACGGTATTTCAACTCCTCTGATACGGCAACGTCCACAAAGGTCGCCATCGTCAACCAGATCTTCGCCAAGCACTTTTTTGGCAGCCCGGGCGCCGCTCTCGGTCATCACATCAGCCGTCCCAACCGGACCGCGACCGACTCGATGATCGTGGGTGTGGTGCGCGACGTGAAGCACAACACAGTGCGCGATCCGGCGACTCCAATGGCCTACACGCCTTTCTTGCAAGCCGAGCGACCCTCGGGCCTGACGTTTTATGTGCGCACGTGGCAATCGCCCGAGGCGGCCACCAACAGCATTCGCGCGGCTATTGCCAACATCGATCCCAAGCTGGTGATGAGCGACGTGGGCAGCATGACCGATGAGATCGACGATACGCTGAGCCCGGAGCGGACGGTCGCGCTGCTGGCCACAGCCTTCGGCATGCTGGCCACGGTGCTGGCCGGAGTCGGCCTCTACGGCATCCTCGCGTATTCCACCGCGCAGCGCACGCGCGAGATCGGCGTTCGCATGGCGCTTGGAGCGCAGCGAGGAGCCGTGGTGGCAATCATCTTCCGCGAAACCATGCTGCTGGCCGGCATTGCCATTGCCGCAACCGTTCCGCTGGCCATGATTGGCACACATGCGGTGCGCAGCCAGCTCTTTGGCGTTTCCATCGCCGATCCGGCGGCCTACGGAGCAGGAATCGCGATCATTCTGATGGTTGCGGCGCTGGCCGCGTTTCTCCCCGCGCGGCGCGCGGCATCGGTGAATCCGGCCCAGGCGCTGCGGACGGAGTGAGGCCCCGCGGCCGATCGTGCGATGCACACGCGCCCAAAACGCAGATCCTTCGACTCGTCCGCCGCGGCGCTCAGGATGACAACGCAACTGTGAGGCAGATTCTCAAATCTCCAATATCACCGGCATGATCAGCGGGCGGCGGCCGGTGGTCTTCTGGATGAGCCGCTTCAGCTCCACGCGTACTTTCTCGTTCACCATGCCGTAGTCGGACTTCTGCTCGGCAGAGAGGCCGTCGAGCGTTTTGAGCACAGTTTCGCGCGCCTGGTCGCTGATATCGGCGGCGCCAAAGCCGCGCATCACCAGCTCCGGCGCGCGCTCCACCTTGCCGGTGCGCTTGTTGATGGCCAGCACGGCGAGCACGATGCCGTCTTCGCTCAGGATGCGGCGGTCGCGGATCACCAGATCCTCGACGACATCGATCGACGAGCCGGAATCGATGAGCACGCGGCCGGCGGTCACTTTGTCGCGCTTGCGCGCGTCATCGGCGTCCAGCTCCAGCACGTCTCCGTCTTCGAGCACGATGGCGTGATCCACCGCGCCGGTCTCCATGGCCACGCCGGCATGACGGCGGAGGTTGCGGTAGTCGCCATGGACGGGGATGAAGAACTTGGGCCGCACCAGGTTGATGAGCAGCCGCATCTCTTCTTGGCTGCCGTGACCACTGACGTGGATCAGCCCATTCGAGCCGTCGTCGTAGATCACATTGGCGTCGCGGCGGAAGAGGTGATCGATCACGCGGTAGATGCTCTTCTCGTTGCCGGGAATGATGCGCGAACTGAGGATCACCGTGTCGCCGGCCTCGACCTTGGCATGGCGATGATTGTCGACCGCGGCGCGGCTCAGCGCGCTCATGGGCTCGCCCTGGGTGCCGCTGATCAGGATCATCAGCTGCTCCGGCGGAAAGTCGCGCAACTGGCCGGGATTGATGATGAGGCCGGGCGGCACGTCGAGATAGCCGAGGTCCTGCGCGATCTCGACGCTCTCGACCATCGAGCGGCCGGCGACGGCCACCTTGCGGCCGTGCGCGCGAGCCAGCTCGATGGCGATGCGAATGCGGTAAATCGAGGAGGAAAAGCAGGTGAAGAAGAGCTTCTTCGCAGTGCGCGAAAAAATCTCCTCTAGGCGCGGCCTCACGGCGCGTTCGCCGGGCGTGTAGCCGTGGCGGTCGACATTGGTCGAGTCCTGCAACAGCGCCAGCACGCCTCGGCGGCCGTACTCGGCGAAGGTGTGCAGGTCGAAGGCCTTGTCGTCGAGCGGCGCCAGATCGATCTTGAAGTCGCCGGTGTGGATAATCACGCCGACCGGCGTCTCGATGGCCAGCGCCACGCAGTCGACCAGCGAATGCGTGACGCGGATCGGCTCGATGGTGAACGGACCGATCGAGAACTTCTCTTTGGGCGCAATCTCGATCAGCTCGGTTTCGTCGAGCAGCTCGTGCTCTTCCAGCTTGCCTTCAACGTAGGCGAGGGTGAACTCGGTCGCGTAGACCGGAACCTTGAGCTCGCTCAGGATCCAGGGCAGTCCGCCGATGTGGTCTTCGTGGCCGTGGGTCAGCACGATGGCGCGAACATGCTGCTTATTTTCGATCAGGTACGTGATGTCGGGAACGACAATGTCGACGCCCAGCAGCTCCGACTCGGGAAACATGAGGCCGGCGTCGATGACAAGAATGTCGTCTTCCCAGCGTACGGCCAGGCAGTTCATTCCGAACTCGCCCAACCCGCCCAGGGGAATGATCTTCAGCTTCTCGCTCTGCATCTGTCAGGTTCGATGCTAACACCGGAGAGCGAAGGAGCATTGAGAAGAAGCTGCGTGGAGTGGCGGAGATGGTGTTGGGCGCCGGTCCTCGGCGATTCGGTCATCCGCCGTCAAGACCGGCGCCTTTCCTGCCTTCGACTGGACTACCGCATGGCGCGTTCCAAAGCGCGCTGTTCCGCCGAGCGGATCTTCTGGCGCCGGACCAGCCAGGCCTGGTATTCCTCGTTGATCGAGCTGCCGGCTTTGCGATGGGTGGGGTTGCGGGTGGCAAGATGCCGAAGCCACTCTTCGTTTTCTTCGGCGCTGACCGTCATGATGGGATTCTCATCTTGCGAATCGGCCGGTTTGTCGGTCCCGGTAAGAAGCTTTAACCAAGAAGCCATAATTCAACAACCTCCAAGGCGAGCAGATTTATCTCTATATAGGAGATTCTTCTGAAGAGTACCCTTGAGCTTCCCAACCGTCCATGCCGATTTCGGGGGAGGCGGCGGTGTCTAGGTAATCACCCGATGGATACATCATGAGGTGGCGTGAATCACCGATAAATCAAGTCCCTTCAGCAATTCCAGCGTTGCCGAGTTCGGCGCCGCAGAAGCCGGTTGGTTTGCCGCTGCGAGCCACGACGGATGAATGAAATTGGGTCGGGTCCTCAGTAACCGATCGAAGCGACGGCGTGCGCGATGGCGAACCGGCTCAGGAGATCCCCATCCGCAGGCCGCGGCGCCCAGTCCTCGGCTGGCTCACTCTGCCCCATCGGGTTGAAATGCGGCATCCTTCGGTAGCGGCTCCTCCAGGAAGATCTGGTTTCCGAACGGGTCAAGGATCTTCAGCTGCAGCGATCCGTAGAAAGTCTCGTTCAATCCAGGCCGCCAGTAGCCGTACTTTTTCGCGGCAAGCTCGGCATGCAGCTCGCGCACGCCTTCCACGGCCACTTTAAAAGCCGTTCCCGGCGATCCGTCGCCGTAGTGCTCGGAAAGGTGAAGCACCAAGCCGTGGCGCGAGACCTGCAGATAGCGCGGCGCGTTGTCGTCGAAGCGGTGCTCCCAGTCGAGATGGAAGCCGAGGTAGTCGAGGTAGAACTCGCGCGCCTTTTCGATGGAGAAGATGCGCAGGATGGGAATGACGCGGTCTGCCTTGAAGCCCATGCAAGCTAGCGTAGCAACTCTTCGAGCGCTGTGCTCAGGCCGGTTTTCTCATCGCGATACTTCACGATCACCGGCGCATAGAGGCTGAGTCCCCATTGCGCGCCTTTCCCCTGGTTCAGCGCGCGCGAGCCGGGCACGACCACCGCGTTCTCGGGAATGATGAGCGGCAGTTCCGCCGTGGCGCGAATCACCTGCTCCGTGACCAGGTCGAAGACCGGCGTACCGCGAGTGAGAATCGTTCCTGCCGCCAGCACCGCGCCCTTGCGGACGATGGCGCCTTCGTACACCCCCGAATTACCGCCCACCAGAACGTCGTCCTCGATGATGACGGGGTTGGCATTCACGGGTTCCAGGACGCCGCCGATCTGGGCCGCCGCGCTCAGATGCACGCGCTTGCCGATCTGTGCACAGGAGCCGACCAGCGCGTGCGAGTCCACCATGGCGCCTTCGTCCACGTAGGCTCCGGCATTGATGTACATGGGAGGCATGCAAACCACCCCCGGCGCCACGAAGGCGCCGGAGCGGATGGCGGAGCCGCCGGGAACCACGCGCACGCCCTCGCCGGCGGTGAATCGCCGCGCCGGATACGTGTGCTTGTCAACAAACGAGAGTCCGGCTGCCGCTATTTCTTCCATGGCACCGAGGCGGAAACCGAGCAGAATTCCCTGCTTGACCCAGGCGTTGACTCGCCATCCCGTGGCAGAGTTTGCGTCCGGCGAAGCGGCGCGAACCTGGCCGCGCTCGAGTGCAGCACGCAGTGCAAGAAACGCCTCCAAGGCAGCGGGATCGCCCGCTGCTGCGGCGCCGGCGGCGAAGTACCCTTCGATCTCATGTCGCAGTGAACCGGAGACTGTCACTTCCCCGAGTCTATCAACGAAGCGATACGAGCAAGGAATGCCTAAGCAGGATCAATGGAATGAATTGAATTGCGCAGTAGCAGGGGTTGGAAACGATTACACCGGAGGGGCCGACTCGAACCGGCGGTCCGAGCGGGTAGAGAATCAGCCAACCAGTTCGAGCGCGATGGGTCCTGAGGGCT
>Ga0335081_10015669_pt1 | contig 12267 bp, 12 predicted proteins | sample Lox_Sample_35_FD_206713 | JGI IMG/M metagenome (GOLD analysis project Ga0335081, IMG submission 206713) | Soil microbial communities from Loxahatchee National Wildlife Refuge, Florida, United States - Lox_Sample_3.5 | ecosystem: Environmental > Terrestrial > Soil > Wetlands | place: USA... | reverse complement strand
GCCGCGCTGGCGGAAGGCGCGGTTCGCCTCGTTGAGGTTGCGCGCGCGCACCGACGAGAGGCGCTCGTAGCGGCGCTCCATCTCGGCGACGCAGTTGGCGAGGACCGCGCTCGCCTCCTTCGGGCTGGAGACGACCGGCGTGAGCAGGTGCGGGATCGCCTCGTAGTGGTTCAGCTCGATCCGCTTCGGGTCGATGAGGATCATCCGCACGTCGTCCGGCGTCGAGCGCAGCAGCACGGACGTGAGCAGCGTGTTGATGCAGCCGGACTTGCCCGAGCCGGTCGTGCCGGCGATCAGCAGGTGCGGCATCCGCGCGAGATCCGTCCAGACGGCGGCGCCGGAGATGTCCTTGCCCAGCCAGACCGCGAGCGGGCTCGCCGTCGCCGGCAGGTCGTCGAAGATGTCGCCGAGCGTGACGAGGTTCGGCGAGAGGTTCGGCAGCTCGACGCCGACGGCCTGCTTGCCGGGGATCGGCGCGAGGATGCGGATCTCCGTCGTCGCGAGCGCGTACGACAGGTCGTCCTTCAGCGCGGCGACCTTCGACACCTTCGTGCCCGGCGCGAGCTGCAGCTCGTAGCGCGTGACGCGCGGGCCGGAGATCTGCCCGACGACGTGCGCCTCGACGCCGAAGTGCGCGAGCGTCTGCACGAGCAGCTCGGCGACGCGCGCCGACGTCTCCTCCGACGAGCCGCCGGACTCCGGCGCCGGGCGGAGGACGCTCGCGTCGGGGAGCCGGTACTCGACGTGCTCCGCTGTCACGTCGTCGAAGAGCGTGAGCGGGTCCTCGACGAGCGGCTGCTGCGCGATCAGCGGCGCCGGCTCGGCGTGGACGAGCGGCGACACGGCGAGCGGGACGTGGCCCGCGTGGTCGCCGACGACGTCGGGGTACGCCTCCTCCCCGTCGACCGGCCTGCGCGAGCGGGACGACGCGCCCGCGACGGCGGGCGGCTCGGGCCAGTCCTCGAGCGTCGGCCGCCGCGTCGTGCGGCGCGGGCGGCGCGCCTTCGCGGCCGCGGTCTTCACGCCGCGGCCCGAGCGGCGGAGGATGGCGCCGAGCGACGCTCCGGTGAGCAGCAGCGCCCCGACGACGAGGAGCAGCGCGCCGAGGATCGTCGAGCCCGTCGCGCCGACGGCGAGCCCGACGCCGCCGCCGAGGGCCTGTCCGAAGTAGCCCCCCTGGTCCTTGCCGAGCGCGATCATCAGCCCGAGCGCGAGCACCGCGAGCCCGGTCCGGAAGGGACGCACGTCGACGAGCGCGCTGCGCGCGACCATCAGGCAGCCGAGGACGACGAGCAGCGCCGGCAGCGCCCAGGTCGCCTTCCCGACGATCGCGTCGAGCCCGTCGGCGAGCGCGCCGCCGACGTAGCCGCCGTTCCAGCCGAAGTAGACGACGCTGGCGAGGAATGCGCCCAGCGCGAGGATCCCGAGCCCCCAGAGCTCGGGATGGCGGAAGGCGCGCGGCGTCTTCGCCCCTGTCTTCTTCCGGCGCGTGAACCGGCCCGCCTTTTGAGCGCGCGGCTTGCTCCTGCGCTTCGTGCGCGGCATGCGACCGTGTTCGCCCGCGCCGCCGCCGATCCTCCCAAGTAACACAGTGTTACTTGGGAGAGCGGGTCAGGGGACGGCGGTCGCCTCGAGCAGGCGCCAGCGGCCGTGGTAGCCGTCGCGGACGGCGGTGACGAAGATCCCGAGCCGGTCCTTCACGTTCGGCTTGGACGGGAGCGAGTACGCAACCACCATCAGCTGGTGCAACCGGGTGTCCCGGAGGTCGAAGGCCGGCCGCGGCCAGAGCTTCAGCGCCTGGATTCGAGCGCCCACCGTGCTCACCCAGTACCGCGCCACGTCCTCCGGCGTGGTGAAGGACGGCCGCGCCAGCGTCCCGCGGGCGAACACGCGCAGGAACCAGTTGTCGGAGCGGATCACCTCGCCCCCGCGCGCGACACGGAGCTCGATCGGGTAGATGCCGCGGAGCTCCGGCAGCGGCAGCCGGCCGCGCCACGTGTCGCCGACGCGCGTCAGCTCTGTCCACGGCAGCGCCTTGCCGAGCGACGTCGATCCCCCACGCAGATGTACCTCGAGCGTCGGCGCGGCGATCCCCGTCACGGTCACGGACGCGCTGTGGCGGAGCAGGACGACACCCGGGTGCAGGGTGACCTGCGGCGTGCCCACGAGCAGCACCGCGGAGGCGAGAAGAGGCGCAACCACTCCAAACAGCGTTGCACACGCATCCGACGATCGCCGCGAAGTTCACCCGTTCGGAGCAATGGACATGACCTCTCCCGTGCGCGCCGGCGGCGGTCGCGTCGCGCGGCGGCTACCGGTCAAGACCGGTGCAGGCGCAGAGCATCCCGAAGTACGTCGGCGCGGCGTACGCGAGCACGTCGACCGCCACGTCCTCACCGACGGCGCCCTGCAGCACGAGCAGCTGCCACAGCGAGTCGGCCTTCGCGTCGCCGACGAGCGAGGCGAGCGGCTCGAAGTCGAGCCGGCCGGAGTGGAGGATCTCCTGTACGCGCGCATCGTACGCGGCGGCGGCCGGGTCGAAGCCGTACGGGCCGTCGGGATCGTGCGCGTGTCCGTGGTCCGCGCTTGCGATCAGCGCGACGCGGCCGTCGGCGGTCGCGCGCGCGATCGCCGCGCCCGCGCGCACGTGCTCTGCGAGCGGCCGGTCGCGCGCGGGGCTTACGACGACGATCCGCTCCGCCTGCATGAACCGGAGCGGGATCTCCGTCCCCCAGTCCATCGGCATCGCCGCCTCGGCGGGGTCGTTCCCGCCGTACGAGACGCCGAGCGCGGGGACGCCCTCCGCCCGCAGCGAGCGGAGGATCGCGTGCGCGAGCCTGCGGTCGGTCGCGGTCTCCCCCACGCATCCCGAGGTGACGACGGCGAGGTGCCCTTCGACGTGGACGGTGTGCGGCGTGACGACGACGGTCGTCTCCGGCGCGGCCGCGTCGAAGCGGCGGCCGAGCTCCTCCATCGCGCCGCGCAGCTCGCGCACGTCGTCGAGTTCGCCGTCGAGGTCACCGTGGGGGGCGATCGCGGCGAAGACGATCACGGCAGCGACGCGATGCGCTCGACGAGCAGCTCGAGGAAGCGGTCCGCGTCGACGCCGATGCCGACGTCGGCGTTGCGCGGCGCGTCGCGGACGAGCCAGCGGTCCACGACGGTGCGTCCGTCGCAGAACTGCGACGCCGTCTCGATCTCGACGTTGCAGCGCAGCGTCTGGACGAGTGTCGGGTCGATCACGTGCGCCACCGCCATCGCGTCGTGGATCGGCGCGCCGTCGAAGCGGTAGCGGCGCCGGTGGAACTCGAGGAAGAAGTCGGCGAGCTCGGCGACCGCCTTGCCGCACCGGCCGGCGTCGCGCAGCCGCTCCGCGTGCGCCGGCGTGAACAGCGCCTGGTGCGTGACGTCGAGCCCGATCATCGTCACGTCGATCCCGCTGCCGAACACCTGCGCCGCCGCCTCCGGGTCGACGAACGCGTTGAACTCGGCCGCCGGCGTGACGTTCCCCTCGGCGATCGCGCCGCCCATCCAGACGATCCGGTCGAGCCGGTCGCGCACACCGGGATGGCCCTGGAGCAGGAGCGCGACGTTCGTCAGCGGGCCCGTCGGCACGAGCACCACGCCGGGCTCGATCAGCTCCGCGAGGAGATCGACGGCATGCACGTCCAGGGGCTGCGTCGTGGGCTCCGGGAGATCCGGCCCGTCGAGGCCGCTCTCGCCGTGGACGTGCGCGGCCGTGCGCAGCCTGCGCTCGAGCGGGCGGTCGGCGCCGGCGGCGACGGGGACGTCGGTGCGGCCGGCGAGCTCGAGCACCTTCAGCGCGTTCCGCGTCGTCTTCTCGAGCGTCTGGTTGCCGGCGACGGTCGTGACGCCGCGGAGCTCGACCTCGGGCGAGATGAGCGCGAGCAGGAGCGCGATCGCGTCGTCGTGGCCGGGATCGCAGTCGACGATGATCGGGATCGTCACGGCTCCATCCTCGCTACTCGCCGCCGCGGATGTCGCCGATCGTGCGCGCGGCGAGCTCGACGTCGGAGAACGAGGCGGCGCAGCCGTCTCCCGTCGGCGACTGGGCGAGGCAGCCGGCGGCGAGCGGGCCCGGCCCCAGCGTGAAATGGCGGATCAGCTCCCAGCGGCCGCCGCTCCGGAGGTGGAACGCGCACTCGTCCCCTAGCCGCGCGACGCGCAGCCGGGCTGTCGGCTCCGGCAGCGCGACCGAGTTGCAGTCGTCCGAGACGCCGCGCGTGACGACGGAGACGATCGTCGCGCGGCCCTCCGGCGAGCGCTCGAGCGCGAGCTTGGCCCACGTCGTCTCGTCGCGCCACAGCAGGAGCGCGCCCGCGTCGAACGTCGCGCGCAGCTCTGCGCGGACCGTCGCGGCGAGCAGGAAGTCGCCCTCGATCTCGACGAGGAGCGCCGTCGCGTTCAGCCTGGGCGGCGAGCCCGCCGGCGACACGAACAGGTCGGTGTCGGCGCCGGCGGCGAGCGTCACGGGCGCGTGCAGCTCCGAAACGATCTCGACGCTCACAGCAGTGCGTCCACCTCCTCGGCGGTCGGGAGCGAGGTCTGCGCGCCGAAGCGCGAGGCGGCAAGCGCGCCCGCGGCGCACGCGCGGCGGAGCGACTCGTCGCGCGGGCGGCCTTCGAGCAGCGAGACGACGAGGCACGCGGTGAACGCGTCTCCGGCCGCGGTGCCGTCGACGGCGTCGACCGGCGGCGGCGCGGCACGCGCGACCTCCTCCCCGTCCTCGAGCAGCACCGCGCCGTCGGCGCCGAGCGTGACGGCGACGAGGCCGCCGCGGCCCGGCAGCGCGTCGAGCTCGTAGCGGTTGACGATCGTGACGGCGGCGGCGGGGACCGGCTCGCTCGACGCGGGGGCGGCGTTGAGGAAGAAGCGGCGCGACGAGTCCGCGGCGCGCTCGACAACGGCGAGCGGGATCTCGAGCTGGCAGAGGACGCCGTCGCAGCCGGGGATCGCGACGTCGTCCGGGCGCAGCTCGTGGTTCGCGCCGGGCGCGACGACGATCGTGTTCTCCCCGTCTCCGTCGACCGCGATCAGCGCGACGCCGGTCGCGCCGCGCCGCGTCAGCTCGAGCGCGACGCCTGCGCGCTCGAGCTCGGCGAGCGCGTCGCGCGCGAACTCGTCGTCGCCGACGCATGCGATCAGCGTCACCTCCGCGCCGAGCCGCGCCGCCGCGACCGCCTGGTTCGCGCCCTTCCCGCCCGGGATGCGCGCGAACGTCGCGCCCGTCACCGTCTCGCCCGGCCGCGGCAGCCGCCCGACGCTCGCGACGAGGTCGAGGTTGACCGAGCCGACGACGGTGAGCCGCGGCCGGCTAGGCAACTGCGAGGGCGCGGAGATCGTCGAGCGCGCGGCCGAGCAGGTTCTCGCGCAGATCGAAGAGCCCGGCCCAGAGCGACGCCCGGTCCGGCGCCGCCTCGATCCGCGCCGCCGCCGTCAGCCCCTCGAGCGCGCGCACGAGCACCGCGAGCTCGAGGTACGCCTGCGCGACGCGCTCGGGCGTCACGCGCACGCCCGCGCGCGCGAGCACCGGTCCCCAGTCGAGCAGCTCGGCGGCGCCGGGGCCGCCGTACCAGGCGCGGCCCTCCGCCTCCTCCGCCTCCAGCTCGAGCAGGTACCGGCCGAGCGGCTCCTCGAGCCCGGTCAGCGCGGTCTCGACGCGGTCGGCCGCGCGCCGCAGCGCCGCCTGGCGGCCGCCCGGCGTCGGCGGCTGCGCGTCGCCGCGGCGCCACCGCTCCAGCAGCCGGCAGAAGGCGAGCGCCGACGTCTCGCACGCCTGCAGCTGCCGGACGAGCGGCACGGCGGTCCGCTCCTCGACCGCCTGCTCCTCGATCACGTCGGCCCACGTGGGCGCGCGCGACAGGCGCGGCATCAGATCTCCACGATCACGGGGAGGATCATCGGCCGGCGCCGCGTGCGGTCGTAGACGACGCTGCCGAGCGCGTCGTGCACGTGCTCCTGGATGAGCTTGACCTCGTTGACGCCGTCGCCGAGCAGCTCCTCGAGCACCGCGCGCGCCTCCTCGCGCAGCTCGTCGAGCAGAGGCTCCGCCGCCTCGCCGAACCCGCGTGCGATCAGCTCCGGCGGCGCCGTCAGCGCGCCGCCGTTCGACGACGCGAGCGTCGCGACGACGATGAGCACACCGTCCTCCGCGAGCCGCCGCCGGTCGCGCAGCGCGACGTCGTGCACGTCGCCGACGCCGAGCCCGTCGACAAACGTCATGCCGGCGTCGATGCGGTCGACGATCCGCGCGCTGTGCTCGTGCGACAGCTCGACGACGCTCCCGTTCTCCGCGAGCACGATCCGGTCCTCGGGGATCCCGCCCTCGCGCGCGAGCTGCGCGTGCGCCGCGAGCATGCGGAACTCGCCGTGCACCGGCATCACCGCGCGCGGGCGGAGCAGGCCGAGGATCGTGCGCAGCTCCTCCGCCCTCCCGTGGCCGGAGACGTGCACCGGCGCGTTGTCCTCGTGCAGCACCTCGGCGCCCGACTTCGCCAGCCGGTTGATCGCGTCGTGCACGCGGAGCTCGTTCCCCGGGATCGGCTTCGCCGAGATGATCACCGTGTCGCCGCGCTCGATCTTCACCGAAGGGTGGTCGTCGTACGCGATCCGCGTCATCGCCGACATCGGCTCGCCCTGGCTGCCGGTGCACAGGATCAGCTGCTCGCGCGGCGGCAGCTCGGCCAGCTCCTGCGGGCGCATGATCATCTCCTCGGGCACGTCCATGTAGCCGAGGTTGCGCGCGATGTTCGCGTTCTTCCGCATCGAGCGGCCGACGAACGCGACCTTGCGCCCGGACTCGATCGCGACGTCGGCGGCCTGCTGCATCCGGTGGACGTTCGACGCGAACGAGGTGACGAGGACGCGCCCTGTGCGGTGCGGGATGATCTGGCGGAAGGCCTCGCCGACGACGCGCTCCGACTGCGTGAACCCGGGCCGCTCCGCGTTCGTCGAGTCGCCGAGGACGAGGTCGACGCCGCGGTTCCCGACCTCGGCGAGCTTGCCGACGTCGGTGCGCTGGCCGTCGACCGGTGTGTGGTCGAGCTTGTAGTCGCCCGTGTGGACGATGCGGCCGCCGGGGGTCTCGAGGACGACGGCGACCGCGTCCGGGATCGAGTGCGCCATGCGGATCAGCTCGATCCGGAAAGGGCCGAGGTCCATCGGCTCGTCGTCGGGCGCCATCTCGCGCAGCTCCGCCTCGCGCAGCAGCCCGTGCTCGTCGAGCTTCGACTTGACGAGCCCGAGCGTCAGACGCGTGGCCACGACGACCGGGACGCGCACCTCGCGCATGAGATACGGCAGCCCGCCGACGTGATCCTCGTGGCCGTGCGTGAGCACGACGCCGCGCACCATCTCCTGGCGGTCGCGCAGGTACGAGACGTCGCAGAGGACGAGGTCGACGCCGAGATGCTCGTCGCGCGGGAACGCGAGGCCCGCGTCGACGACGACGATCGACCCCTCCGACTCGTAGACGGTCATGTTCTTCCCGACCTCGCCGAGCCCGCCGAGCGGGATGATGCGGCATACGCCCACGGACGGAGTCTAGTCCGGGTCTACGCCGAGGCCGGCTGGAGGATCCCGCCGCGGACGAGGCAGGCGCGCACCTGCTCGAGCTCGGCGCCGGTCGGCTCGACCATCGGCAGGCGGTAGCCGCCGACCTGGTGGCCGAGCAGCGCGAGCGCGGCCTTGATCGGAATCGGGTTCGTCTGGATCCTCAGCAGGTCGTATGCGGGCTGCATCTCCTCGTTCAGCGCGCGGGCGCCGTCGACGTCGCCGTCCTTGAAGCGGCGCACCATCTCCTTCGTCTGCGGGCCCCAGACGTGCGTGTGGACGCAGACGCCGCCGACGCCGCCGAGCTGGAGGAACGGGAAGATGAGGACGTCGTCGCCGGCGTAGAGGTCGAGCCGCGTCTCCTCCGCGATGAAGCGCGCCTGCTCGAGGTCGTCGTTCGCCTGCTTGACCGCGGCGATGTTATCGATCTCGGCGAGCTGCGCAATCGTGGCGGACTCAATGTTGACGACGACGCGCGACGGGATGTTGTAGACGACGACCGGCCTGTCCGTCTCCGCGGCGATCTCCTGGAAGTGGCGGACGATCGCGCGCTGCGGCGGCTTGTTGTAGTACGGCGTGACGACGAGGACGCCGTCGACGCCGAGCTCGTGCGCGCGCGCGGTGAGGTGCGCCGAGTGCCGCGTGTCGTACGTCCCGGTGCCGGCGACGACCGTGGCGCGGTCGCCGACGGCGTCGATCGCGGCCGCGAACAGCTCGAGCTTCTCGTCGTCGGAGAGCGTCGGCGACTCGCCGGTCGTGCCGGCGACGACGAGCCCGTCGGAGCCGTGGTCGACGAGGAAGGAGGCGAGCTCGCGGAACGCGTCCAGGTCGACCGACCCGTCCGCGCGGAACGGCGTGACGATCGCGGTCAGGACCTCGCCGAGCACTGCCGCAAAGTCTACGGCTTCGTCGAGGCCTTCACCTTGGCGACGCAGGCCGCGTACTTCGCCCGGTCGGTGGCGCCGTACTCCTCCGAGCAGTCGGAGTACCCCGCCATCCGCGGCGGCATCGTCTTCGTCGCAACGATCGTGGAGCCGTGCAGCAGCTCGATCGTGCGCCAGTTCCGCACGCCCAGCACGGTCATGAAGACGCGGCTCCGCGTCCCGCGCAGCAGCGGGCCGCGCAGCGGATACGTCGTCACCGCGCCGCCGCCGACGGTGACGCGGATCGCCGTGGCGGCCGGCGCCACCGTCCCGGCGAGCACGAACCTCGATGCGCCGACCGTCTCCACGCTCCCGTTGCCGAGGCAGATCGCATCGCACGGCTGCAGCGGGTCGGCCGTGTAGTGGAACGGCAGCCGCGCCGCCCGGAGACAGGGCCCGAAGGGCTCCACCAGGTCGCCTCCCGGGTCTTCCGTCGCGCTCAGGCACAGCCGCCCGTTGCTCCCCCGCCAGACGAGCAGCAGCTCGCGGTAGCCGTACGGGAGCCGCAGCACCGCCGCCACCCGCGGCGACTCGCCCCGCGCAAGCGAGACGGCGCGGGCATACCGCAGTCCGAGCGCCTGGAGCCTCGCGATCTGCGCCGTCGTGCACGGCACCGTCTTCCCGTCGCCGGTGACCCCGCAGACGACCTGCGTCTTCAGCTTCGTCGTGAGGCCGCTCGCGGAGCCCGGCTTCCAGTCGCCGAGATACTCCGCGAGCTCCTGCCGCGCCTGCGCCGGCGGCGCCTCGTCGACGGCCCTCACCGGCGGAGCTGCGGCGGTCCGATGCGCCGCGCCGCCGCCGCAGCCGCCCGCGACGAGCACGATCGGGAGCGCGAGAGCGCTACGCCGCACACGCATACGGCGCCGAAGTCTACGGACGGTCGACCCGGCGGAGGGCGCTCGGCCCTCCGCCGGGGCAGACGACGACCCGCTACTTGAGGTTGTTCGCCTTCAGGAACCCGGCCGCGACCGCGGCGGGCGAGGCCTTGTCGATCGCGACGGCCTTGTTCATCGCGATCATCGCGGGAATGGTCAGCTTCGCCGAGACCGCGTTCACAACCTGCGCGAACTTCGGTCCGGCCGCGGCGAGCGTCTTCTGGTTGACGACGGGCGCGACGTTCTGGAAGCCGAAGATGTGCTTCGTGTCCGTCAGCACCGTGTACTTCGTCCCGGCCAGCTGCGGGTCGGTCGAGAACACGTCGCCGGCAGTGATCTTTCCCTCGTCGAGCAGCGTGTAGACGCTGATCGACGCGAGCTGGACGAACTTCACCTGCGTGAGCCCGTAGATCTGCTTCAGGCCGAGCAGGCAGGTGATGCGCTTGTCGCACTCCGGATAGCCGGCGAACGTGAAGGACTTCACCTTCTTCATGTCGCCGATGGTCTTCACGCCGAGCTTCTTCGCGGTCGAGGTGAGCATCCCGAACGAGTCGCTGTCGTAGAACGGCGTCGCGTTCAGGAGCGTCAGGCCGCGCGTCTCCTCGAACTTCTTCGCGGCCGCGTAGGTGGCCGCCGCCGTCTTCGGCGACGTCTCCTTCGCGAGGTCGAGGACGATGACGCCGGTGTACTCCGGGTAGAAGTTGATCTTGCCGCTCGTGATCGCGGTGTCGATCAGCTCCGAGCTGCCGATGTTCTCCTTGTAGGAGACCTTGAAGCCGGCTCCTTCGAGCGCCTGCTTGTAGAGCTGTCCGAGGACGTACTCCTCGGTGAAGTTCTTCGTGCCGATGACGATCGTCGGCGTCGCTGTGGGCTTCGCCGTGGCGGCCGTGGACGCGGCCGCCGCGATAAGTCCGATGAGAAGCGCGACTCCGAGAGAGACGGCGTAGGCGGCCCTGGCCGCACGCCGCGTGTGCTTGCGGAACATCCCTCCTCCTCTCCCTTCCGGGCTGAGCCCAGGACCTTACGCGCCGCGCACAGGTCTGGGCGACACCGCACGGTGCAGCAGCCGCAGCAGGAACGCGGCGAGGAACGCGAGCAGCGAGACGCAGAGCGCCGCCCCGACGACGCCGGCGAGGCCGTACGTCGCCTGGTTGACGATCACGTCCCCGAGCCCGCCGCCGCCCGCGATCGACGCGATCGTCGCCGTCGCGATCACGAAGATCGTCGCGATCCGGATGCCGCCGACGACGAGCGGCATGCCGAGCGGAAGCTCGACCTGCGTCAGCACCTGCCGCTCGCTCAGCCCCATCCCCCGCGCCGCCTCGACGACGTCGGGGTCGACCCCGTCGACGGCGAAGTACGCGTTGGTGAGGATCGGCGGGACGGCGAGCACGACGAGGGCGGCGGTGTTGTTCCAGAAGCCGAGCCCGAAGATGATGAGGCCGAACGCGATGAGCACGAGGCTCGGGAGCGCCCGCCCGACGTTCGACACGCTCGCGGCGAAGAACAGCCCGCGGTGCCTGTGCCCGAGCCAGAGCCCGAGCGGGAGCGCGATCACGAGCGCGATCCCGATCGCCGCGAACGAGAGCTCCAGCTGCTCGCCCGCGAGATGGAGCAGGAAGCCGATGTTGTCGACGATGAAGCGGATCGCGTCGACGAACGTCCCCGGCTGGAACTGGTCGGCGATCGTCATGCGTGCCTCGCCCGCCTCGTCCACGGCGTCAGCGCGCGCTCGAGCAGGTGCAGCAGCCCGTCCGCGGTCAGCGCGAGCGCGACCGCGAGCGCGCCCGCGGCGAAGATCTCCGTCTTGAAGACGTCCTCCCGCAGCGCGATGAAGATCGGGTAGCCGAGCCCCTGCGGGAGGATCGTCGCCGCGACGGTCGCGATCGAGATCGTCGACACCGTCGCGATCCGCACGCCGGCCATGATCGTCGGCGTCGCGAGCGGCAGCTCCACGCGGAGGAAGGTCTGCGTGCGCGTGAAGCCCGACCCGCGCGCCGACTCGACCACCTCCGCCGGCACCGCCCGCAGGCCGTCGATCATGTTCCGGTAGAGCACGAGCAGCGTGTAGGAGACGAGCGCGATCTCGACGGTCAGCACGGTGATCCCGGTGAACGGCACGAGCAGCTGGAAGAGCGCGAGGCTCGGGATCGTGTAGAGGAAGTCGGCCCAGTAGCCGATCGGCGCGTCGAGCACGCGCACGCGCAGGCCGGCGAGCGCGAGCAGGAACGCGATCGCGAACCCGATCGCCACCGCGAGGAGCGCGAGCTCGACGTGCTGGACGAGCGCGGGCCACAGCGTGTCGTGCCAGTGCTGCCGCACCCAGTCCCAGCAGAACGTGCCGTTGTTCACCTCGCAGGGGCTGCCCTGCCCGAAGTTCGGGATCACCGGAGGCGAGGCGGCGATCACCGGAGCAGATCCTCCCGCGCGACCGCGCCCGCCGGCGTCCCGTCCTCGCGCACGACGAGGAGATAGTCGCTCTTCTCCGCGACGATCCGCCCGAGCGCGTCGCGCAGCGTCGTGTCGTCGCGGACCCGCGGCGCGCCGTCCGCCTCCGCGATCGGGCGCAGCTCCAGCTCGGAGAGCCGTCGCAGCGCCAGCGCCTTCAGGGCGCGGTCCTCGCCGACGAACTGCGCGACGAACTCGTCCTCGGGACGCTCGAGGATCGCCGCCGGCGTGTCGTACTGCGCGAGCCGCCCGCCCTCGCGGAGGATCGCGATGCGGTCGCCGATCCGGATCGCCTCGTCGATGTCGTGCGTGACGAAGACGACCGTCTTGCGGAGCTCGCGCTGCAGCCGCAGGAACTCGTCCTGCAGCCGCGTGCGGACGATCGGATCGATCGCGCCGAACGGCTCGTCCATCAGCATCAGCGGCGGGTTCGCCGCGAGCGCGCGCGC
>Ga0335081_10015668_pt1 | contig 12267 bp, 10 predicted proteins | sample Lox_Sample_35_FD_206713 | JGI IMG/M metagenome (GOLD analysis project Ga0335081, IMG submission 206713) | Soil microbial communities from Loxahatchee National Wildlife Refuge, Florida, United States - Lox_Sample_3.5 | ecosystem: Environmental > Terrestrial > Soil > Wetlands | place: USA... | reverse complement strand
GATAATGCGAGGGTGCTGGTCCTGGGCGGAGCGATCCCCCCCGGGCCTGCCAGGGCCGGCGTCCAGGACCCGAAGCACTGTGTGCCCGGCCTTGGCGGCCAGTTCGGCGGCCGGGGCGCGCGGGCCCGAAACGTCGACGAGCAGGTGCCGGCCGGTGGGGAGCCACTCGGTCAGCTGCGCGCGGGTCACCGCCTCGTGGAACTGCCAGTAAACGGGGAGCTGATCGGTGTCCGGCGCGGTGATCGCGCTGGCCGCGTGCTGCACGAGCCCAAGACTCCTGACTCGGCGCCGCTGCCTCGGGGCCCGGTCGTGGGGTCCTGTCGCGGGCGCCTAATATGTAATCCTTCCCGGCTTGGCGGGCCTTATGCCAGCCAGCGGTGCCGTTGCGGAATGACCGGGTGCACCATCGTGTTGAACGCGGCATGGCAGTCGCTTCGCCACCTCGTGGCATGCTGACGGAATCTCGTGACCCCGGCGCGGTATCCTCCCGCACATACGGTCTGCACCCCCGCAGCCCGGCGCCGCATTACCTCAAGGAGGTGGGTCTCGTTCCGGACGAGTCCTTGACTCTCGAAGAGCGCGGTGAGCGCTTCGAGCAGGAGGTGCTGCCCTTCCTGGATCAGCTGTACTCCGCGGCGCTTCGGATGACGCGCAACCCGGCGGATGCGGAAGACCTGGTGCAGGAGACCTTCGCCAAGGCCTACGCGTCTTTCCACCAGTTCCAGCAGGGCACGAACCTGAAGGCGTGGCTGTTCCGGATCCTGACCAACACCTTCATCAACACCTACCGCAAGCGGCAGCGCGAACCGCAGCGGTCGGGCGCCGAAGAGGTCGAGGACTGGCAGCTAGCGCGGGCGGCGTCGCATACCTCGGGGGGACTGAAGTCGGCCGAGGCGGAGGCGCTCGAGCGCCTGCCGGATTCTGACATCAAGGAGGCGCTGCAGGCGCTGCCCGAGGAGTTCAGGATCGCGGTCTACCTGGCCGATGTAGAGGGGTTCGCGTACAAGGAGATCGCCGACATCATGGAGACGCCGATCGGGACGGTGATGTCGCGGTTGCACCGCGGTCGCCGGCAGCTACGGGAACTGCTCCAGGACTACGCCGCGGAGCGCGGGCTGGCACAGGCCGCTTCTGACGCCTCAGGATCCGGTGAGGAGGGGCGATGAGCTGCGGGAACCCCCACGAGACGCCGTGTACAGAGGTGCTCGACCGGGTCTACGGCTACCTGGACGGCGAGCTGGACGACCTGGATTGCGCCAAGATCCGCCAGCACCTGGACGAGTGCGGGCCCTGCCTGCGCGAGTACGGCCTGGAGGAGGCGGTCAAGCGGGTGGTGCAAAAGCACTGCGGCTGCGACCCCGCGCCGGCCGAGCTGCGCGCCAAGATTCTCGTCCGCATCAGGGAAGTCCGCGCCACTATCGAGTTCGCCGAGTAACGGTCTTCAGGGTTCCGCGTTCCCGATTTGCCAGGGCTGTGGCAATTGCGCCATATGTGCCGGGGCTTGATTGCACATAGTGACGATTGTGCTCACGGTTCGTTCGCGATGAGATTAGGCCTGCGCGAACGTCTGCGGTGGCGTTATCCTGTGGTTGAACGATTACACGACGGGTACGGCGAACGCCATTTCGCCCGAGGGAGGTCCGCCCCATGCGTACAGGCGGTGATGTCAGAGCAGGCCGGCGCGCGCTCCTCGCGGGCAGGCGCGGCGAGCTGTGCGACCGCGGCGTGGCTTGGGGCTGAGGTTTCCGATCCGGGTTTGCTGCGTACATACTCCTGACTGCGAGGGGGAAGTTTGGGCAAGCTCTCGCGGGCCGCACTGATCTACATCGGCGCGGTGGTGGTCACCGCAGTGGTACTGGTGGCCCGGGGGCCGTTCACCGGTCTGAGGTGGCAGTACGTCGTATTCCTCGGAATCCTGGTTATCGTCTCCGAATCGAGGGCGACACAACTCCGCAAGGGGCAGCTCAGCTGGTCTTCGAGTTCGGCCGCCATGCTTGCCTCGGTTGTCCTGGTCGGCCCGGTCGGCGCCTCCATTGTGGGGGCCTGCACCGCATTGGGCGTGCGTCGCGGTCCGTCCATCCTGCAACGCGTTTTCAATACGGCCATGTACGCGCTCAGCGCGTATCTGGCCGGCCGCGTTTTTCTCGCCTTCGGCGGCCATGTCGGGCTGCCGGACGAAAAGTCCTTTCCCGCCATCATCGCGCCGTTCGCCGCCGCGGCATTGGTCCTTGTCGCGGCCAATCACGGCCTGCTCAGCGGCGTGCTCTGGCTGACCAGGCCGCGGGACCGGATGTCCTCGGGGGCGTCCGGGGCCGGAGTCGGGCTGAGCGCGCGGCTGCTGCTCTCCGACCTGGGCTACGCGGCTTACGGCCTGCTCATGGCGGCGTTGTGGAGCGTGGTCGGGTTCTTCGCGCCGCTGCTGGTGCTGATCCCGCTGTTCGTCGCGCGCTGGGCGGTGACGCAGTTCGCCGAGCAGCAGAAGGCCTACGAGGCCACGGTGGGCGCGCTTTGCCAGGCGGTCGAGACCAAGGACTTCTACACCCGCGGCCACAGCGACCGGGTGTCCCGCGGTTCGGTCATGATCGCGCGCGAGATCGGCATGCGGGGCGATCGCGTCGAGGCGATCAGGTACGCGGGCATGCTGCACGATGTCGGCAAGCTTGGCGTGCCGACCAAGGTGCTGCAGAAGACAGGGAAGCTGACCGAGGAGGAATACGAGGCCATCCAGCTGCACCCGATGCGCGGGCTCGATATCGTCCGGGAGATCGGGTTCCTTGACGAGGCACTGGCCGGGATCATGCATCACCATGAGCGGATCGACGGCCGCGGATACCCGATGGGACTGGCCGGGGACGAGATCCCCGAGTTCGCCCGGGTGCTGGCGGTCGCAGACGCCTTCGACTCGATGACCTCGACCCGCTCCTACCGCGGCGCGCGTCCGGTCAGCGAGGCGATCGAGGAGCTGAGGAAATGGTCAGGCACCCAGTTCGACCCGGCCTTCGTGGACGCCTTCGTCGCCGCGCTCAAGCGCCACGGCTGGCAGCTCCCCGAGCCGCCGGTGATCGCGGCCGATGACCTGGCCACCGTCACCGCGCAAGATCACGACGACCCAGCTGCCCCCATCCGCGTCATCGACAGCCGGTAGGGATCCCCGATGAGCGAGCCAACGGGGCGCATCCCCCGCGAGCTGAAGGGCCTGATCGGCGGCCCGGAGGCGAGCGGGACAACACTGCGCACCCCGGGCCGCCCCCGTGAGCTGCGCAGGTATCCCTGGCAGGTGCGGGACTCCGGTGAGCTGCTGCTGGTGGTGGCCGCCGGGATCTGGCTGGTGGCCGCCGTCACGCAGACCGCGGCGGAGGGCCTGAAGGACCCCCGGATCGCGATCGCGTTCGGCGCGCTGATCGCGTTCGGCGAGCTGCTCCGCCTCAACCTGCCGGGCGACCGGGAGACCGCCCCGATCGGGTTCGCGGGCGCGCTCGCCTACGCCCTGCTCATCAGGGTCGGCACGCACCTCGTCCAGTACAGCGCCGAGCAGGTGGTGACCGTGGCCGCCATCGGCATGATCATCGGCGCCCTGCCGCACCTGGCCGTCGGCCGCCCCGCCCGGGTCGGCGGCATGGCCACGCGCCTGCTCTGCGTCGCCTATATCTTCCGGCCGCTGGCCTCCAACAGCGCCGTGGAAAAGCACTGGGGCCTGGCCGTCACGCTGATGACCGCGCTGACCGTGCTCGCCCTGCTGCTCGAGGCGGTGCTCACCGCCCTGCTCAGGGTCGACGAGCAGCGGGCCAGGTTCCGGGTGGCGCTGGTGGACGAGATGCGCGTGCAGCTGCCGCTGGGCGCGGCGGTGGGCGCCTCGGCCCTGCTGATCGCGTTCGCGGCGGAGGTGATGGGGCTGGCCGCGCTGGCCGTGTTCACCGCGCCGCTGCTGGTCACCCAGGTGGCGTTCCGCCGGTACGCCGGGATCCGGGCCACCTACCTGCAGACCGTAAGGGCGCTGGCCAAGGTGACCGAGATCGGCGGGTACGTCGAAGCCGGTCATTGCGAACGAGTCAGCAGGCTCGCGGTCGCGATCGGCCGGGAGCTCGGCGTCCACGAGCCCGAGTTGCTCGAGCTCGAGTATGCCGCGCTGATGCACGACATAGGCCAGCTGTCGCTGCACGACCCGATCCCCGGCGGGGCCACCGTGCTGGTCTCCCGGCACGACCAGCAGCGCATCGCCGAGCTCGGCGCGGACGTGATCCAGCAGGCGCAGGTGCTTGATTCCGTGGCCGAGATCGTGCGCCGGCAGAACGAGCCCTACCGCGACCCCGGCGCGGCCAGCGGCCGTACCGGGTTCTCCGAGCCGTCAGGCCCGCCCCCTGGACCACCACTGAGCAGCCGCATCATCAAGACGGCCAACGCCTTCGACGATCTGGTAGGCAGCTCGCTGGACCCGGGCCGCGCCGAGGCGGCGGTGCAGCGGCTCCGGCTGGACACGGCCAGCGAGTACGACCCGGCCACGGTCGAGGCCCTCAGCCGGGTGGTCGGCCGCCGCTCCGTCATCCAGATGTGATGGCCCCGGAGTCCCTGCTATCCGGGAGTTTCCATCGGCAACCGCGCGGGCCTCACGCATCGACGCCAGGTCAGGATCGGAAGGCGCCGTCCGGGCCAGGGCAGGCCACTAGGCTGGGCGGATGCTTGATTCGGTGCTGGTCGCCAACCGGGGGGAAATCGCCAGGCGGGTAGTGAGGACCGCCAGGCGCATGGGGATCCGGGCGGTGGCCGTTTACTCCGACGCCGACGCCGACCTGCCGTATGTCCGCGAGGCGGACGTGGCCACCTGCATCGGCCCGGCGCAGCCTGCCCGCAGTTACCTGGATGCCACTGTGCTCATCGAGGCAGCCCGCAAGACTGACGCGGCGGCGGTGCACCCGGGCTACGGCTTCCTGGCCGAGAACGCGGACTTCGCCCGCCAGGTGATCGCGGCCGGGCTGACCTGGGTGGGGCCCGATCCCGGGGCCATCGAGCAGATGGGGGACAAGATCAGGGCGAGGAACCTGATGGAGCAGGCCGGCGTGCCGGTCTCGCCGGGCACCCGGGAGCCAGTGACCGACGTAGACGCCGCGGTCGCCGAGGCCGAACGGATCGGGTATCCCGTCATGGTCAAGGCAGCGGGCGGAGGCGGCGGGATCGGCATGGGCGCGGCCGCGGACCAGGCGGGGCTGCGCGCGGCGTTCGAGACCGCCCGGTCGCGCGCCGAGCGCTTCTTCGGTTCCCCGGCCATCCTGCTGGAACGGTACGTCGAGCGGGCCAGGCACGTCGAGGTGCAGATCCTCGGCCTGGCCGACGGCCGGGTGCTCGCGCTCGGCGAGCGCGACTGCTCGGTGCAGCGGCGGCACCAGAAGGTCGCCGAGGAGACCCCGTCGCCGGGCGTCTCCGCCGGGCTGCGCGAGCAGATGCTGGCCGCCGCGGTCCAGGCGGGGGAGGCCGTGGGCTACCGCGGCGCCGGGACCGTCGAGTGCCTGGTGGACCCCGGCGCGGGGTCGTTCGTCTTCCTCGAGATGAACACCAGGCTGCAGGTCGAGCACCCCGTCACCGAACTGGTCACCGGCATCGACCTGGTCGAGCAGCAGTTCCTCGTCGCCGCGGGCGAGCCGCCCTCCTTCGATCCGGGCGGCCCGGGCGCGGTCCGGCCCGCCGGGCACGCGCTCGAGCTGCGGGTCTACGCCGAGGATCCGGTCCGGTTCCTGCCCGGCCCGGGCACGATCACCGAATGGGCCGAGCCCGCGGGCGACGGCGTCCGCGTCGACGCCGGCTACCAGGCGGGCAACACCGTGACGCCGTTCTACGATCCGCTGCTGGCCAAGCTGTGCGTTCACGGCGCCGACCGGGCTCAGGCCCTGGACCGCGCCCGGGAGGCGGTGGCGGCCTTCCGCATCACCGGCCCGAAGACGAACCTGGCGTTCCACGCGGACCTGCTCACCAGCCCCGGGTTCGTCAGCGGGGACTACGATACGTCCCTGGTGAGCAAGCTGCGTCCCAGGTAACGACGAAGGAGTCACCCGTGGCTGAGGTCCGCGCTGAGATGGTCGCGAACGTGTGGAAAGTGGTCGCGGCGGAGGGCGATCACGTTGACGACGGTGACACCCTGGTGATCCTCGAGTCGATGAAGATGGAGATCCCGGTCCTGGCCGAAGGCGCCGGCGTGGTCACCAAGATGCATGTCGCCGAGGGGGACGTGGTCCAGGAGGGCGACCTGATCGCCACGATCGGCTGACCGTCTACACGCCGCTGGTCGAGCGCGGGTAGGCGATCTCCGGGTCGGTGACCACGTTGACCAGGTAGGGGACGCCGGCGGCGAAGGCGCGGCGCAGCGCCGGACCGATGTCCGCGGCCGTGGTGACGAGCTCGCCGGCGCCGCCCAGGGCGCGCACCACCTCGTCGTACCGGCAGCCCGGCTGCAGGTCCGCGGCAACGTCGTAGCCGTAGAGAGCGCGCATCGGATGCCGCTCCAGGCCCCAGCCCGCGTTGTTCCCGCACACGATGACCACGGGCAGCCCGTGCCGGACCAGCGTGTCCGCGTCCATCAGCGAGAAGCCGGCCGCGCCGTCGCCGAGCAGCAGGACGACCTGCCCGGACGGGCGGGCGACCCGGGCCGCGATGGCGTAGCCGAGGCCGGTTCCCAGGCAGCCGAACGGTCCGGGATCCAGCCATCCGCCGGGCTTGGCCGGCTCGACGAACTTGCCGGCGAACGAGACGAAGTCGCCGCCGTCGCCGATGACCACCGCGTCATCGTCCAGCACCTTGAGCAGCTCGCCGTAGATCCGGGCCGGGTGCACCGGGTCGGCGTCGCTGGCCAGCAGCGGCCCGTCGGACGCCAGGGCGGCCTTGACCGCCCCGGCCAGGCCCGGCACCCAGTCGGGATCCGCCTGCCCGGTCCCGGTGCCAGTCCCAGTGCCGGACGCCGCCAGCGCGGTGAAGAACGCGGTCAGGTCGCCCGCGGCCGAGGCAGCCAGCGCGACGTGCGTCGCGACCCCGCCCGGCGCGTCGGCCACGTGCACCACCCGGGCCGGTGCGTCCTGCGGGCCGAACGATCCGTACCCGAGCCGGAAGTCCAGCGGCGTCCCGGCCACGATGACCAGGTCGGCCTGGCGCAGCGCCGCCGACCTGGCCCGGGTCACCAGCAGCTCGTGACCGCGCGGCAGCACTCCGCGGGCCTGGCCGTTGGCGATCACGGGCAGCCGCAGTTCCTGCGCGGCCTGCCGGGCCGCGTCCTCGGCGCCGCCCAGCCACACGTCGGAGCCGAGCACGAGCACGGGATGCCGGGCCGTTCGGAGCAATGCGGCGACCCGGTCCACCTCTTCGCCGTCGGGCGCCGGTACCTCCGGCCCCGGGGCCGCCGCCGGCAGGCACGCCTCGGCCTGGCCGTAGAGCGCCTCGAGCGAGATGTCCAGGAATACCGGCCCGCGGTGCGGGCTTGCCGCCAGCCGGAAGGCCTCGTCCACCGACCCGGCGAGCCGCGCCGTCTCGTGTTCGGTCCAGGCCCGCTTGGTGACCGGCGCGAGCAGCGGCGGATGATCCATCTCCTGCAGGCTGCCCGCGCCCCAGCGGTAGTCGGGGGCCCGCCCGGCCAGCACCACCACCGGGGCGCCGTTGAACCACGCGGTGGTCACCGCGCTGACCGAGTTGGTTACGCCCGGTCCGGCGGTGACCACGGCCAGCCCGGGCGTCCGGGTCAGCCGCGCGGTCGCCTCCGCCGCGAACACCGCGGTCTGCTCGTGCCGCACGTCCACCAGCCGCATCGGCGGGCCGGCGTCGTCCTTGACCACCGCGTCGTAGAGCGGGAACACGTGCCCGCCGGACAGCGTGAACATGACCGATACGCCGTGCCGCCGCGCGGCCGCTACCGCGTGCGCACCGCCATGACCAGATAGCCGCACCACGTCAGCGACGTTACCAGCAGGTAGGCTCCCGCGGCGGCACGAGATCGGGCTGGCGCCAGTCCTTGCCGGTCACCGGCCGCCACCGCGCCGACCCGGCCGACAGCCGCATCGGGGGCGCGGCCGCGACGGTGCGGGGCTGGCCCGCCGAGGCCGGCGGCGCCGTACGGTGCGGGCTGGCCAGGATCATGATCACCATGGCCGTGTCGGCGGCGAAAAGGTACGCCGGGTAGATCACCCCGGCGAGAACCCGGAAGTCGGCGACGAACAGCACTAGGGCGGCGGCGGCGCCGAACATCGCGTAAGGAAGCCAGGGCTCCTCCCCGGGCCTGCGCCACGCGTGGTGGAACGTCGGCAGGTAGGCCAGGAAATCGGTCGCCACCGATACGGCCACCGCGCACGACATGGGCAGCAGCCAGGGCATCCACGAGGCCACCGCGAGCAGGGCCACGCCCTCCGCGGCCAGCGTCACGCACACCGCGTCCAGCCGCCCGAACTCCCTGCTTCCGTGCCGCCATCCCAGGAAGACCACGGCGGCGCAGCCCGCCGCGCAGAGCAGCGTGTAACACGCTCCCGGCAGCTGCCAGGCGGTGAACGCGGAAGCGGCCCCGATGGCCTGCACGACCGTCCAGATGCCCCAGGACGCGATCCTGGGCCTGGCCCGGCCGCGCACGATGTCGAGGATGTACGGCAGCGCGGCGGCGGCGGTGAGCGCGCTGCTCAGGACGGTGATCGCCGCCTTCACGGTGCTGCCTTCACGGTGCTGCCTTCACGGGGCCGCGGTGACGGTCCAACGCGGGTCCGCCTGGGTGAAGGCGACCAGCTTCTCCGGGGCGACGCTGCTCATCCAGTCGAGTTCGCGGAAGGAGCCGCGGCGGGCGTGCTCCATCACGGCCGCTTCCAGCCGCCGCCCCGGAGCGTACAGTCGCCACTTCGGCGCGAACCGCCCGTCGAACACCCGGTACGTACGGGAGTCGGCCAGCGCCACGACGTATGCGGCCAGGTGCCCGTCCAGGCGCAGCGTGGCGACCTCGAGCTCGCCCCGGGCGGCGTGCCCTTGGTACACCGAACGCCAGAACGCGAGGCCGGCCCGGTCGTCCAGGTCGCTCACCCGCCCGGCGTCGTGGTCGCGGTCCTGGTGCACGGCCTCGATCTCGTCCCGCAGCCGCGCCAGCCGGGCCGGCTCGCGTTCGAACCGGATCGTCTCGGTCAGCGCGTGCCGCCGGATCCTGCGCCCGGACCGGTCCAGGCCGCTGCGGATGCCGGGCGCCAGCGGCACCTCGTCCCGGGTGAAGCCGATCCCGGGCACCGGCGGCGCGGGTAGCGTCCGGCCGCCCGGCAACTGCCCGGCGAGCCAGCTGGCCTCGTCGCGGTCGCGCATCCCGGTCAGGGTCAGCCGCCACGGCCCGCTCAGCCCGGCGGCGTACCGGGCCAGCCGGCCCAGCAGCGCCTGGCGGGCGCCGGCCGACACCGCGGCGATGTCCCACACGTCGTCGGTGTGCGGCCGGACCGAGGATATCCGGCGGTCTCCGTCCTCGTCGTGCAGCGCGACCAGCGCGGCGGCCGTCAAGGTGCCGCCGGGCCCGCGTAGCGCCAGCAACAGGGGGACGGTGCCCGGATCGGCCGCGGCCGCCGCGCGCCACCAGGCAAGCCGGGCCGTCACCGGCGTGCCAGCGACCCGGTGCAGGGCCTCGAGGGCGGGTTCAAGCGGGCGCATGGCACGCCAGCCGCGCCGGGTCATGACCCGTGCGGGGGCGGTCGCCGGTTCATGCCGCGTCCCAGGCATTCCCGGACCCCTCTCGCTGGGACCGCCCCGTATCACGGCCGCACAGGGCAACTAGCACTTAGAGTAATCTTTCAAATGCATATTGTGAATACGTGTGAGCTCCCCTTTATCCGTTGTGTTATCTCACCAATACATTCAGTGACAGTTTCAGCGCCGAATTCACGCTTCGGGCCACCCCGCCCGCTCGCTCCCCCTTGCCGCTTGCTGGGAACGGCAGCACGTGGACGCGAGAACGGGTCCGTACTCCGGCACCGCCGTCCGGACCGATGTGGATGCCGCGTTCACGTCGTTCCCAAGGACGTGGATGGGGCATCCATGTCGTATCGGCGGAACCGGAGCGGGCGCCCGAGGCGGAATCACCAGTCACAGAAATGTTGTGGGAACGTAGTAGCACCAAGGGCCACACCCCCGGCCTGTTCTGCCGGCTCCTGAACGGGACGGCGTGAGGCCCGGCTGCCGTGCATCCTCGTGTGTTATCTCGGCGCGCTCTCGCGCGGGATCCGGAAGAACGGCGACCGCAGGACGTAGCGCGCGACGAGCATCAAGGCGACGCCGGCCATGACGATACCGAACAGCGACCACCGCTGCGACGCGGGCGCGTTCTGCCACGACCTGATCACGATCCAGACCAGGAAACCGGCGGCGGCCAGGGGGAGGATGCCGACCAGCACGGCGTCCCAGGCATTGCTGAAGATGCGCCGCCGGTAGTACACGATGGCCGAGAACGCGGTGAGGATGTAGAAGCTGGCGTACAGCACGCCGGTCACGTCGATCAGCTGGGTGAAGGCGTTCGCGATCGAGCCGGAGAGCAGGTAGATCCAGGTGACCGCGACCAGGATCACGCCGACCACGACGCTGGCGACGGCCGGGGTGGCGAAGCGCGGGCTCACGTTGCCGAGGATCGAGGGCAGCACGCGGTGGCTCGCCATCCCGTAGATCATCCGGGCCAGGATGACGATGCTGACGCCGGTGGAGGCGATCACCGACAGCGCCAGCGCGAGCGCCATCACCTTGGCTCCCGTGCCACCGCCGAGCGCCTGGGCGACGTAGACGAGCACGGATGACGAGTTGGCCTTCAGCCTGGCCGGCGACACCACGCCCTGCAAGCCCACCTGGGAGAAGGTGTAGATGACGACGAGCAGGGCGACCGCGATGACCGCGGCCCGGCCCGGGTTGTGCCGCCGGTGCTTCACTTCCTCATTGACGTAGACCGTGGCGTCCCAGCCGGCCAGCATGAACACGGCGATGAGCAGGCCCGGCGCCAGGCTGCCGTGCCCGCCGATCCCGCCCAGGCTGAACCACTCGCGGGTGACCGGGACGGTGCCGGGGTGATGCCCCAGCACCAGCACGAGACCCCAGACCGAGAAGCCGATGAGGATCACGTACTCGATCACGCCCATGGCGACCTGGGTGCGCGCGGTGAGCCGGATGCCGGCCACCGCGATCACCAGCAGGACCACGATGACGATGGTGCTGATGAAGATGTTCGGCCAGGTGCTCAGCGCGCTGTCGCCGAAGATGGCCAGGACCGATGGCGCGAGCACCACCACGCCGGCCACCGCCGCGATGAGGCTGGCGGCGATCATCAGCCACCCGGTCAGGAACCCGAGGTAAGGGTCGATGGCCCGGCCGACCCACTCGAACGACGCGCCGCAGTTGGCGCTCCACAGGTTCAGCCGGCGGTAGGCGTTGGCGATGACCAGCATCGGGATACCGCACAGGATGATGACCGGCCCGCTGCCGTAGGCCGCGGCCGCGGCCAGCCCGGCCAGCGAGAGCCCGATCGCCACCGTCGGCGCGGAGTTGGCCATCCCGATGATCGTGTCCTGGGCGGCCCCGATCGCGTCGGGTTCCAGCCGGGCGGGCAGGATCTGGGTCGTTTCCGGGGCAGCCGTCACCAATCGTTCCGTCATTTTCTTCCTCTCGGCCTTGTGGTCGCCCCGGCCTGCAGCCTTTCCGCGCTCGCCGAGCACGGCTTTTCGGCTGCTTTCCAAACGATACGGTCAGGTTCCGCGCCATGTGACAAGGACGCCGAATTCCGCGATAGCCGATAAGCGGCTATCGCGGGAATGCGGAATCATAGGCCGTGCGCCGGCATACGCAGCGCGATTGATGATGAATAGCCGATGAATAGCTATTGGGAACTAACCGGAAGTCCGCTTTCGGATAGTCAATGCAAATCCGCGAATATTGCCCTGATGCCGGCTAGAATTACCGTTGGCGCGCCGGGGTGTCTCGCTCGCAAGACAGACTGCAGGAGGGATGCCGTGCCGGTTCTAGCGCTGCGTCGGCTCCCGGGCACTGACCGGGTGACCAGAAATGCATGGTGAAGTCGTCCTGGCGGCCCTGGTGCTCGTGATCGCCGTCCTCGTGGCCGCGGATTTCTTCCGCCGGGCCGGCGACATCCCGCACGGGTACCCGGAGGGCCCGGCGCAGGACGCCGGGCGGGATGCTTTCCCGGCCTCCCGGCCCGGATCCGCGTCCTCCGTATCCCCTCTCGAGCCGGCCGGAGCCGACCCGGGCGGGGCCGGCCCGGCCGCCGGCGATCGCCGGCCCTGGCTC
>Ga0335081_10015667_pt1 | contig 12267 bp, 13 predicted proteins | sample Lox_Sample_35_FD_206713 | JGI IMG/M metagenome (GOLD analysis project Ga0335081, IMG submission 206713) | Soil microbial communities from Loxahatchee National Wildlife Refuge, Florida, United States - Lox_Sample_3.5 | ecosystem: Environmental > Terrestrial > Soil > Wetlands | place: USA... | reverse complement strand
TGCCCTGAGTGGCGAGCTTGAGTTCATCGCCCAGCGTGTCGGCGAGCAGATTGTGCGGGGACGATCCCACACCCGTGCCGGCTACGCCCACGATTGTGGTGCCGTCATCTTGCACCGATGTGACCACCTTCTTCTTTTGCGGGTCCCACCACTCGTTGGCGATAATTCCGTGGCCGTTGCTGTAGGCACCGGAAAATAAAGTGGCATGCCCAGGAGCGGTGCGGGTGTTAGCGTAGTCGTAGTTGCAGTCGCTGAAATAAGCGCCGTGGTCGAGAAAAATACGGAACCCACCCTCGCCAAACTGGTCGCGATATCGCTCCAGATAATCTCCTCGAAACTGGTCGATCACGATGATCACAACCAGCTTAGGGCGCGCGTTGTAGGCGGACCCGAAGCCGCTGGCCGCAATCGAGCCAAGCAGGACGAGCAGAAAACATGTCCGCAGGCGGAATCTCATTGCGCTGTAGTTTACAAGCCTGCGCCGCTCCATGCCAAAGGATCGTTGCGCATTCGACACGAAATATTCTCGCCTGTAATATTCTGACGACATTTCGTTATCCAGTTGCGAGGTGAAGGCATGAGATCGGGCACGTGCACATGCGGATTGCTGTTTCTGATGATTGCGTCTTTTGGTTTGCTGAAGCCGGCCCCGTCAAACGCCGCCGGTGGGACTCCTGCGGAGATTGCGCGCGGAAAATATATAGTCGAATACGTGGGGATGTGCGGGGATTGCCACACACCGCACGACGAAAAAGGCGAGCCGATCGCGGCTCAGACGTTACGAGGCGCGCCCCTGGCATTCAAGCCAACGGTTCCGATGCCCTGGGCCGATAAGGCGCCGAACATTGCCGGGCTGCGCGGCTGGGAGGAGGCTGACGCGATCAAGTTCCTCATGACTGGCAAGGCTTACAACGATCTGCCGCCCCGGCCGCCCATGCCCGGCTACCGGCTGAATAAGGAAGATGCCACCGCAGTTGTGCGGTACTTGCGAACCTTGTCACCCGCAGGAAATTCTGCGAGCGGGAAGTAGTCCGATGGATCGAGAGGTAGCAGGAACGAGCCTCGCCTTGTGAACCGCAAACGGACGGCACAGAAGACCGGGGAATCGCGCTCCAAAAAGCGAACCGCCCCGAACCGCCGGGAACCGGCTGAACCCGCGACAGCCGGTCATTCGAGCAGCGAGGAAGCGTGTCAATTTTTCGAGGCACAGCGGGCTTGGGATCGCTGGTTGGCTGCAAATCACAAGAAGGTTGCTGGCATCTGGTTGCGCCTAGCGAAGAAAGACTCCGGTACAGCCTCCGTTACCTATCAGCAGGCCCTGGAGACCGCTCTCTGCTACGGATGGATCGACGGTCAAAAGAGGGCTGAAAGCGCTGACTTTTGGTTGCAAAGGTTCGTGCCGCGCAAGAAGGGAAGCATCTGGTCCAGGATCAACCGTGAGAAGGCTACCGGCCTGATTAAGAAAGGTCGGATGAAAGCAGCCGGACTAGCGGCGGTGAAAGACGCGAAAGCAAGCGGTCGCTGGACAGCGGCGTACGATTCGCCGAGCAGTTCGGCTGTCCCGGCTGATTTTCAGGCTGCTCTCGACTCGAGTCCCAAAGCCAAGGCCTTTTTCGATGTCCTGGAGCGTCGCAACCGGTACGCGATTCTGTTTCGTATTCAAACCGTGAAAAAGACAGAAACGCGCGCCAGGCGTATCGTGCAGTTCATCGCTATGCTGGAAAGGCACGAAAAAATTCATCCCTAGCGTCGTGGTCCCCGCTGAAAATTATCCCGCGGATTGCCCGACCCGACACGAATCGCCCCACGGCGTCTAGCTGAGCCTGCGAGCCTTTCCATTCCCGATTTGACTGTTCACTGTCTGACGTATGTATTCACGCGGCTTTTTCCGGTAAAGTTGTGTCTTCCATGCTTGATCTTAATTTTGTTCGTGACAGCCTGCCGTTGGTGGAGGAGAAACTCCGCCAGCGCGGATTGGACCCGGCCGACGTGCTCAAGGACTTCGGCGCGATCGACACGCAGCGCCGCCAGGCTATCACTGAGGCCGAGACGCTGAAGGCCCGACGCAATCGCGTCTCCGAAGAGATTGCGAAATTGAAGAAGGGTGGGCAGGACGCCTCTGAACTTGTCGCCGAAACCAAGGGCTTCCGCGAAAAAATTCAGGAAAGCGAGAAGGCCGCCGAAGAGTACGAGGCCCGGTTGCGCCAGCTTCTGGCCGGGATCCCGAACCTGCCCCACATCAGCGTGCCGGTGGGCAGATCGGCCGACGACAACGTCGAAGTGCGCCGCTGGGGAAGTGCGCCCCAATTCGATTTCGCTCCCAAGCCGCACTGGGATCTGGGCGAACAACTTGGCATTCTCGATTTCGAACGGGCGGTAAAGCTCACGGGCGCGCGTTTTGCGGTGTATTGGGATCTGGGCGCGAAGCTCGAACGTGCGCTGGCGAACTTCATGCTCGACCTCCACACGCGCGAGCACGGTTACACCGAGGTTCTGCCGCCTTATCTGGTGAATTCCGATTCGATGTATGGCACCGGGCAGCTGCCCAAATTCGCGGCGGATTCTTTCCGCGTGCCGCACGGCGAGCGCGATCTGTGGCTGATTCCGACGGCGGAAGTTCCCGTGACAAACCTCTATCGCGACGAGGTGCTGGACGCTGCGCGCCTCCCCATCTGCCTTACCGCCTACACGCCGTGTTTTCGCAGCGAGGCGGGTTCCTACGGCAAGGACGTGCGCGGCTTGATCCGCCAGCACCAGTTTCAGAAAGTCGAGTTGGTGAAGTTTGCACGCCCGGAAGATTCTTACGACGAACTGGAGAAGCTGACGCGCAACGCGGAGACTGTGCTTCAGAAACTCGGCCTGCACTATCGCACCGTGGCCCTATGCACCGGAGACATGGGGGCGTCTTCGGCGAAGACCTATGACATTGAAGTCTGGCTGCCGGGGCAGCAGTTGTTCCGTGAAATTTCTTCCTGCTCGAACTTTGAGGCCTACCAGGCGCGCCGGGCGAACATCCGCTACCGGCAGGAGGGCAAGGCGAAAACGGAGTTCGTGCACACCCTGAACGGCAGCGGGCTGGCCATCGGTCGCACCTGGCTGGCGATCGTCGAAAACTATCAGCAGGCGGATGGGAGCGTAGAGATTCCCGAGGTGCTGCGTCCCTACCTGGGAACGGACAGGATCACTCCCAGGAAGCTCTAGTTCGCATCCAAGGAACGTCGGCAGAAGCGCCGGAAGCACCGGACCGCCGGTCGCAAAGTGCCGGCAAGAGTTTCATTGCCAAGGGAAGGAGTTGACAATACACTTGCCCAGAGCCGATACCGTTCCGTCTGTCGCCGGTCCGCCTTCCTTGCCCATGAACGCTGTGTGGCGCACAATCCGCGGTTACATTCTGTGGTCTTATGAGCGCGGCACTCTTCACTATGACGTGATGGTCACACTCATTCTTTTATTTGTGTTTCTTTCGCCTTACTGGATCAACTTCAATGACAAACCAGTGGAGCGCACCCCGCATCCAACCGGTCTGGTGGTGACTCCCGACAGTAAGGGCGGGTTCATCTACCAGATCGAAGCCTCGGCGGTGACGGGCAAGGATGCGAATGAAATCCGCGATCAGCTGCAGAAGATCATCGAGCCGATTTCCGGAGCGGTCAGCATCACCAAGTACGATGCCATAACCGATCGCAAGGGCCGGGTACAGAGCTACAAGGTGTGGGTGCAACGAGATTAGAAGAGCCGTTCGGCCAGGTTTGCTTCTTGAAAGAGGATGAAGGTTTGTCGACGAGAAGGAATTGCGGGATGAGCGCGAGCTTCGCGACAAGCGCGATCATGCTGGCCCTGGTGTTGCTGGGCGGAACGGCTGTGCCGGCGCAGGATGCCTCGAAAGGCGCCGGAACTAGCGCCAGCCTCGAACAGACTCTGAGCCAGATGGATGAGGCAGCGCGCAAATTCCGTACTATCGAAGCGAACTTCGAATGGGACCAGTATCAAAAAGTGGTGAATGACACCGACACGCAGAAGGGCAAAGTGTATTACCGTCGGCAAGGCAAGGAAGTGCAAATGGCAGCCGACATCGCCGAGCCGAAGAAGTACGTGCTTTTCAGTGAGGGCAAGGTCGCTGTATACGAGCCCAACATTGACCGCGTGACGGAGTACAACGTCGCCAAGAATCGGGCGGAAGTGGAGAGTCTCCTCATTCTCGGCTTTGGCGGCAGCGGTCACGACCTGCTGAAGGCCTATGACGTTTCTTACCTGGGCAGCGAGCAGGTTTCTGGAGTCAATGCCAGTGAGCTCCAACTTGTCCCGCGGTCACCTAAGGTCCGTAACAACGTTGAGCGGATCCTCTTGTGGATTGACCCGGCCCGGGGTATTTCTGTCCAGCAGCAGTTTTTCCAACCGGGAGGCGATTACCGGCTGGCCAAGTACTCCGATGTTCGCCTGGAAGAGAAGATTCCGGACAGCGTATTCAAGTTGAAGACCACTGGCAAAACCAAGGTGATATCGCCAAGTAATTGATTCGTAATAATTTGCGAATCAAGCTGAAAATTGCACACAGGGACGTTATACTGCTCAGACGTTCCCCCGGTGAGTGAAATTCATGGCAAAAGTTTTTACGATTCCGGTACCTCCGGACCTAGGCCGTAAGAAACGCGAACGCACGTCCGACCCGCGGTATGTAGACGGCCAGCGGATTCTGGTGGAAGCGATGAAGTATCTGGCGCAGGCGGACCCGGTCAACAACCGCCCGGCGATTGCTCTGCTCTCCGAGCACGTTCGTACCCGCTTCCGCATGAGTGACTCACCTCTCGCTTAGGCTGAGATCTTCTTACATTTGTGCGCGTGACCCGGCAGGAACTCTCCCGCCCAAACCCACTCACGCTTATTCCGCGTCGCATCCGCCGAAACTCCGGCATCCGCCGGGTGCTGATTGTGCGTTTCCGACCCCGCGAAATGTACTACAATCGGCACCCGCCATCGAGCACGGTTGACTCGCGCAGGCCACCGTTTCAACCGGCCCAGACGAGGAGGATGACATGGCAACTGCTCTGAACATCGACCTTTCCGAAGACAAGGTCACCAGTTTCATTTCCAAAACTCACCAGATACTCATCAACGGCAAATGGGTAGACGCCGCGTCCGGCAGAACCTTTCCGACCTACAATCCCGCGACGGGCGAAGTGCTGGCTCGAATTGCCGAAGGAGATAAAGAGGACATCGACCGCGCCGTCGCGTCCGCGCGCGCCGCGTTTGAGCAAGGACCATGGCGGCGCTTGACCGCATCGGAGCGTGGTCGCCTGATCTGGAAACTTGCAGACCTGGTTGAAGAAAATCTCGAGGAGTTCGCGAAACTCGAAACCCTTGACAACGGCAAGCCCTTGAAGATCGCGCGTGTCGCCGACGTTCCGCTGGTGGTGGATGTGCTCCGCTACATGGCAGGTTGGGCAACCAAGATCGAGGGCAACACCATTCCTATTTCCGTGCCCTATGCGCCCGGAGCAAAATTCTTCGCTTACACGCTGCGTGAGCCCGTCGGCGTCGTCGGCCAGATCATTCCGTGGAACTTCCCGTTGCTCATGGCGGCCTGGAAGCTGGGCCCCGCGCTGGCGACGGGATGCACCGTGGTGCTCAAACCTGCCGAGCAGACGCCGCTCACCTGCCTCCGCCTGGGCGAGTTGATTCAGGAAGCGGGCTTCCCCGACGGAGTGGTCAACATCGTTCCCGGCTACGGCGAGACGGCGGGCGCGGCCCTGGCGGCTCATCCCGATGTCGACAAGGTCGCGTTTACGGGATCCACCGAAGTTGGAAAGCTCATTCTGCAGGCGGCCGCAGGCAACCTGAAGAAAGTATCGCTGGAACTGGGCGGCAAGTCTCCCAACATCGTTTTTGCCGATTCGGATGTCGACGCCGCCACGGCGGGAGCGGCCAGCGCCATCTTCTTCAATCACGGGCAATGCTGCTGCGCTGGTTCCCGCCTGTACGTCGAGCAGGGAATCTTCGACAAAGTGGTGGAAGGGGTGGCCGATCAAGCCAAGAATATCCGTGTTGGATCGGGACTCGATTCCACTACGGATATGGGGCCGCTGGTGTCGGAAGAGCAGCTGAGTCGAGTTTGCAACTATCTCGAGTCGGGCTTCTCCGAAGGCGCGCAAGCGGTGGTGGGCGGAACCCGCCACGGGGACAAGGGATATTTCGTCGATCCCACGGTGCTCGTGAACACCAACGAGAAGATGAAGGTGGTGCAGGAAGAAATCTTCGGACCGGTGGTCACGGCCATCCCGTTCAAGGAGCCGGAGGAGTTGGTGGCGCGGGCCAACGACACCGTGTACGGCCTCGCCGCCGGAATTTGGACCCGCGATATCGGGAAGGCACACCGGCTCGCGTCCGAGCTTCGCGCGGGAACGGTGTGGGTCAACTGCTACAACATCTTTGACGCCGCCTTGCCCTTCGGCGGCTATAAGCAGTCGGGCTGGGGCCGCGAAATGGGCCACGATGTCCTGGAGATGTATACCGAAGTGAAGGCGGTGTGCACGGCGCTCTGATTTGCGCACGAAACTCCGCTTGGCGTGCTGTCGCCAGCGTCTGGGTCGAGGCTGACCCGGGCGCTGGTTTTTTCTTAGGGTGCGGGAAGGTGTTCGTGTCTTTCGGCGAAGATTAAATCCGTCTACAATGAAGCGCTGAGGTTACGTTGTCTGAAACCGACTACAAGCCGGCTCGGCGCTGGACGGTGATTGCCTCCGCCTTATTGATTGCGCCGCTGGGTCTGATCGTTTTCTACACCAGCCGTCGAGCATTCTTCAGCCCGCTTGCCGTGATGGTGGTGGCGGCGATCGGCCTGGCCGCGCTTCTCTTGCAGATTCGTTTTCGCCACGATCTGGCGAATTCCGTGCGAACACCCATTTGGCTGAACGCGCTGGGAGTTCTCTGCGCCTTTACCGCGGTGTTCGGCGATAAGCTGAAGCTGGACTCGCAACTCATGGAGTTGATGGCCCTGGCAGCGGTGGGATGCTTTGCGATTTCCGGTGTGATTGTCCTCGACGCAATCCGCAAGCACCGCGCGGTTTTGAAGTGACCGCGATCGCACCGCTGGCCACTTCAGCCGCGAACCTTCCCCGGCCCTACTGCGGGGTCAGCCGGAAATCCACCGCGACCGTCGTCTCTACGGCGGCGGGCTTGCCATCGATGAGGTAGGGTTCATAGCGCCACCAGCGCACGGCGTCAGTGGCTGCCGGAACTAAAGCTTCGGGACCGCTGATCACGTCCAGGTGGCTCACCGTGCCGTCGGGCGCAATCACCGCATCGAGAAGCACCGTACCCTCAACTCGCGCTTGCCGCGCGACGTCGGGATACTCGGGCTGGACCTGGTGTACGAGCCGGAGTGGGCTCATGTCCGGCCCCAGCTTGATGCTCGCCTGTGCGCTCGACTCATGCGCAGGAAGTTGCGACTCAATTTCCTGCCAGCTGCGCTGCCAGCGCCACCATTCGAATACGCCTGCGACCGCCAAGACCACAATCAGCCCTGCCAACACGCGCCTGTTAAAGACCTTTACCAGGCGGGAAGCAGATTTTTTTCGGGATAATGATTCGCCCGCAGCGCTCACTTCTCGCAGTTCCGGCGGTTTGCGAGTGAATTGTGGGGGCAGTATGACTTCTTCCCCGCGGGCGAGCCAATACTGCACAATTTCTTGCTGCTCGGGCGAGAGCCTAAGAAACTGCAGGCCGCAGCCCAGCGTCAGCTGGTAGCGAACCACCGCGTGAGCACGAAGCTGGGGGCCGATCTCCACGGGCTGGAATTCGACTCCTACGATCTCGCCGGGGTGGAACTCTCCCGCGGCCATCACGCCCACGCCGCCCGCCCCAAGGTCGATGGTCCGTCCGGGAATGCGGTCTGCCACGCCCGAGCGCAAGACCACGATGTCGAGGGGGACCGCGAGCCGATAGCGAGGGAAGCTTCGCAGTATCACGGGAACTCGCGACAATCGGGACGCTGCAGCTGTACTCATCCGCCGTGCTTTCCGCACACAAGCAAAGATAACCCTACCGTTCCAGACTGGAGACGGGAGACGGGACAACCATGGCGCCTGATTGGTGAAATTGGCGTAAGTATAGCACCAAGCTCCGGGACCGGAAGCTACGCCATTTTGTGCGACCCGGGGCGTCGTCGCAGGGCCGGAGCGTGGAACCTGCTGGGGAGCGGGCAGCTGAAAGCAAGAAGGCCCGGGAACTTGTCCCGGGCCTGGAAAAGGAATTTAAGCCGCAGGGTGCGGCCTCTTGGCGACAAACGGCGTGACACCGCGCACTCTACGGCCAGCGCTTGGCGGTATCTTCCCATCCCGCAGCGCGCGCCGGTGTCGGTGTTGCATTCACGGCCGCAGCTTGCGGAATACGGATCGGCTGTTGTGTGTTGGCGGAAGCCGCCAGCGTCGGCTTCGGGGTTTCAATAGCGTCTTTTCCATCGTCGGACAGCAGTGGCGCGGCAACGCGGAGTGCTTCGACCTCTTTTTCCAGCCTTGCCAGTTCGAGTTCCTTCTGCCGCAGAACCTCGTACACATTCTTCATACGTTGCACCTGACGTTCGGTAAGTGGAGCGAATGATCGAACTTTATGCAGACATAAAGTTTTTGTCAAGGAAGAAGAACCCAGCCAGTTAAATGATCGGTAGTTGGTGAGCGGCAGATTAAGAGGAGTGCGACATCCAGAATGCGACCGCGAGCAAGACGGTGAGCACCAACGCGGCGATCATGTAAGGATTGCATAGAAAAGATCTGCCTTTCGCCGAGGTCGAATCGCGTCCCGGTAAGGAGGCGAGCGAGTCAGTGCCGCTCGCACTCGCTGAATTGAGACCGGTTGGCTTGGAGGACTTGGGCTCGCAGTCGAGACACAGCGTGCGCCCGACAGAAATCGGGAAGCCGCACTTCTCGCATTTGCGGATGCTCGAAGCTTCGCCCGCTCGAACGCTGGTCGCAACCGCGGGTTCTGACGGCGACTCGAAAAGTGAAGGCTTCATTTCGCTCAAGGGGTCAAGCGCGACCGATTTCCCAGTTTGCGCTGTGTCTGTGATCGCAGGCGAGACGGGCTTTGCGCCAGCGGGATCCGGAGTGACTGCGCTCGCGGTCGGCCTAACTTCTGCGCGCTTGGAGGCTGCGGGAGCAGTCGCCAACGTGGTGGCTGCCGGTTCGGAGGCCTGGCTGAAAGGAGCAGGGCTCGCAGAAGGAGCAGCCGTCGCCTTTGGTTTTCCTGAAACGTTGTCGACCGGCGCAGTACCGGGGACGATGTTGGATTGTCCCGAAGAGGTCGGAGCCAGAGCCTCAGGGACCGTGCGAGCCGCTTCGGCGTGGTCGAGTGCGACCTGAACCATCTCACCCAATCTTTCGAGAGCGGCAATGTCGCGCTGGGTGAAGGCGTTCGGCTTGTCGGAAAACAATTCGAACAGACCGCTCACTTCCTGCTCGCGTAGAAGCGGCATGACGACGACCGAGGCGATCCCCAAGGCCTGGCAGCTCTCGCGATTCACACGCGGGTCGGTTTCAGCGTCTTCACAGTACAGAATCTTGCGGGTGTGTACGCTCTCTCCGGTCAGGCCGGAGTCGACCTGCAGGGTTGCGCCCATCGCCGGTGCCGAAGACCCGGCGCTCGCGCGGCACACCATCTCGTCGTTCTCGCGGAGCGCAATCGCGGCTCCGGTGGCCTCCGTAATATATTGCGCTCGCTCCGCCAGAAGCCGAAGCGTGGCGTCAAGGTCGCGCTGCGCCATGTCCAGCAGGGACTTGCCGCCATCCTCCCCGGGAAATTGCAACGTGGGGAAGGGCACGTCGGGGCTCGAAGTTCTTTCAGTTTTGGGCGGGACTCTATCTTCCAAGCGCCGGTCGTCTTCGAGACTGTGCGCCGCCACGTCGACCACCGGAGCGGACTCGGTTGGCCACGGCATCGACGCACGCTGGGAGCTATCCCCCTGCGTCCGGCCCACGCTCGAATCGACGATCGAGTAACGCTCCATATCAGAAAACTCGGCTCGATGTGCTGCGAGCCCTGAAGCACACTATTCCCGGGACTTTACTCCCCCACCACAATTAAAGGGCTTTGTCGGAGTTTCGCTCCCGCTTTGACCGCATGTCAAGTTTAACCGGGGCACGAAGGTCTACGACCAAAGTTATGTACTAGCAGCCGCGGTAACCGCCGTCCGATCGGCCCGCGAACACCACGCTGACCTTCTCGCCCGCCTAGCATTGTCCGGCGGCGCACACAAAATGCTACTCTGGTGCTCCGGCCCCGCAAGCCGCGCCGGGCTACTGTGAACGCGGAATCGCTGCACAAACTCTTCCAGCAGGTCCGGAAACGTTCGATTTCCCCGGACGAGGCCGTTGATCGCCTGCGGCACATGCCGTTTGAGGATCTCGGCTTCGCCAAAGTGGATCATCACCGTCCCCTGCGTGTGGGCATGCCTGAAGTCATCTTCGGTGAGGGCAAGACCCCCGCGCAGGTCGCGCAGATCTTCGCGCGTCTGGCGAAGCACGGCGGCAACGTGCTGGCCACTCGCTCCAGCGAAGCGCAATACAAGCAGGTCAAGAAGAAGGTGCGCAAGGCCGCGTATCGCCCGCTGGCGCGAGCCATCGTTCTGCAATCCGATCTGAAAGTCTACGGGAAGGGAACCATCGCGGTGGTCTCGGCCGGCACCAGCGACATTCCGGTGGCTGAAGAAGCTGTCGTCACCGCCGAACTCATGGGCAACGAGGTGCAGCATCTTTATGACGTGGGCGTCGCCGGCATTCACCGCCTGCTGGCGAATCGCGCCTCACTGACCAGGGCGCGCGTCGTGATCGTCTGCGCTGGTATGGAAGGCGCGCTGCCGAGCGTCGTCGGGGGCCTGGTCGGTGTCCCGGTAATCGCCGTTCCTACCAGCGTGGGATACGGCTCCGCCTTCAAGGGTTTGGCGGCTCTGCTGGGCATGATGAACTCCTGTGCCTCGAATGTGAGCGTCGTCAATATCGACAACGGTTTCGGCGCAGGATACGTGGCGTCGCTGATAAACCGGCTGTAAGAATCACCCCTGCCTGCGCACTTGCTGCGGAGCCATGCGCGCCCGGCGTGTGCCGCAATAAGTGTCCCGCAATAAAAACAGGCACGGCCGAAGCCGTGCCTTTGAGGAGAGAGCCTGTTGGCCTGCCCAGGCGAGCGTTAGCGCTCGACCGTCAGGTTGTTTTGGACGCTGAACGCACCCGGCACTGAGTTCACGCGGATCCCCGCGACCGTCTTGTCCATGTCGTTGTCGACCGTGCCGTACAGGCTGACATGGCCGTTGTTCACGATGATGCGAATCGGCCGTGCCGGATCGATCGCGTACTTACCGAGCGTCGGATCGCGATAGATCGCCCGCGCCGCGCGCACCCGGATGCTGTCGTCAAAGTTCGAAACCGGTGAAACCTTCACCTGATCGATCACGTCCTTGACGCCAGGCATGCGCTGAATCGTGGCCAGCGCGTCGTTGCGTCCCACGTCGTTATAGGTTTCGCCCCCTACGGTCACTACCCCGTTGTTCACGCCCAGGGTGAAGTAGTTGAACGCGTTGTCGTAGTAGCCCACGCGCTCGTAGTACAACTTCTTGGCGAGCTGCTCATGCAGTTCCTGATCCGGAACGTTGGCTCCGGCTACCTCGATCAGGTTGCGCACGCCCTGCACGTTCTGAACTTTGCGGATCTGCTTGGTGGCGTCCAGCTTGTGCTGATAGAGGTCGACCGTGCCCGTCAGGGTCACGATGCCATCCTCCACGCTGGATTTCACGTTCTGAAAATCCGTCTTGTCCTGCAGCTTCTGGGAAACCTTCTGTCCAATGGCAACGTCATAGCGCGCGCTGCTCGCGGTTTGGGCGATGGCGCCCGTCGTGAGTACTCCGACCAAAACAAGGGAAGCAAGAATGCTAAGTGTACGTTTCATATGATTGACCATCCTCGCCCGGTTAATTGATTAACCGGTTAGTTAATTATTGGATGCGGCACTTTTCGGAAAAGATGCCAAATACGGGACTTTTTGCGCCGGGCTGAGCAGAGTTCTGGGATCTCATTGGAAACAGGCAGGTTTATACAATGCCATTTCGAGATAATCGTTATGACGAGTATTATGTTCTTGCCGAATGCCGGACCGAAAGCTGACTGCTGACTTGTGGAAAGGCCGCGCGCCCAGCCTGCTGGAGGAGGCCTACGTGGCCGTGCTGCGGACCGCCGACGAACTACAGGCGGCTTTCTCCCATTTCCTGAAGCCCTATGCGCTCTCGCC
>Ga0335081_10015665_pt1 | contig 12268 bp, 10 predicted proteins | sample Lox_Sample_35_FD_206713 | JGI IMG/M metagenome (GOLD analysis project Ga0335081, IMG submission 206713) | Soil microbial communities from Loxahatchee National Wildlife Refuge, Florida, United States - Lox_Sample_3.5 | ecosystem: Environmental > Terrestrial > Soil > Wetlands | place: USA... | reverse complement strand
CACCAGGACCAAGGGCGGTTTGTCATCAGCCATGGGAAAGTTTGACACGCCGGGAGATAGCGAATCGCGCTTGGACGGCCGGTGCCGAGCGCGGCCAGGCCAGCGCGACATCGACCATAAGCATCAGAATGTACTTTGCCATTTCGCTACCGTTTGCGGCACAGACATTTCAGGTTGGACGGGTGGCTCGGTCCCATCGGGTAAGGGACGGTGTGGTCCACGTCGCAGAGTTGGGCGGCCTGATCGCAACCCGGGAACCGGCAGGTCATATCGCGGCAGCGGACGAAGCGTTGCAATGACGTCCCAGTTATCGCACGACCAGTGCGCGTGATGGGTGGGTCCGTCGGCGCGGCGGGACACCAGCTCGGCGATCGCGGACAGCCGTTGCGCAGCCGCGGCTGCCTCCGCCCGCGCGGACGCGTCGATCCCAGCGACCACCGCGGCGTCGGCAGCATCTCGTCACAACATATCGAACGTACTTTCGAATTCTAGGCGCTGGCTTCCCGCGCTGACACGGCCGAAACCCCACGTTGGGGACAAAGTCCCAACTGTGGATAAAGCGAGCCCCGGCCGGCGGTAGCCTGACCACGTGGATTACGCGGCCGTATTCGTCCAAGAGAATCGCGCTTTTTCGGATCTGATTCGCAATGCCGACGAGTCCATGCCCGTGCCCACGTGCCCAGGCTGGAACCTCGGGCAACTGTTGCGCCACGTGGGCCGTGGTGACCGTTGGGCGGCGCAGATCGTCAGCGAGCGACGTGAGGACTACCTCGATCCGCGCAGCGTCGAAGGCGGCAAGCCGCCACCAAACCCCGACGACACGATCTCCTGGTTGCACGGCGGCGCGCAGCGGCTGATCGACGCCGTCGAGGGGTCCGGCGTGGAAACCCCGGTCTGGACTTTCCTCGGGCCGCGCCCGGCGAGCTGGTGGATCCGGCGACGGCTGCACGAGGTGGCGGTGCACCGGGCCGACGCCGCCATCGCACTCGGGAGCGACTTCACGCTCGAACCCCATGTCGCGGCGGACGGGATCACCGAATGGCTGGAGCGCGTGGCCATTCAGGCCGGACGTGACGGGGCGCCACTGCCGCTCGAGGACGGCAACACCATGCACTTGCACGCCACCGACCCAGGGCTGGGTGAAGCCGGCGAATGGACGGTCGGTGTCTCCGACGACGGGATCACCTGGTCACACGAGCACGGCAAGGGCACCGTAGCGCTGCGCGGCGGCGCCACCGAGCTGCTGCTGGCGATGGTGCGCCGAGTGCCGGTCGCCGATACCGGCATAGCGGTGTTCGGCGACGACGCGGTGTGGGAAAAATGGCTGGACCGCACGCCGCTCTAGCCACGGGGCCGGGGCGCGCACGGTAATTTGCAGACCATGACCACATCGGAGATCGCCACCGTTCTGGCTTGGCACGACGCCCTCAACGCCTCGGACCTCGACACCCTGGTGGCCTTGTCCAGCGACGACATCGACATCGGCGACGCGCACGGAGCCGCGCAAGGTCATGCGGCGCTACGCAGGTGGGCCGCCTCCCTGACGACGACGGCAGAGCTTGGCCGGATGTACGTGCACGACGGCGTGGTGGTCGTCGAACAGAAGATAAGCAGCCCCGGCGATCCCGCCGCCGTCATAACCGCCGCGTCGGCGTTCCGGGTGGTCCGTGACCACGTCACCTCGGTGTTCCGGCATGATGACTTGGCGTCGGCGCTGGAAGCCACCGATCTCACCGAGGCCGACTTAGTAAGTTAGCGATTCAGGCAGTAGGAGTTACATGCGCGGAATCATCTTGGCCGGCGGTTCAGGCACCCGCCTGCATCCGATAACTATCGGAATCAGCAAGCAGTTGCTGCCGGTCTATGACAAACCGATGGTCTATTACCCGCTGTCCACGTTGATGATGGCCGGTATCCGCGACATCCTCGTGATTACCACTCCTCACGACGCTGCCGGCTTTCAGCGACTACTGGGCGACGGCATGCAATTCGGCATCAACCTCAGTTACATGACGCAGGAAAAACCCAACGGCCTGGCGCAGGCGTTCGTCCTGGGCGCCGACCACATTGGGAATGATTCGGTGGCTTTGGTGTTGGGGGACAATATCTTTTACGGCCCAGGACTGGGTACCAGCCTTGATCGCTTCCAATCCGTCAGCGGCGGAGCCATTTTCGCTTATTGGGTGGCTAACCCGTCGGCCTACGGTGTCGTTGAATTCAGTGCTGATGGCATGGCGCTATCGCTGGAGGAGAAGCCGGCCACGCCGAAGTCTAATTACGCGGTGCCGGGCTTGTATTTCTACGACAACGATGTGATCGAGATCGCCAAGGGCTTGAGCCCATCGGCGCGCGGCGAGTACGAGATCACCGACATCAACCGGATCTATCTCAACCGGGGCCGGCTGGCGGTCGAGGTGATGGCCCGCGGGACGGCCTGGCTGGACACCGGGACGTTCGACTCGCTGCTGGACGCCAGCGACTTCGTCCGCACGCTGGAACGACGGCAGGGCCTGAAGGTCAGTGTGCCCGAGGAAGTCGCCTGGCGGCGCGGATGGATCACCGATGAGGAGCTGGCGGAACGCGCGCGCTGTGTGGTCAAGTCGGGTTACGGCGGCTACCTGATGGAGCTGTTGGAACGGAGCTGACGTCGCTCGGTTTGGCCAGCACCGCGGCGATCGCCGTCGTCAGTGGAACCGACAGCGCCAGTGCGATGCCGCCCACCGCCGAGCGAACCAGCTCGATGGCCACGCTCTCGCTGATCAGCACGTCACTCAGCGACCGGTTGGCGACGCTGAACAACAACAGCAGCGGCAGCGAACTACCGGCGTAGGCCAGCACCAACGTGTACACGGTGCTGGCGATGTGGTCGCGGCCGACCCGGATCGCGCCCAGGAAAATGGCGCGTCGCGATGTGTTCCCGCCGAGACGGGCGAGCTCGAACACCGTCGACGCCTGGGTCACGGTGACATCGTTGAGCACGCCCAGCGAACCGATGATGAAGCCGGCGAGCAACAGGCCGCTGATCGACACATTGCCCAGATACGCGGCGACCTGGGAGTTCTGTTCGTCCGACAGACCCGTGAGGTGAACCAGATCGATCGCCGCCCAAGACAGGCCCGCTGCCAGCAGCAACGACGACAAGGTGCCCAGCAGGGCGGCGCTGGTCCGCAGATTGATCCCATGTGCCAGGTAGATCACCGCGTAGAGGATCGCCGCCGACGCCACCAGCGCCACCGGGACCGTGGGTGCGCCGTCGCGCAGTGCCGGCAGCAAGAACACCACCAGCACCGCGAAGGCGACCACGATGCCGACCAGCGCCAGCAACCCGCGCCAGCGGGCCACTGCGACGATCACCACCGCGAACGCGAGGCCAAGAGCGACCAGCGGCCAGCCGCGTTCGAAGTCGTAGAACGCATAGGTCGTAGTTCCCTGTGCGTCGACTTGCCGGATGACCCGGATGTGATCACCCGCGGCGAGTTGCGGCTGGCCCGGGCCGGGGGAGAACTCCAGCAAAGTGCTGGCGCCCGCGTTCGGTCCGGAATCGATTGCCACCCGGGTCAGTACGCACCGCCCTGCGCCCGGGTGTGCGGGAAGCGGCGCAGTGGTGAGCACCTGTCCCGCCGACGGGCTGCCGCAGTCGCCCAAACCGCTGGACAGCACGTGCCCACTCACGGTGTTCACCGCGCCGCCGGCGGCGTTCTGGTATGGCATCGGGATATCGACATGCTGGCGGCTCGGCCACAGCCAGACCGCACCGGCGATCACTGCGATACCTATCGCGGCCAGCAGCCCGACGACGATCTTCGCGGGCAGCGGATCCGGGAGCTTCGTAGGCGCGGGCCCTGACGACAAGCTGTGCGAGTGCGGATGTGAGTGAGTCACCCGCTCCACGGTAGGGTTGCTTGGCAGAAGGTTCGTCAAATCGCGGACTGGGCCGCCCTAACGGCGATACGATCGCCTGATTGACGTCGGGAGGAACCGGCATGTCGTTTGTGGTTGCGGCAACCGAAGCTGTGGCAGCGGCTGCGCAGGATTTGACGAACGTCGGTTCGACAATCGACGCTGCCAGCGCAGTCGCGGGTGCTTCGACCGGGGGGCCGCTCGCGGCGGCCGCCGATCAGGTGTCGGTGGCCGTTGGACAGATGTTTTCCGAGCACGCCGAGGCTTATCAGGGGATACGCGCGCAGATCGCGGATTTTCACGCCCAGTTCGTCCAAGCCGTAAGCGCCGCGGGCCAGGCGTATGCCGCTACTGAAGCCGCTAACGCGTCACCCTTGCAGACGGGCGTGCGGGACCTGCTGGGCTGATCTGCCCTTACTGCCGGTAGCTGGTCAGGAAGTTTCCCAGCCGGTCGATGGCGGCGGCGAGATCACGCGACCATGGCAGCGTCACGATCCGCAGGTGGTCCGGCGCGGGCCAGTTGAACCCGGTGCCCTGCGTGACCAGGATCTTTTCCTGCAGCAACAGATCGAGGACCAGCTGCTCGTCATCGGCGATGTCGTAGACCTCGGGATCCAGCCGAGGGAACGTATACAGGGCACCCTCCGGTTTGACGCAGGACACCCCAGGGATCTCGTTGAGTTTCGTCCAGGCCACGTCGCGCTGCTCGAGCAGCCGGCCGCCGGGTAGCACCAGATCCTCGATGCTCTGGTGGCCGCCGAGCGCGACCTGGATCGCGTGCTGCGCCGGGACGTTCGGGCACAGCCGCATATTCGCCAGTAGGCTGATGCCTTCGATGAAGCTGCCGGCGTGGTCCTTGGGCCCCGTGATGGCCAGCCAGCCGGCCCGGTATCCGGCGACCCGATAGGCCTTGGACAGGCCGTTGAACGTCAGGCACAACAGATCCGGCGCCAGCGTGGCCAGGCTGATGTGCTTGGCGTCGTCGTACAGGATCTTGTCGTAAATTTCGTCGGCAAGCAGCAGCAGCTGGTGCTTGCGTGCGAGGTCGACCATCTGGGTGAGGATTTCGCGGCTGTAGACCGCGCCGGTGGGGTTGTTCGGGTTGATCACGACCAGCGCCTTGGTGCGCTCTGTGATCTTCGATTCCAAGTCGGCGATATCGGGCTGCCAGCCCTGGGTCTCGTCGCACAGGTAATGCACCGGTGTGCCTCCCGCAAGCGAGGTCGATGCCGTCCACAGCGGGTAATCGGGCGCCGGGATCAGCACCTGATCCCCGTTGTCCAGCAGGGCCTGCAGTGTCATGGTGATCAGCTCGGAGACGCCGTTGCCCAGGTAGACGTCGTCGACGTCGAACCGGGGGAAGCCCTCGACCAGCTCGTAACGGGTGACCACGGCGCGCCGGGCCGGCAGGATGCCCTTCGAGTCGGAGTAGCCCTGCGCGTACGGCAACGCCTGGATCATGTCGCGCATGATCACGTCGGGAGCCTCGAAGCCGAACGGCGCCGGGTTGCCGATATTGAGCTTGAGGATGCGGTGCCCTTCGCCTTCCAGCCGCGCCGCGTGCTGATGCACCGGGCCGCGGATTTCGTACAGGACGTCCTGAAGTTTGGACGACTGCGCGAACGCCCGCGGCCTGGGATGACCGATGGTGTGCACGGGCAGCTGGTGAGGTGTCACGTCACCTATGGTGCCATTGCTGTCCACCGAAATTTGCTGACTCGTATCAAACCGTGATCAGCGCTTGCCCGGGGGCCGGGCTCCGCGCGCGATTCCCAGCCCTTTTACCGGCCCGGTGTCCGGCTTGGCAGGCGGCGCTGCTTCGCCGTCAGTCTCTTTTTCGGCCACGGGTTCCGGCTTTGCTTCCGGCTTGGCCTCCGGCTCGTCTTTGGCGGGCACCGCAGCCGGGGCCGCCGCCTTGTTTGCGCCGGGCCGCTTGGCGCCGGCCGCGATGCCCAGGCCTTTCACCGGCGCAGCCGGAGCCTTGGCTGCCGTGGCTTCCGGCTGGGCCGGTGCCTCCGCTGCCGGCTCGGCGGCAGGGGTTTTTTCCGGGGACTTCGCAGGGGCGGGCGCCGCCGTCTTCTTGGCGCCGGGCCGCTTAGCGCCGGCAGCCATGCCCAGGCCCTTGGCGGGCGGGCTGGGCGCCTTGGCTTCCGTGGATTCCGCCGGGACCTCGGCCGCCGCCGTCTTCTTGGCGCCCGGTTTCTTGGCGCCGCCCGCCATACCCAGACCCTTGACGGGTGCCGCGGCCGCGGGCTTCGCTTCGGTCTTTTCCGCGGGCTCGGCAGGCACCGCGGCCGGCGCTTCTTCAGCAGGCGCTTTGGCCGGGGCGGCCGGTGCGGCAGCCTTCGGCGCCCCCGCGGCACGCTTTTCGGCTTGCTTCGCAGCCGTCCCCTTCTCCGGCAGCGTCGCTTTGTCGTACTCGAGCGACCCGAGTAGCACCTGGGCCACGTCAAGCACCTCAACGCCGGTGCGACCGGCTTCCTCCTGTCGGTCGTTGACCCCGTCGGTGACCATCACCCGGCAGAACGGGCAGCCGGTGGCGACGGTGGCCGCTCCGGTGGCCAGCGCCTCGTCGACGCGTTCGTGGTTGATTCGCTTGCCGATGTGCTCTTCCATCCACATGCGTGCACCGCCCGCGCCGCAGCAGAAGCTGCGGTCGGCGTGGCGCGGCATTTCGGTGAGGGTCGCTCCCGCGGCCCCGATCAGCTCGCGCGGCGCCTCGTACACCTTGTTGTGCCGGCCCAGATAGCACGGGTCGTGATACGTGATGTTCTGAGAAACCGGGGTGACAGGAACCAATTTCTTGTCGCGCACCAGCCGGTTGAGCAACTGGGTGTGGTGCAACACGGTGTAGTTGGCGCCGAGCTGCCGATATTCCTTGCCGATGGTGTTGAAGCAGTGCGGACAGGTGACAACGATCTTGCGGTCGACGGTCTCCACACCTTCGAACAGCCCGTCCAGGGTCTCGACGGCCTGCTGGGCCAGCTGCTGGAACAGGAACTCGTTTCCCGAGCGGCGCGCCGAGTCACCGTTGCAGGTTTCGCCGGTGCCCAGCACCAGGTACTTCACCCCGGCGATGGCGAGCAGTTCGGCAACGGCCTTGGTGGTCTTTTTGGCTTTGTCGTCGTAGGCGCCCGCGCAGCCCACCCAGAACAGGTATTCGTAGCCGTCGAAGCTGTCGACATCCTCGCCGTAGACCGGCACGTCGAAGTCGACCTCGTCGATCCAGTTGGTCCGGTCCCCGGCGTTCTGTCCCCACGGGTTGCTCTTGGTTTCCAGGTTCTTGAACAGCGTGGACAGCTCGGCGGGAAACTCCGACTCCATCATCACCTGGTAGCGGCGCATATCGACGATGTGATCGACGTGCTCGATGTCGACCGGGCATTGTTCGACGCAGGCGCCGCACGTTACGCAGGACCACAGCACGTCGGGATCGATCACGCCGCCTTGCTCGGCGGTGCCGACCAGCGGGCGGGCCGCCTGCTCGGGCCCGTGCCCGGGTACCCGGCCGAAGCCGGACTCCGGCACGTGGTGGCCCTCTTCCTCGACCGTCTCGAGGTCGAGACCCTCAAGCGGCGCGGAGCTTTCTGGGTTCTTCTCGCCCAGGATGTAAGGCGCCTTGGCCATCCAGTGGTCACGCAGGTCCATGATGACGAGCTTGGGTGACAGCGGCTTGCCGGTATTCCAGGCCGGGCATTGCGACTGGCATCGCCCGCACTCCGTACAGGTGGCGAAGTCGAGCATCGCCTTCCAGGTGAAGTCCTCGATTTTGCCGCGGCCGAACTTGGCGTCATCCGGTGGGTTTTCGAAATCGATTGGTTTCCCATCGGACTCGACCGGCAGCAGTGGGCCCAACCCGTCGGGCAGGCGCTTGAAGGTGACGTTGATGGGCGCCAGGAAGATGTGCAAGTGCTTGGAGTGCAACACGATCAGCAAGAAGGCCAGCATGACGCCGATGTGCAGCATCAGCGCGACGGTCTCGATGATCTCGTTGGCGCTCGGGCCCAACGGAGCCAGGAGTTTGCCCATGGCGTGCGAGAAGAAAGCGCCCTTGCCGTAAGGGAATTCGTCGCCGAGGGCATTGACCGACGCGCCGCGGAAGATGGCGTACGTCCAGATGACGTTGAAGATCATGAACAGGATCAGCCAGGCGCCGCCGGTATGTGAACCGTAGAAACGGGACTGGCGTCCGTATTCCTTTGGCTCGCTGCGCAATCGGATGATCGCGAAGGTGATGATGCCGGTCGCCACGGCCAGCGCGAAGAAGTCCTGCAGGGCGCCGAGCGCGTCCCAGCGGCCGATGATCGGGATGTGGAAGTTGGGCTGGAACAGCACGCCGTAGGCCTCGATGTAGACCGTGAGCAGAATGAAGAAGCCCCACATGGTGAAGAAGTGCGCCGAGCCCGGCAGCGACCACTTGAGCAGCCGCCGCTGCCCGAACACCTCGGCGATCTGAGTCCAGATCCGGGTGCCCAGTTCGTCGGTGCGCCCGCTGGCCGGTTGGCCGGACATGACCAGCTTGAACAGCCAGAAGACGCGGCGCACGGCGAACAACCCCACGACTGCCGTCATGCCCAGGCCCAGCACCATTCTGATGAGCGTCTGCGTGGTCACAGAAGGTCTCCCCAATGCATAGTCATTCAGGTCACTCAGCGAAATATTCGTTCGATCTTCAGCTTGCCCATAGTGACATCCGTGCCGCTTCGGACGCGAGAAAGGCTGCCCTAACCTCCCGTTCATCGATGCCCCTGGCCTGCGGTTCAGGCCTCCGGGGCCAGCACCGGGGTGTCGCCATAGCGCCTCTCAGCGCCTCCAGGGGGGCTCAAAGGGATGGAGCGGGAACGGTCTTTCCCGCGTGGTCGTCGTGGGCGGCGCGGTGGTGGTCACCTGGGATGTCGTGGGCGGCTGGGTGGTTGTGGGCGGCTGGGTGGTTGTGGTCGGCGGGGGCACGGTAGTTGTCGGAGGCGGCGCGGCCGTGGTGGTGGGCACGTTGGCTGTCGTGGTCACGGGCGGCGGCGCGGGGCTGTTGCTGGTGGGCGGTGGTGGGACCATCGTTACCGATGTGCTGCTGTTGGGCTCGGTGATCGTCACGGTTTGCGGCGTTTGCGGGGGTGCACTTGGTGGGGTGGTGTTGACCGGGTTGGTTTTGTTGTCGCCAAGGGTCAGCGCCAATACCGCCGCTACCAGCACAGCTGCGGCGGCAGCGGCCACGGTGAGGACCAGCGCCGTGCGTTTGTACCACGGCAGCCGTGCGGCCTCGTCCGCGTACCGCTCGTCGGCAGCATCGTCGAATCTCGCCGCTTCCCTGGCATATTCGCCGCTGTGTTCGGGACCGGTGTAGGGAACCGGCTCGTCGCCCGCGGCGCTGTCTTCCGACCAGGCAAGCGCGGCCGGTGCGGCCGACGCAGCGGGGACCACCTGGGTCGGCGGCGTGCCGGCCATCTCGGTCGGTGTTTCGACGATGGCTGCCGCGGCGGTCGGCGCGCCCGCCGACGATTTCTGCTGACCGAGCACCGCTGCGCCGAGGGCAGCGCTGAACCCGGGTTGCGGTGTGGTGAAGATCGGCACCTGCAGGCGTTCCGACAGCCGGGCGGCGAGCACCGGGATGCTGGCGCCGCCGCCTACGGTCGCTACAGCCGCCAGGTTCGCCCTCGGAATTCCGTTGCGTTGCAATATGTCTTCGACAGTGGAGACGAATCGGTCCAGCGGTCCGGAGATCAGTTGCTCAAATTCTTTGCGGGACAGCCGGACATCTGCTCCGGAGCCCGTCGGGATGGTGGCCAGCGGGGCCGTTGACAGTTCTTCCTTGGCGCGCCGGCATTCACCGAGCAGGCGAGTGTGCGACCCCATTCGTGCGGTGCCCGCCATGTCGGTGGTGGTGTCGGCCGCGGAGGCGCCCGCCCGCAGGTGATTTGCGATCAGCTGATCGATCTGGTCGCCGGAGAAGTCGGTGTAGCGGACGGTAGATCCGATCTGCTGAAAGTTCGACCCGGCGTTGCTCAGGGTGACGCTGGTTCCGCTGGCGCCGAAGTCGCACAGGGCGACGACGCCGTCCGTCGGGAACCCCGGTCTGGCGCGCAGTGCCGTGAGCGCGGCCGTGGCGTCCGAGATCAAGAGCGGAGGCACGCCGTCGGGCGCCAGGCCCGGCTGGGCGAAAAACTCGTCTCGCAGCGCCGCGGACTGCCGCTCGGACCAATATGCGGGGATCGCGATCGCGATCGGTGTTCCGTAGCCGACCGTTCGTGCCATCGCCTCGAGCGCTTCGACCGTCAGCGCCTCTCCGAGGTACTTCGTCCCGTCGGCTGCCACCAACGGAGACCGGTCCCCGACCCGCTCGACAAATCCCCGCATCACCAGGCCGGGTTCGTTCAGGTTCGGGTTTTCTGCCGGCAGGCCGACTTCGCCTGCCCGATGGTCGAAGATCGTCAACACGGATTTGCGAGTCACCGCGGTGCCACCCACCCGGGCCGCGGCCAGATTGGCCACCCCGATCGACAACCCCAGCGATTCGCTCATGTCGCATACCCCTGTGTTTGTTGTATCGCTGGCGATCGGCTAGCCGTCCTCACCATAGCGGGATCATCGTTGCGCCAACCGCTGGCGCGCGCGCCGTTACCGATCAGTGGTCAAAACGGCAGCTTTATCCCCGGCGGCAGCGTTGGCAGATGTGGATGATGCTTTTGTGTCGGCTGATTGGTTGGCTGCTGTGTCGGTTGCTGCTGTGTCGGCTGCTGCTGTGGCGGCTGCTCGACCGTGCTGCTGGTGGGCGGCGGCGTCGTTGCAGTGGTCGTGCTGACCGGTGGCTGGGTCGTGCTGGTGGTGCCGGTGGTGGTGGAAACCGGCGCCGTTGTGGTGGTCGTCGTCGACGAGGGGGCAGGGCCGGTGCCTTCGTCCGGGCTGATCAGCTCGCCGAGACCGTAGACGATCAACGCGATCAGGATCAGAACAAGCAAAACCCAGGCGATGAGCAGCGGGGGACTGCGGTACCACGGCGGCGGCTCGAATCCCTCGTGGCGAGGTTCGGGAGTTTCGGACTGATCGGGCGATTCATCCGACGGCGCCCCGTCCGTGCCGAAGGCGGCCTTCGTGGTCTGCTGGTTGTGGAAGTCATCCGATGGGCCGGTTGCCACGACAACGATGGTACTGACACCACCTGTCAGCGCCATGAAGTTGTGCCGGTTACGCGACAAGGCAACAGGTCAGCGGGTTGGTTGTGCCGGCGGCTGGAAGTCACCGGACGTGCTGCGGCGGTCCGTGCGGTTCCGGCCCCCATCAGGCCGGTAGAAGCTCGGGGTGTCCTAGCGGTGCCACGGGCACAGGTCGCGGATCGCGATTCCGACGACTTGCGCCGCCCCGTCCGGACCCAGCGCCGGGTTCACAGCCGCGAACTGGCTCACCATGTTTCGTCGGCTGAGGCCGGCGTCCATCAGGCCACAGATATCCAGGCCCTGGTCCAGCGCCACCTGGTTACCGTTGCTGTCCCCGTATCCGGCCGCACTGATATCTGCCAGGAACGTACGCCGACCGCACCCCGGACCGGGCCCTGGTGCGTGCCCTTGGGGGCATCCGGGCGTTGGAGCGGCGTTCGCATCAGGGTCTGCACCCAGAGCCATGGCCGCCAGGACGGCCATGGCGACTATCCCCACCCTTCGCGCGCCACCGTTGGCCCGATTCGACGCGGCCGCACTATCGAGAACTACGGGGGTCTGAGTTGACATTTTCCACCCCACTCGGCTGTAGGTGGTCCGTCGGCATTAGAGCCGTCTGCGACCTGCTCTTGTGGTCAAGGCCGGGACGGCTGTGCGATGGATCGTTGCCGCAACGATGTCGCGACCGCCCTGCTGCGCTTGTTCTATTCAGCGTGAGTCTTATGGTGATTGCGCAAACTTGCAGGAGGCTGTGTCTTGGTTAGGTGTTTCCTGTTTTTCGCATGTTCACCGCTTGGACATCTCACTGGCCGACCAGGAGACATGGGCACCGACACCGGCCTCGACCAGCCGATCTTGAATCTTTCTGTACGCCAACATGATACAAAGAATCCTGTTGACATCCGTTCTTGCAGAATCGAATCATCGCCGGCAGCGACCTGAGTGACCTGCCCCGCCAGCTGTCGGCTTCCGGGTCGCGTCAGGAATACCTTCCCGGTGGGGGTTTCAAAGACCTCAGCGGCCGGCTGCGATGTTCGCCCGGACTCCCGCTCTCCTCGGTAGCCTTCGGCAGCGGCGATGATGTGTTGCAGTGCTTGAGATTGTCGAATACGTAGCGGCGCAGGCTGACGTTGTGGGTGGGCGCGGCCTCTTCGTAGGTTGTGCTGCGCTACCCGTTGGCTTCCATTCCCGAGCTTCCGAACCACGGTGGCGGCTGATTT
>Ga0335081_10015661_pt1 | contig 12269 bp, 8 predicted proteins | sample Lox_Sample_35_FD_206713 | JGI IMG/M metagenome (GOLD analysis project Ga0335081, IMG submission 206713) | Soil microbial communities from Loxahatchee National Wildlife Refuge, Florida, United States - Lox_Sample_3.5 | ecosystem: Environmental > Terrestrial > Soil > Wetlands | place: USA: Florida... | reverse complement strand
CACTGGGTCAGGACCAGCAGCGGGGCGGGCGTCACCATGGCGTAGACCGGCGGCAGCAGGATCGCCACCGGGAGCACCCACACGGTGAGGAAGTCCCGGACCAGGCCGGCCTGCAGGTAGGCGATGCGCGGGGTGGCCACCACCGAGATCACGCCACAGCCGAGCAGCACCAGGAACTTGACCAGGTCGCCGACGCTCCATGACGTCCGCGAGGCCGCGTAGCCGACCAGGATCAGCATGACCAGCGGGACCGAGCCGACGTAGCAACGGAGCAGCCACGGAAGGCGCCACCAGGCCCAGTCCCGGACCCTGACGCCTGCGAGCAGGCGCTGGGTAGCCGACGAGGCTTCCATGTACCACCGTTCCGGATGAGACGCGACGGACCTGCGGACCAGGCGGCAGCTCACCGTAAAGGACTAGTTCCGTATAGCTACCTTAACCCATCTGTGCCCACTTGTGGGTCATTGCGGCAGATTCGCCGACATCGCGGCGCGATGTGGGGGCTAAATGGTGACTGACTAGTCATGATTACTCGGCGTACTTACGCCGGGAGGCTCATCAGCACGCCGGTCGGGGAGAGGAGGGGCGGGCTATGCGGACCACGTGGGTTTGATCGCTATTAAATAAGACAGGCACAGCAGGGCGGCATCCGTGACTGAAGCGGAGTCCGGAACAGGCCGCCGGTAAACCAGTCCCCGCGTAACGGTGCCGGCCGGGCCATTATGCGCGGTCAGGATGCCATGGACACGACGTCGTCCCGGGCCTGCTCACCTGGGTGAGCAGGCCGGGGGACGCCAGCGGGCTCGAGCGGCGCGGTTACTCGACCGTGACGCTCTTGGCCAGGTTCCTGGGCTTATCTATATCCCGTCCCAGCTTGGCGGCCACGTGGTAGGCCAGCATCTGCAGCGGGACGTTCAGCAGCAGGGGATCCAGTTCCGGTTCGCCCCGGGGGATGCGGATGACCGCGTCGGCGAGGCCAGCGGGCAGGTCAGCGCTGGTCACCGCGATGACCGGGCCGCCGCGGGCCTTGATCTGCTCGATCGTGGAGACGTTCTTCGACAGCAGGTCGTCCGCGGGCACGACGACCACGCTCGGCATCGTGGAGTTGATCAGGGCGAGCGGGCCGTGCTTCAGTTCGGCCGCCTGGTAGGCCTCGGCGTGGACGTAGGAGACCTCCTTCAGCTTCTGCGCGCCCTCGCGGGCCACCGGCCAGCCGCGGACGCGCCCGATGAAGAACATGTGCTCGGCTGCGGAGAACCGGCGCGCGATCTCGGCGATCTCCTCCTCGGCGGCCAGGATCTCCTCGATCTGCCCGGGCAGCGCGCGCAGCCCGGCCACAACCCGCTGGCCGGAGGCCGCGGACAGGTCGCGAACCCGGCCGAGCAGCAGGGCGAGCATGGCGAAGGTGCCCGCCATGTTGGTCAGCGCCTTGGTGGACGCGACGGCGATCTCCGGGCCCGCGTGCAGGAACACGCCGTGACCGCACTCGCGCCCGATCGCGCTGCCCACCACATTGACCGTGCCGATGACCTGGCCGCCCTTGCGGCGCAGTTCCTGCACCGCCATCAGCGTGTCCAGCGTCTCGCCGGACTGGCTGACCGCCACGTACAGCGTGTCGGGGTCCACGACCGGGTTGCGGTACCTGAACTCCGACGCGGGCTCGGCGTCGGAGGGGATCCGGGCCAGTTCCTCGATCAGCACCGCGCCCATCTGGCCGGCGTAGTAGGCCGAGCCGCAGCCGAGGAACTTCACCTGCCTGATCGACCTGAGCTGGCGCGCGTCCAGGTTGATCCCGCCCAGCTTGGCCGTGGCGAACCGCTCGTCGAGCCGGCCGCGCAGCGCCCGGCGCAGCGCCTCCGGCTGCTCGTGGATCTCCTTGCGCATGTAGTCCTCGTACGGGCCGAGCTCGTAGTCCCCCGCCTCGGCCTCTACGGTGGTGGGCTCCTTGGTGGCGGGCGCCTTGCCGATGCCGCGCCGGTCCCGCTCGTCGAGGGCGGAGGTACGGTAATCGGCGGCGTGCACCGTGGCCACCTCGGCGTCGTCTAGGTACACCACCTGCTTCGTGTAGCGCACCAGCGCCGCCACGTCGGAGGCGACGAACATCTCGGACTCCCCGATGCCGAGCACGATGGGGCTGCCGTTGCGGGCCACCACCAGCTCGTTCGGATGCCTGATGTCCAGCACCACCAGGCCGTACGTCCCCTCCACGCGGCGCAGCACGCGGCGGACCGCGTCCTCCAGGCTGGTGCCGTCGGTCGCCTCCGCCGCGATCATGTGGGCGAGCGCCTCGGTGTCGGTGTCGCTGGCGAGCTTGACGCCCCGGGCAGTGAGCGCCTCCCTGAGCTGCTCAGCGTTCTCGATGATGCCGTTGTGCACGACGGCGATCCGGCCCTCGGTGTCGGTGTGCGGATGGGCGTTCACGTCGTTCGGCTCACCGTGCGTGGCCCACCTGGTGTGGCCGATGCCGACGGTGGCACTGATGCTGGCGGCCCTGGCCCGGTCGCCGACCCGGTCCCTGAGATCCTGGACCCGGCCCGCCGTCTTGGTGACCTGCAGCCGGTTCCGGTGGATGACCGCCAGGCCGGCCGAGTCGTACCCGCGGTACTCCAGGCTCCTGAGCCCCTCGAGCAGGACGGGAACCGCGTCCCGACGGCCGATGTACCCCACGATTCCGCACATTTTCCGCTCCCCTAATGATGTCCGGTTTCTGGCTATTTGTAGATGAGGCGCCGAAGCTGGCGCTCAGAAAGATCCGGTGCCGCGAACCTGCGCTGCCCGAGTTCGGCCGCGATCTGCGGCCAGATCTCGTCGTTCTTGCGCTGGCGTTGCCGCAGTTCGGCGTGGCGCCTGCGGACGAACTCCTCGACCGTCTCGCCGAAGTACGTCGCCACGTCGGCGATGACCCGGACCGCGGTAGGCTGCGGCAGCCCGGTGGAAGCCGCCAGGTAGCGCGCGAGGTCCTGCGGGAAGGGGTCCGCGGGCTCTCCGGGGCCCCGGCGCGCTTGCGGTCCACCGGGGCGTCCGGTCTCTCCCGGGCTTCCCGGGCTTCCCGGGCTTCCCGGGCTTCCCGGGCTTCCGGGGCCTCCCGGACCTTCCGGGCTTCCTGGATCGAGCATGCCTACTTTTTACCGGCAGGCCGACGGTTTAGGCAAAGTTCCTGCCCGATTCAGGGCAGGAAATGTCATCATTCGCGGCGATTAGGCCGCACAAGCCGTGGAAGTAGGTATCTGGGCGGTGCCGCTCCGCTGGCGGACCTGGCCGCGCGACTGCAGGAAGTCGACGGCGCGCTGGCCGTGCACGGCGACGCAGATGCCTTCGGGTAGCTGACCCGCTACTACGGGTGAACCCGGCTGGATACCGCATTGCCGACGCGACCCTCATCCGCACCATGACTGACTTATCAGCGCGATAACCCTGGATTTAGCGTGGAGGATTTGGCCCCAGCGGAGTGTTTGGTACCCCAGGCGGTACCAAACACTCCGCATAACCCTGATCCTCCACGCTATTCCCGCGGGCGGGGCGCAGCATGGCGCTCACGGGCACCACTACGCTCACGGGCACTACGGTGCTCACAGGCACCAGACGCGGGACTCCGAGCCCGCAGGGCTAGGGTTTCCGGGGAGCCGGGGCGGGTGGGGCGGGTCCTAGGAGGCCGGGGCGGGGGAGGTAATCACGTGGGTCTTGTTGCGGCCGGTTTCCTTGGCGTAGTACAGGGCGGCGTCGGCGGCGGCGAGCATGTCGGTCAGCTCGCGGCTCGCGCCGTCCAGGGCCGCGACCCCGACCGAGATCGTGAGCCTGATGACCGGCCCTGACTCCAGGTCGTCCCCGACCGGGATGGACATGGCGGCGATGTGCCGCCGCAGCCGCTCGGCCACGTTGATGGCGTCCCGCTCGCGGGCGTGCGGCAGCAGGACCACGAACTCCTCGCCGCCAAACCGCCCGGCCAGGTCATAGGCGCGCAGCTGGCTGCGCAGCGCGTCGGTGACCGCCCGGAGGGCCTTGTCTCCCGCCAGGTGACCGTAGGTGTCGTTGACCACCTTGAAGTGGTCGATGTCGACCAGCGCGAGCGCCAGCGGGCTGTCGGTGCGGACGGCGCGCTCGATCTCGACCGCCGCCTCCCGTTCCCAGGTGGCCGCGTTGAGCAGGCCGGTCTTGGGGTCGATGCGGGTCTGGGCGACCAGCTGGGCGTGCATGATGAAGCGCCGGGCCAGCAGGACGGTGGGCACCGCGAAGATGGCCAGCACCACGTTGACGGCGACCACCAGGGTGATCAGGATGCCCAGGTCGAACTCGGCGAAGTCGCCCAGCAGGGCCTCGCGGTTCAGCTCGAGCTCGGACAGCTTGATGCTGGGGTCGGTGAGCTTGATCGCGCCCACGATGAGGAAGTGGTGACCGCGGCCGCCGACGAGCTCGCAGATGGCGACCGCCGCGGTCCAGGTCAGGGCATGCGTGCCGCTGCCGATCACCGGCCCGGCGAAGGAGTCGGGGAAGGCGCGGAACAGCAGTGCCGCGGCCCCGTACGCCAGGCTGATGGCCGCGCCGCTAAACACCCGGCGGTATACCACGCCCCGGTGGACCCGCCACTGGGTCAGGATGTACAGCGGGATCGGCGTCACCATGGCGTAGATGGGCGGCAGCAAGATCGCGATCGGCAGCACCCAGACCGTGAGGAAGTCCCTGGTCATGCCGCCCTGCAGGTAGGCCATCCGGGGGGTGGCCGCCACCGAGACCAGGCCGCAACCGAGCAGCAGGGCGAACCGCCACAGGTCCGACGCGTACCAGGTGGTCTGGGACGCCGCGAAGCAGGTGAACCCGAACGCCACCACCACCACGGCACCCACGTAGCTGCGGAGCGGCAGGGGAAGACGCCACCAGGCCCAGTTCTGGACCTTCACGCAGGCCCGCAGGCTGCGTGGTACGGACGAGGCATCCAATGTCCACCGTTCCTGATGGGACGCGACAGACTCCTGTCTAGTCGGCAGCTCACCGTAAAGGACTAGCTCCGTATAGCTACCTTAGCTCATCTAAGCCATCTTGGGCACTATTGCTTCCGATTCGCGTACATCGCGCCACAAAGAGGAGCTAAATGGTGTTTGACAAGCCACGATTACCCGGCGTACTGACGCCGGGAGTGGATTTGGCGTAGCTGCATATCGCCCCGGAGGGGAGGGCAGACCATGCGCGTCACCTGGTCCTGAGCACGGCACCGCACCCACGGAGCACGACAGGAGAGGGGAATTCGCAATGCGTGACACGTGGACTTGAGTTCCAGTCCGCAGCGGCCGCCGGGAAGGTCCGCTAGGAAGGCCCGTGCAGTGGCACTGAACTTCTCGCCGCGGCGTGACCGGAACGCCGTCCCGCCGCATGACGCCCGCCGGGTGGTGACACGTGGCGCCACCTGAGCGTCAGAACGATACCGATTATCGCTCCTATCCCGCCCCCTATGGCGATGACCACCGCCGGAGATACCACCTCCGCGGCGGCGCCGGCCGCGACGAAAGCGGCCCCCTGGCCAACGATCACACCCATGTTGGCGATGCCGAAGGCCTGAGCCCGCCGTTCGGTCGGCACCCTGACGACGAACGCGGTGTTGGCGGCGATCTGGTACACACCAAACGCAGCCGACAGTGAGAAGATCACGAGCGAGACAGCAAGGCCCGGGTGGAGGGCCGTCAGCACTAGCGTCGCGCAGGTGAGCACGGCCAGCGGCCCCATCCAGGCGAGCCGCCGCCGCGGGCGAACGAACCGGGTGAACAGCGGCGTGATGATCGTCGTGCTGAACACCGTGGACGCCAGCACCAGGCCGGCGACGACCGGCCCTCCCCCGAGCCCCGCCGCGTACGGGGCGGCCACCCCCTGCGGGATCGAGTAGAACGCCACCAGCCAGCCGAACAGCAGCAGGGTCCGCAGCGCCTGGTCGCCGAACAGCAGCCCGAAGCCGCCCCGCATCCGGGCCAGCGCCGACGGCTGCACGGTCTCGGGCCTGGCGGCCGCGGGCCTGGCCCGGGTGCCGAGCCCGATGAGCAGCGCGGACACCACGAACGTCGCCGCGTCGATCAGCAGCGCGGGCCGGACGCCGATGAAGGCCACCGCGATCCCGCCGGCGACCGCGCCGGCCGTCTCACCCGCCAGGAACGTGGTCTGGATTACCGACGTGCCCAGCGCGTAGCGCTCCCCCTGCAGGATGTCGGGCGTAATCGCGGCCCGGGCCGACTCGAAGGGCGGCGCGAACATGGTGGCCGCGAACAGCAGCGCCACGAGCGCCCCGATGGGCACGTGCGGCACCGCCATGGCCGCGATAAGCACGGCGCGGACGACGTCGCAGACCACCATCACCGAGCGCCGGGGCCGCCGGTCCGCTATATCGGCGAGGAACAGCCCGCCGATCACCCACGGCACGTACCCGGCCGCGTACGCCAGGGCGCTGAGCAGCGGCGATCCCGTGCGCTGGTAGACGAGCAGGGTGAGGGCGACCAGGGCGAGGCGGTCGCCCGCCACGGAGAGGAGCTCAGAGACCCACAGCGCCCGGAACTCGGGGACAGCGAACACGTCGCGGAACGTGGCACGCGCCGTCACGGCACCCCTTCGCGGTGACCCTACTGTTCAGGCCCCTTTTTTGTCCGCGGTCCGAGATGGTCACTTGCCTTTCATCATGACCCAGCGGGGCGGTGAATCGCAACGAGTAGTACGGAATCGGTCACCCATGGTTTGTTATTGCCAACCGAGTTGATATGTGCCGTTCATCGGCATATACAAGGGTCTGTGAGCAAGCAGTCCATGCAGGAGCCGACGTTCCTCATCTTGACCGCGCTGGCTGCGGGGGCCCAGCACGGTTACGGGATCATGACTGACGTGACGCGGATCTCCGACGGCCGGGTCAGGCTCCGGGCGGGCACCTTGTACGCGGCGCTGGACCGGCTGAAGGCGGACGGCCTGGTCACCGGGGATAAAGACGAGATCGTAGACGGGCGGCTGCGCCGCTACTACCGGATCACCGACGAGGGCACCGCGGAACTCGCGGCTGAGGTGCGCCGGATACGCGCCAACGCCGCCGTCGCCGCCAGCCGGCTAGGCCTGGCCGGGAGGACAGCATGAGCGAGCCGAAGGGGCGCGGCGCCGCCTGGATTCTGTTTTCCCCCGCGAACCCGCCCCAGCCAAGGACGAGCGAGGAGGGCCCGCCGCCACAGGCGGCCAGGCCAGCAGGGCGGCGCCCGGCGCTGCCTCGCGGGCGAGCGGAAGAGCGAGCATGACTGCGACGGAGGTCAGGGACCGCCGCGCGGACCGGCATGCGCGGCTCCGGCTCGAGCACCGGCGGAGCCGGCTGGAAAGACGGTACCGGCGGCTGCTCGCCCTGTACCCGAAGGATCACCGGCGTGAGCACGCTGAGGAGATGGTCGGCGTGCTGCTCGCCGCGGCCGCCGACGACACGCAGGTCCGGGCGCCGAAGCCGGTGGCCTGGGCGCTGCGCCTCGGCCAGGACACGGCCGACAGCGCGGACCTCATCGGCGGCGCCCTGCGGATCCGCGGCCGGACGGCGCTGAACCGCATCCGCCGGACGGCCTTGTTCTCCTGGACGGTGCACGACCAGCGCTGGAGTGACGCCCTGGCCGTGGTCAGCGTGGTCGCCCCGCTGCTGCTGGTGGTGGCGGCACTGGCCGAATTCCACATCGCGCAGGCCGTGGCCAGCAGCGTCACCCGGCATCCGGACTGGCGGGTCACCGCGGCCCTCGGCCTGGCCGACCTGCCGCTGGCGGCCGGCGCGCCCGCGGTCGCCCTGCTGGCGTTCCTGCGGCTGCGCTGGCTGGCCGGGATCGGCGCGGTGGCCACCGCGACCGGCCAGATCGCCGCCGGGGTCTTCGGGTCCGTGCCGACCTTCAACGGGTACGCGAGCCCGGCCGTGGCGTTCATCGTCCTGCTCTCCCTCACGGCCGCGGCGGCACTGCTGCTCTCGCCGGGACCCGACCGGGGCCTGGCCCTGCTCACCCGTCAGGGCACCGCGCTGGTCGGCGCGGGCGCCCTGATCCTGGGCGGGTTCAGCGTGGGCGGCAGCGCGTGGCTCGGCTACCCGTCCACCGCGTCGTCCGGGTTCGGCCGCGAGGTGGCCGGCCTGCCCGCCGATCTGCTGATCGCCGGGGTCCTGATCACCGTCGCGGTCGCCTGCCTGCGCGCCCCGGTCAGCCGCCGGGTCCTCGCGCTGCTGGCCATCCCGGTCATCCCCTACGCGGTCTTGTGGCAGGAGAAACTGGCCAGTGACCTGTTCGGGCCGCCCGGCGGCGCCGCGCTGATCATCCCGTCCTCGATCCCGCTGCTCTACCTGCCGCCGCTGCTGCTGGCGACGCTCATCGTCGCCGGGACCCGGCTCTCCCGGCGCCGGGCCACCGGAAGAGCGCGCCGGGTGGGCTCCCCGACTTCCTCCCGGGGGCCCAGAGGCGCCGTGAGCGCCTAGAACCCAAGAACGTGGTGGGGGTGGCGCCGGCCACCGCCGTCGCTGGCGCCGCCACCACCACTCCCTGATCCCAGGCTCGCCGGGTCGGCGGGTTCGGTCCCGGGCACCGGGGCGGCGCCCATGACCGGGGCCCCGGTGTCCGCGGTGACCGAGAAGGCGCTGCCGTCGGCCAGCGCCGACGGGGTGGCCAGCGCGGTGCCCGCCGCGGACTCCATGGTGAGCTCGCTCAGGCTGGCGCTGTCGCCGATCGGGGCGTTGTCGACCGTGGCGCCGGTGAAGCTGACCGTGCCGAAGTCCGCCAGCGGCAGCACCGTGCCGTTGCTCGGCGCCTCGGCGATGACCTCGGCCGAGCCGAGTTGGGCTGCCGCCTCGGCTTGCTGCGTCGTCTGCGTCCAGCCCCGGGTGGCGTCGCTGAGGGTCAGCGTGAAGGTGCCGCCGCCGTCCGACACCACGGACGCCGACATGGCATCACCCGGTTGCACGGGGTTGGGGAAGAACACCGGGGGGTTCGGGAAGATCTCGTACCAGCCCTGGTACGACGCGGCGCCCTGGGAACAGTCCGCCTCTGTCCCGGTCTGCTCCACGGTCGGCGTGCCGTCCCCGTCGAGTCCCACCCAGAAGGAGGAGAAGGTGCTGGCCGCGCCGCAGGTGACGGCCGGCTGCGCCCACGACGACGAGACGCTGGCGAACGACCCGGCCGCGCCGGTGACCGCGTAGCCGGCCCAGTTCGCGCTGGTCACGCTGGTCATGGCCGCGGCGCCCGCGGCCGAGGTGCCCGCGGCCGAGGTGCCCGCGGCCGAGGTGCCCGCGGCCGAGGTGCCGCCCGCCTGGCCGGCGGCAGCGTTCCCGGTTCCGGTCGAGCCGGGGCCGCCCGCGGCGGATCCGGCCACCATGGGATAACCGCCCTCGCCCCAGCCTCCGACGTCCGGCCCGGCGGGCGGCGTCGTCGCGCCCGCCTGGACCGTCCCGGTGAGGACGTCTCGCACGTCCCCGGCCGGCGCCGCGGACCTGGCCCCCGGCGAGGCCAGGCAATAGCCGGCGACCAGCACGGGAACAGCCGCGGCAAGGGCTATCAGCCAGCCGAGATCCCGCCGCGCCAGACGGCGCGACCGCCGCTTCCCGCGGCCGTCGCGGATATTCAGACTCATGACCTGGGATTCCTCTCTGCCTCCTGGCAAGTGCCTCCTGAGCTGGCGATCGGCGTCCCAGTTATAGATTAGAGATATGACACGGGATAACCAAGGAAATCGCCGAAATAGCGGATATCGAGAAGCTCTTACAATTCCCTAACGAACAGGGATCGAGTTGAACCGGTAAGCGCCTGCCTATCGCGCGGCTTTCCGCTATATCTGAACAAATGCCATATATCGGCCGCCCGGCGCCGGGCCGGGAAGCGCCGCAGCGGGCGGGCGCCGGGGCGAGCGGTCAGCTGTCGGGCGAAGGGCGTGGCTGACGCGCCCGGCGCGGCGCCGCCGGACCCACCGGGCCTGCCGGAGGCGACAAGGCGGAGCAAAGGGACCGCACGTCCGGCTCCCGCTGGCGACGGACGCCGGGAGCCCGCAGTCGAGGCGGGCAGGCTGGCCGCCGCCGGGGCAGGCAGGGCTGGCCGCGGGCCCGGCCAGGCTGGCGATGATCGTGCGCCGCGACGCGCGCGGCCTTTTGTAAGTTCCTCCGAACACGCAAATAACTCTGGGCAATATCGTACATTTGTCCCTAAAGTACGCCCGGAACGGGTTTAAGTAATGCACAAGGGTGCCAGTGGAGTCCGTTCGGATGAATAATTATGCCGAACGGGCGACGGTGCGCGCTTGGCGTACGGCGATGCGCCCGGCGGGGGCGGAATGCCTGCTGCCCCCGGCGCCTACCTAAGCAGGAGCTGACCATGCCTGACGAATCACATCCCTTGGTGCAACTGCCCGGCAGTGAGCGCGCGCCGCTGGCGGGCGCCGCCCCGGCCGGCGAGCTGGACACCTCCGAGCGGGCCGAACTGACGCTGGTCGTGCGCCGCCGGGCCGATCTCCCCGCCGAGATCGTGGCCGGGCCCACCGTGCTGACCAGCGACGAGCTGGCGGAGCGGTACGGGGCGGACCCGGCCGACGTGGGCCTGGTCCGCCAGACGCTCACCGGCCTGGGCCTGCAGATCACCGCCGTCCATCCGGCCACCCGGCGGATCAAGGTGGCGGGTACCCTGGCCGACCTGTCGCGTGCGTTCGGCACCACGTTGCAGCAGGTCAGCAGCCCCGACCCGAGAGGGCACGGGACGGCCACGCACCGCTATCGCGAGGGCCTGCTGTTCGTCCCGGCCGCGCTGGACGGCGTCGTGGTCGCGGTGCTCGGCCTGGACACCCGGCCGCAGGCCCGGCCGCACTTCCGGACCCGGGACACCGGGGGCACCGGGCCCGCCGCGGCCGCCCCTCAGGGCACCTCGTACGCGCCGAACCAGGTGGCCGACATCTACCAGTTCCCGTCCGGGACCAGCGGCACCGGCCAGACGGTCGCCGTCATCGAACTCGGCGGCGGCTTCTCCACCAGCGACCTGGACGCCTACTTCGGCGGGCTCGGCATCCCGGTCCCCTCGATCACCGCGGTCGGCGTGGACGGGGCGTCGAACGCGCCGGGTTCGGATCCCACCGGGGCCGACGTGGAGGTCGCGCTGGACATCGACGTCATCGGCGCCGCCGCACCCGGCGCGGCGCAGCTGGTGTACTTCGCGCCGAACACCGACAACGGATTCGTCGACGCCATCTCCGAGGCCGCGCAGGCCAGCCCCGCGCCGATCGCCATCTCGATCAGCTGGGGCCAGTCCGAGGACTCCTGGACGGCGCAGGGACGCAGCGCGATGGACTCGGCGATGGCCGACGCGGCCGCGCTGGGCATCACCGTGTGCGTGGCCTCCGGCGACAACGGCAGCGGGGACGCCGTCACCGACGGCCAGCCGCACGTGGACTTCCCCGCGTCCAGCCCGAACGCGCTGGGCTGCGGCGGGACCAAGCTGCTCGCGGACCCGTCCACCGGCGCGATCAGCTCCGAAGTGGTGTGGAACGAGACCGCCTCGAACGAGGGAGCCGGCGGCGGAGGGGTCAGCGACCAGTACGCCCTGCCGTCCTGGCAGGCCAACGCCGGCGTGCCGCCGCGGGCGACCAGCTCCGCGGCCGCCGCCCCGGCGGCGTCCGCGGGCGCGGCCTCGTCCTCGGGCGCGGCCTCGTCTGGGGCTGAGGCGGCCGGCCACCGGCGGCACCACCCGCCCGGCGGCACGGGCGGTTCGGGAGGCACCGGCGGTTCGGGCGGCACCGGCGGCACCGGCGGTACTGGCGGTTCCGGCGGCACGGGCGGGTCGGCGGATAGCGGCACCGGGCGGGGCGTGCCCGACGTGTCGGGCAACGCCGACCCGACCACCGGTTACCAGATCTACTCGGGCGGAAAGGCCCAGGTCGTGGGCGGGACCAGTGCGGTCGCCCCGCTCTGGTCGGCGCTGATCAGCCGGCTCGCGCAGGCGACGGGCCAGCGGTTCGGCCTCCTCCAGCCGGCGCTGTACGCGGGCGTGACGCCCGGCACCGCGATGCCCGGCTTCCGCGACATCACCAGCGGGAACAACGGCGCGTACACGGCTGGCCCGGGGTGGGACGCCTGCTCGGGCCTCGGCAGCCCCAACGGCACCGCCCTGCTGACCAGGCTCCAGGCCTGACGGTCACCTGACTGCTCCTCAATCCCGACAAAAACCGTATACCGGGCAGGCCTGAATTCAGACAATGTGGCGCTCTACTGGTTCTTTCCGGTAGAGCGCCACATTGTGCCTAACGGGGAGGGGATGCGGGCGGGAGGG
>Ga0335081_10015660_pt1 | contig 12269 bp, 6 predicted proteins | sample Lox_Sample_35_FD_206713 | JGI IMG/M metagenome (GOLD analysis project Ga0335081, IMG submission 206713) | Soil microbial communities from Loxahatchee National Wildlife Refuge, Florida, United States - Lox_Sample_3.5 | ecosystem: Environmental > Terrestrial > Soil > Wetlands | place: USA: Florida... | reverse complement strand
TACCGCCCGGCGGCGACCCTCACGGCATTCGACGATCGGATCCCGTTGAGATACGACCTCCGAGCGATCGCCGACGACGTGGGCGCGATGTACCACAAGACGCTCCTCGAATCCGTGGCACCTCAGAGGCGACATGTGCGTACGGCGTCCGGTGCTCGCCTGGAGTACGACGCGCTGATCCTGGCGACGGGAGCGCGCGCGATCGCGGGCATTCCGGGCGCAATGACGTTCCGAGACCAGCGTGACCTGCGCCTGATCGAGCGAGTGTTGGCCGAGGTCGACTCCGGGGCGGTGCGGCGCGTCGTGTTCGCAGTGCCCACCGGCGTGTCGTGGCCGTTGCCGATCTACGAGCTTGCCCTGCTCACGGCGGCTCGAGCGACCGAGCGCTGCCTTGATGTCGAGATCTCGCTGGTGACCCCGGAGCGCGAGCCGCTCGCCGTGTTCGGGCCGGACGGCTCCACGCTGGTGCATGGACTGCTCGACGACCGCGGTGTGCGCTTCATCGGCGATGCAGCGGCTGCCGGAGTTCGCCGCGACGGCGCGCTGATGCTGGACGTCGACGGTCCGATCAGAGCCGACCGCGTCGTGGCCGTGCCGCGGCTGCGCGGACGGCGGATCACCGGGGTGCCGGCCACCCGGTGGGGATTCGTGCCCACCCACACCTACGGGCGGGTCGACGGGATCGAGGACGTGTACGCCGCGGGTGACATCACGACGTTCCCGATCAAGCAGGGTGGGCTCGCCGCGCAGCAGGCAGACCTCATCGCGCAGACGATCGCCGCCGGGTCCGGCGCTTCGACAAAGGGACTCCGGGCCCGCCACGTTCTCCGAGCGCGGCTGATCGGCGGGCGGACTCCCCTCATCCTGCGCACCGAAGTCGACGCCTGGGGCCGGCCGGGCGCGGCGGCGCTCGAGCAGAGCGACCAACGCGAGGCAAACAGCTCGAGCAAGGTGTTGGCCCGTTACCTGACGCCTTACCTGGAGACGCGCGAACCGCTGCCCGCCCGTCCGCTCGAGACGGTGTAATCGGCAAGCCGACCGCTGCCGTCGGACTGACGGCGGTTAGGGCGATTCGGCTTATTACCTGCGGCCTTAGCGGACTCCTACGGATGCCGGGCGTGAGCGCTCGTCCGTAGTGTGAGCTCACGCCAAGCCGAGAGGGAGTGCCATGGTGTGTTCCCGGTTTCCCGTGGGAGGGTGTCGACTATGTCCGTGAACTTTCAACCTTTGACGCCCCTAAGGTTTCTGGAACGCTCCGCGGCGGTATTTCCCGGCAAGCTCGCGGTTGTGTGCGGCGACCGTCGTCTTACCTACCGCCAATTTGCTGATGACACGACCCGGATCGCCCGCGCGCTGCAGGCTTCCGGGATCGAGCCGGGTGATCGCGTCGCCTACCTTTGCCCGAATCTCGCCGAGATGTTGATCGCGCATTTCGCGGTGCCCCTCGCGGGCGGAGTGCTGGTGGCGATGAACGTTCGCCTGTCGCCGGCTGAGGTCGGCTATATCAGCCGCCATTCTGGCGCGAAGCTCTTGGTGGTGGCCGAGGAACTGCTGCCGAGCGTGCCTGACGCGGACAGCTTGGGCGAGGTCGCCGAAGTTATCGTGATCCCAGACCCCGATTCGAAGTCGGCCGGCGCGACCAACGGCGCCCTGCCGCTGCGGGGCTATGAGGAGTTCAGAAGCCGCGGGAACCTCGAGCCGCTGCCCTGGGAGGTTGACGACGAGCAAGCCACCATCTCGATCAATTACACCTCGGGGACGACCGGCGAACCCAAAGGCGTGTCATACACCCACCGGGGCGCTTACCTGAACGCGCTCGGCGAGGTGATTCACTCCGAGCACTCCTCCTCGTCTGTGTACCTCTGGACACTGCCGATGTTTCACTGCAACGGCTGGTGCACCACGTGGGGGGTTACCGCTATCGGCGGAACGCACGTATGCTTGCGCGCCGTTCGGCCGGATGTGATCTGGCGACTGATCGACGAGGAGGGCGTGACCCACCTAAACGGCGCGCCTGCCGTGATGACGTCGATCACACGCGCGCCCGAAGCCCATCCGCTCACTCGGCGGCTCACGGTGACGACGGCGGGGGCGGCGCCGAGCCCGACGATCATCGCGAAGCTGGAAGCACTCGGAGCGCGGGTGATCCACGTGTACGGGCTTACTGAGGTCTACGGGCCGTACTCGCTGTGCGAATGGCAGCCGGACTGGCCCGAGCTCGACCCATCGGAACGGGCGCGAAAGCTGGCCCGGCAGGGCGTCGGCATGGTGACCGCGGAGCGCCTGCGCGTCGTCGACAGCGACATGAACGATGTTCCGGCCGACGGTACGACGATCGGCGAGATCGTAATGCGCGGCAACGACGTGATGAAGGGCTACTTCCGTGACCCCGAAGCGACCGAGCTGGCGTTCACCGGTGGATGGTTCCACTCGGGCGACCTCGGCGTCATGCACCCCGACGGCTACGTCGAGCTGGTGGACCGGGCCAAGGACATCGTCATCTCCGGCGGCGAGAACATCTCGACGGTGGAGGTGGAGCAGACGCTCCTCAGCCACCCGGCCGTGGCCGAGGTCGCGGTCATCGGAATCGTGAGTGAACAGTGGGGCGAGCGCCCGAAGGCGTTCGTCGTTCTCGCCGCTGGGCAAGTCGCCGGTGAGCGCGAACTGATCGACCACGTCCGATCGCTGATCGCGCACTTCAAGGCACCTGACGTGATCGAGTTCGTCACCTCGCTACCTGTGACATCGACGGGCAAGATCCAGAAGTACGAGCTGCGCGCACACGAGCGGGCTCAGAGAGGCGAGGGTGTCACCGCATAAATGAGCGCGCGCCCGGCCTGGCTTAGCACGCTTGTCTCTCGCTACGACCCCGGGGTGTTTCAAGACCCCGATGGGGTCCGCTGCGTCCGGCTGGTCGAGCGAGACAAGAGCGCCTGGGAGGTCGCGCTCGCGGAAGGCCGCGCGACCATCGGATCCTCGGCCAGCCGTCCGCACGCGCTGATCGCAGCCGGAGCGGAGACCTGGGGCAGCATCGTGGCCGACCCGCACGCCTCGATCGATGCCTACCTTTCCGGCAGGCTGTCCGTGCGGCGTAATCTGCACGTCGGCGTCGGGTTCCTCGCGGCAACCAGCGGCGCAGACGGGCCCACGCGGATGCGTTTTCGGTTCGTCTCCACCCGGCGAGCGCGCCTATCCCTGGTTGAGGCCGGAGACGGGCCCCCGATCCTGGCCGTACATGGTCTCGGGGGGACCAAGGGTTCCTTTCTGCCAACGGTCGTCGGACTGTCCAGCCGGTTTCGGACGATCGCGCTCGACCTCCCGGGGTTTGGCGACTCCAGCAAGCCGATCGCGGCCGCGTATGACGCAGGCTTCTTCGCCGCCGCCTGCATCGAGTTGCTCGACGCGCTCGGGCTCGAGCGGGTCCACCTGATCGGCAACAGTCTCGGCGGACGAGTTGCGCTGGAGATTGCGCTGCGCCATCCAGATCGAGTCGGCCGACTCGCACTGCTCGCGCCGGCGTTGGCCTGGCGGCGCCCCCGCCCATTGGTACCGCTGCTGCGGCTGACTCGACCCGAGCTTGGCCTCGTCCAACTCGCGCCGCGCGGCCTCGTCGAGGCGATTGTCCGCCCGCTCATTCCCGGCGCGGACGACGGTTGGAGAGCAGCCGGCGTCGATGAGTTCCTGCGCGCCTATCTCACCCCCGCCGGACGGGCGGCGTTCTACGCCGCAGCGCGCCACATCTATCTGGACGAGCCCCACGGCAAGGACGGCTTTTGGCCGAGGCTGGCCACACTGCGGGCAGACGCCCTCTTCGTCTGGGGCCGGCAAGACCGCCTCGTGCCGATCGCGTTCGCGCGGCACGTGGCGAACGCCGTTCCGCACGCGCGCCAACTCGAGCTCGATTGCGGTCACGTGCCGCAGATCGAACGTCCCGCCGAGACGAACGCCGCGATCTCCGCATTCTTCGCAGACGCAGCCGCCAGCGCTCCGCACCCAATTCCCGCGCGGTCCCCGAGGGCCGTGCGTTCGGAGGGCGAGGCGGCCTGAGTACCCCCCGCACCAACCCGCGGATCCACTGACCTGCATCACACGCGCGTGATGCAGGTCCGTCCGTTCGCGGGACGGAGGCATGCATAGCTCGTCATTCGAGCACTGTGCAGGTCCGGGCGCCGGCCCGCCGCGGCGTCGGCTCGGTGCGCTGAGCGACCCGGGAACGAGGGTGCGGATCCGCCCTCCAGGCGCCAGCCTTTATCGCCCCGCGACCGCACGATCCCGGGTTCGTGCCAGCGCCGGCCATCGCCGCGCGTCGACCACGTCGACCGTGCCATCGTCGTGGATGAGAACGCCACCGTGGCGGGCGCGCAACAGCCGGCGCCCCGCCACCGCCCCCGACAACAGCGCGGTCTTGGCCAGCGCCTCGGCGTCGAGTGCGGTCGGCGCCAACGCGGTGGCGGCGATCAGCCCCGTCCAGGCCGGCCTCCCGGTGGCGGGGTCGACCAGGTGGTGGGCGAAGCCACCGTCACGACGCTCCCACAGCCGGGCGTCGATGCCGGATGTCGCCACACCGCCGGAGCGGACGAGCAGCGTGTGGGCGGCCGCGCCGGTCAGCGGATGACGCACCCGCACCTCCCAGGGGTGCCCGCGGCCACCATCTACCCGCAGGTCTCCGCCAACATCGACGGCACAGCGTCCATGGCACCCGAGCCGGGCGGCAAGAAGGTCGGCGGCCCATCCCTTGACGGTGCCCCCGAGGTCGAGCTCGAGGTCCGGCGGCCGGCGAATGAGGCCGGCGCGGTCGTCGACCTCGACGGATCGCCACTCGGCCGCGGCGGCGGGGCGCGCGGGGCCGCGAGGCGGCGCGGAGGCCAGCGCTGGCATCAGCGGCGCAGGCTGGGACTGCGCCCGGGAGTCGGAATAGCCGGCGCGACGTAGCCCTCCCAGAAGCGTTGGATCCACAAGCCCACCGGACAGCACCGCTGCCCGGAGCGCGGCGGCGACCGCGTCCCGCAGCATCGGCCCGGCCGGAACGTTCGTCCGCGGATCGGCGTTCAAGCGCGAGAGGTCGCTGCGAGCGTCGAACCGCGACAGCCGGCGATCGATCTCGGCGAACACGGACGCGACGTCGACCCCTCCGTCGCTCTCGCGCACGACCCGCGCGAGGGTGCCCATCGTGGGGAAGCGGTCATCGAGCACGCGGGTCGCCGGTCGGAGCCATGTCGGCGCCGTAGGCCTGTTGCAGGTCCGCGATCTGGCCGGGGCTCGACTGGGTTGTCAACGGCGGAGGCGTCTCCGCCTCGGCCGCCGGCGGCTCGTCGCGCGCGGATCGCCGGCGCCGGAGGAGTGCGCCGGCGCCACCCGCCGCCGCGGCTGCCGCCGCCAGGAGCGTCCCCGTCTTCATCGTCCCGCCACCGTAGGGGCCTGACGCGCCACCGGCGAGCGTGCGCGTCCGAACGATAGCTGCGGAAAAACACTTACCCCAACGCGGACGTATCCGCGATGGCCGATCGGTCGCCTCTCCGTAGGGTCAATCTCGACGCTGCGCGACCCCGGAGGAATTAGAGATGACTACGCAAGTAGCGACCGGCGGGCCCAAGAAGTCGGCGGCGCGAGGCCACAAGTGGGTTTACGACTTCGCCGAGGGCTCGCGCGAGATGCGTGACCTCCTGGGTGGTAAGGGCGCCGGGGTCGCCGAGATGACGCGCATCCTCGGACCCGACATGGTCCCCGCCGGATTCACGATCACCACCGAGGCGTGCGTGGCCTTCATGCGCGCGAACCGGACGTGGCCGAAAGGGCTGGACGAGCAGGTGGGTGCCGCGCTCGCAGGGCTCGAGAAGCGCGCCGGCAAGCGCCTCGGGGATGCCGACGATCCGCTGCTGGTGTCCGTCCGGTCCGGCGCGCGCGTGTCGATGCCCGGGATGATGGACACGGTCCTGAACCTCGGCCTGAACGACGAGTCGACCGCCGGACTCGCCGCGCGCACCGGCGATGAGCGCTTCGCCTGGGACTGCTACCGGCGCCTCGTGCAGATGTTCGGCAACGTCGTGCGCGGAATCCCGGGCGAGCGTTTCGAGGACGAGATCGCGCGCGTGAAGCGCGAGCGCGGAGTCACCCTCGACGTCGAGCTTGCCGCCGACGCGCTTCGCGAGCTGACCGAGCGTTTCAAGTCCTATTACGACTTCCCGGCCGACCCGCAGGAGCAACTGAAGCAGTCGATCCAAGCCGTGTTCGACTCCTGGATGGGCGAACGCGCGGTTCAGTACCGCCGGATCAACCGTCTCCCCGACGACTGGGGCACCGCCGTCAATGTGCAGCAGATGGTCTACGGCAACAAGGGCGAGTCGTCGTGCTCGGGGGTGGCCTTCAGCCGCGATGAGGTGACCGGTGCGCAGACGCCGTCGGGCGACTTCCTCCCGAACGCCCAGGGCGAGGATGTGGTCTCCGGCGTGCGGACTCCTCGCGACCTCTCCGAGCTGCACGACTGGATGCCCGAGGTGGCCGATCAGCTAACCGAGATCCTCCGCAAGCTCGAGGCCCACTACAAGGACATGCAGGACATCGAGTTCACGGTCGAACAGGGACGTATGTTCATGCTCCAGACGCGGAGCGCGAAGCGACCGGCGCAGGCCGCGGTGCGCTTCGCGGTTGACGCGTTCGAGGAGCGGCTGTTGACCAAGGCCGAGGCGGTCGCCACGATCGACGCCGGCGCGCTCGACGCGCTTCTGCACCCCTCGTTCGACACGACCGCGCGCTACGCCGTCCTGGCTCGGGGAGTCGCGGCCTCGCCGGGCGCGGCCAAGGGCACAATCGTGTTCACTGCGCCCGAAGCCGTCGAGCAGGCCGGCGAGGGGAAGGCGGTGATCCTCGTCCGCCCGTTCACCGAGGCCGACGACGTCGCCGGCTTCCATGCCGCCACGGGAATCCTCACCTCCGAGGGTGGCAAGGCTTCGCATGCGGCGCTCGTGGCCCGTGGCATGGGCCGACCCGCGGTCACCGGTGCCGCGGACCTCGACATCGATCTCAAGGCGGGCGAGGTTCGGATCGGCGACCTTGTCCTGCACGCGGGCGACTTCATCGCGATCGACGGCACCAACGGCGTGATCACCACCGATGACGTCCCGCTGGTCGAGACGCACATCGACGCACGTTTCGAGACGGTCCTGCGCTGGGCCGACGAGTTGCGCCAGGTAGGCGTGCGGGCGAACGCGGACACGCCCGAAGACGCGGCCCGCGCCCACCGCTTCGGCGCCGAGGGAATCGGGCTGTGCCGGACCGAGCACATGTTCATGGCCGCCGATCGCCAGCCGAAGATGCGGGCGATGATCATGGCCACGGACGAGGCCGGCCGGCGGGCTGCGTTGGATGAGCTGCTGCCGCTCCAGCAGAGCGACTTCGAAGGACTCTTCGAGGCGATGGCGGGCTGGCCGGTGACGATTCGCCTGCTCGACCCGCCGCTGCACGAGTTCCTGCCCGACCGCTTCGAGCTCAACGAGGAGATCGTGCGCGCACGGATCGACCGCAGCGCGAAACTCGACGCGCTGGAGCGGGAGTTCGATCGTGCGCGGTCGCTCGAAGAGACCAACCCGATGCTTGGAACCCGCGGCGTGCGGCTGGGCGTGATGGAGCCCGAGGTCTACGAGATGCAGGTACGGGCGATCGCCCGCGCCGCGCTGGCGGTGCGCGAACGATCCGGCCGCGGGCCTCACCTCGAGATCATGATCCCGCTCGTCGCCTACGAACGTGAGCTGGAGCTCGTGAGAGCGCGCGTTGTATCGGTCGCCGAAGAGGAAGGTCTGATCTACGGCGAGGATTTCGGCGTCGGCACGATGATCGAGCTGCCGCGGGCATGCTTCATCGCCGACCGGATCGCTCGACACGCCGACTTCTTCTCGTTCGGCACGAACGATCTCACTCAATGTGGGATCGGCTTTTCGCGGGACGACATCGAGGGCCGGATCATCCCCCGCTACGTCGAGGAGAAGATCGTCGACGGCTCGCCGTTCGCGACGATCGATGAGGAGGGGGTCGGCGAGCTCGTGCGAACCGCCGTTGAAAGGGGGCGCCGTGAGCGGCCGGGCCTCGAGCTCGGCGTCTGCGGCGAGCACGGCGGAGACCCGCAGTCGATCCGCTTCTTCCACGCCTCGGGACTCGACTACGTCAGCTGCTCCCCGTTCCGCCTCCCGATTGCTCGCGTGGCTGCCGCCCAGGCTGCAATCGCGTCTCCGCGATGACTCGCTCGGCCTCGGATATCACGCCGCTGCCGGACCTGGCCCATGGCCATTCGCGGACGGGACCCGTCCGCGACCAGAGACCGGTGTACGTAGATCTGCTCCCACCGTGCAATGCGGGGTGCCCGGCCGGCGAGAACATCCAGGGCTGGATGGCACACGTCAAGGCGGGCGAGCACGAGCAGGCATGGCGACTGCTCACCGCCGAGAACCCGTTCCCCGCGATCCACGGCCGGGTCTGTTATCACCCGTGCGAGAGCGTCTGCAACCGTGCCGATCTCGACAGCGCGCTGTCGATTCACGCCGTTGAGCGGTTCCTCGGCGATCTGGCGCTCGAGCGAGATTGGCGCTTCGATCCGCCCCAGGTGCGCAGCGGCAAGCGCGTGCTCGTGATCGGCGCAGGCCCGAGCGGCCTGTCGGCCGCCTGCCACCTTGCCCGCCTGGGCCACGAGGTCGAGATTCGCGACGCGGGTCCGGAGCCCGGCGGGATGATGCGCTACGGGATCCCCGCCTACCGGCTCCCCCGGGACGTGATGGGCGCCGAGATCGACCGCCTCGGCGCGCTCGGGGTGCGGATTGCGAGCAACCACAAGGTCGATGACCTCGAGGCGGAACGCCGCGAAGGGGGCTTTGATGCGGTATTCGTTGCGGTCGGCGCGCACCTGTCCAAGCGCGTGAACATTCCCGCCGCGGACGCCGGTCACATCATCGATGCGCTGTCCTTCCTGCACGGCGTGGCCGCGGGCGAGCGGCCGGTGATCGGCCGGCGCGTGGCGGTGTACGGCGGCGGCAACACGGCAATGGATGCTGCGCGAGTCGCCAAGCGTATGGGTGCGGAAGAGGCGCTGATCGTGTACCGACGCACGCGGGCGCAGATGCCCGCCCACGAGGAAGAGGCCGAGGAAGCGGAGCGGGAGGGCGTACGGATCAACTGGCTGCGGACGATCAAGGCGATGGAAGGCGACATCCTGCAAGTCGAGGAGATGGAGCTCGACGAGACCGGTTATCCGCAGCCAACCGGACGCTTCGACACCCTCGCGGCGGACACCGTGATCTTGGCTGTGGGCCAGGACACCGACACCGCCTTCTTGCGAGCCGTCCCCGGCGTGGAGTTCGACCGCGACGGAACGGTCCGCGTGTCGAGCTCGCTGATGACGGGGTGCCCGGGGGTGTTCGCCGGCGGCGACATGGTCCCCTCGGAGCGCACCGTGACCGTCGGCGTCGGGCACGGCAAGCGCGCGGCACGCGAGATCGACGCATGGCTGCGCGGTTCGCGCTTCCAGCGCCCGTCCAAGCATCCTCAGGCCGATTTCGAGCTCCTGAACCTGTGGTACTTCGGCGACTACCCGCGCCGCCAGCAGCCCGAGCTCGGGCTGACGGAGCGACTGGGCGGCTTCGAAGAGGTGGTTGCCGGCCTGACGCCCGATGAGGCGGTGTTCGAGGCCAGCAGGTGCCTTTCGTGCGGCAACTGCATCGAGTGCGACGGCTGCCTCGGCGCGTGCCCCGAGGACGCGGTGATCAAGCTCGGCCCGGGGCTGCGATACAGGTTCGACTACGACAAGTGCACGGGGTGCCGGGCGTGCTTCGAACAGTGCCCGGTGCACTCGATCGAGATGGTGCCCGAGCAGGCGCCGGATCCGGGCAACGCGTTCGTCGCGCCCCAGGACGGAGGGACACGCTGATGCGCGCCACCGTCGATGGCAACGAGGCGGCGGCATCGGTCGCGTTCCGGTGCAGCGAGGTGTGCTGCATCTTCCCGATCACGCCGTCCTCGCCGATGGCCGAGCTGGCCGACGAGTGGTCGAGCAAGGGGCGGACGAACCTGTGGGGCACGGTGCCGGCGGTCGTGGAGATGCAGAGCGAGGGCGGCGCCGCGGGTGCCCTCCACGGCGCGCTCCAGGGCGGCGCGCTCGGCACGACGTTCACGGCCTCACAGGGCCTGCTGCTGATGATCCCGAACATGTACAAGATCGCCGGCGAGCTGACCTCGGCGGTGATGCATGTGGCCGCGCGCTCGCTGGCGGCGCAGGCACTGTCGATCTTCGGCGACCACTCCGACGTGATGGCGGTCCGCCAGACGGGGTTCGCGCTGCTGAGCTCAGGCTCGGTCCAGGAGGCGCACGACCTCGCGCTCGTCGCCCATGCTGCCACGCTCGAGACGCGCATTCCGTTCGTGCACTTCTTCGACGGCTTCCGCACCTCGCACGAGCTCCAGACGATCGAGACGCTCGAGGACGAGGACGTCCGCGCGTTGATCTCGGACGAGTTGGTCCGCGCGCACCGCGCACGGGCGCTTTCGCCGGAACGGCCGTTCATCCGGGGCACGGCGCAGAACCCCGACACCTACTTCCAGGGGCGCGAGACGGTGAATCCGTTTTACGCGCGCGTGCCCGAGGCGGTCCAGAGAGCGATGGACCGCCTGGGCGAGCGAACCGGTCGGCATTACGGTCTCGTGGAGTACAGCGGGCATCCGGAGGCCGAACGGGTGCTCGTGATCATGGGCTCGGGCGGCGAGACGGCGCGCGAGACCGTCGCCTTCCTTCAGGCGCGGGGCGAGCGTGTCGGCGTCGCGCAGGTCAGGCTGTACCGGCCCTTCCCCGCGCGCGAGCTGGCGCGGCTGCTACCTCAGAGCGTCAAGCGCGTCGCCGTGCTCGACCGGACCAAGGAGCCCGGTTCGCTCGGCGAGCCGCTGTTCCTGGACACCCTCGCGGCGTTGAGCGATGCCCACGGCACCGGCGAGCGCGCCGTCATGCCGGTGGTGATCGGCGGACGCTACGGCCTCTCCTCCAAGGAGTTCACCCCGGGAATGGTCGCGGGCGTGTTCGGGGAGCTCGCGCAAGAGACGCCCAAGCGGCGGTTCACGATCGGGATCACCGACGACGTGTCGCACACGAGCCTCGAGTACGACGCGTCGCTCGACATCGAGCCGAAGGACACCCATCGCGTCGTGTTCTTCGGTCTGGGCTCCGACGGCACTGTTGGCGCGAACAAGAACACGATCAAGATCCTCGGCGACGCGGCAGACCTGCAGGCCCAGGGCTACTTCGTCTACGACTCCAAGAAATCCGGCGGCCAGACCGTGTCGCACCTGCGCTTCGGACCTCACTCGATCCGTGCTCCCTATCTCATCTCGGCGGCCACCTTCGTGGGCTGCCACAAGTTTTCGCTGATCGAGCGCGACGAGGTGCTGGATAGCGCGGCCCACGGCGCGACGCTGCTGCTCAACTGCGCCTACGAACCGGACCAGGTGTGGGACGCGCTCCCACGTCCGGTCCAGGAGAAGATCGTCGAGAAGCAGATCAAGCTGTACGCGATCGACGCCGGGAAGCTCGCCCGTGAGGCGGGACTTGCCGGGCGCACGAACACGATCCTGCAGACCTGCTTCTTCGCGATCTCGGGCGTCATGGAGCGCGACGAGGCGATCGAGGCGATCAAGGCGGCGATTCGCAAGACGTACGGCAAGCGCGGCGAAGAGATCGTCAAGCGCAACATCGAGGCGGTTGATCGCTCGGTCGCGGCGCTTCACCAGATTCCTGTCCCGGATCAGACGACATCTACGGTCGAGCCGCGCGAGCTGGTGCCCGCGAACGCTCCCGAGTTCGTGCGCACGGTGACCGCGACGATGATGGCCGGGAACGGCGATCGGCTGCCCGTCAGCGCGCTGCCGATCGACGGCACCTATCCGAGCGGGACGACGAAGTACGAGAAGCGCAACATCTCGGACCTCGTCGCGGCGTGGGACTCGGAGCTCTGCATCCAATGCGGCAACTGCAGCTTCGTGTGCCCGCACAGCGTGATCCGATCCCGCTACTACGAGCCTAGCGAGCTCGACGGCGCCCCCGGCGGCTTCCGGTCGGCACCGCTGAACGGCGTCGGACTTCCGGATGCCCGGTACACGCTGCAGGTGTACGTCGAGGACTGCACCGGCTGCGGGCTGTGCGTTGAGGCCTGCCCGGTGTCGGCCCCGCAGGAGCCGGGTCGCAAGGCGATCAATCTCGAGGACCGCGAGCCGCTGCTCGACTCAGAGCGGGAGAACATCTC
>Ga0335081_10015659_pt1 | contig 12270 bp, 9 predicted proteins | sample Lox_Sample_35_FD_206713 | JGI IMG/M metagenome (GOLD analysis project Ga0335081, IMG submission 206713) | Soil microbial communities from Loxahatchee National Wildlife Refuge, Florida, United States - Lox_Sample_3.5 | ecosystem: Environmental > Terrestrial > Soil > Wetlands | place: USA: Florida... | reverse complement strand
TATCACTGTACTTCTCCCTAAACAGCTTGAGCGCTTTGTCTTTAGCCTTTCGGGGGACGCGACGATTCGAAACCTTGCCGCGGGAACGGTGGCTTATGCCATCGTCTCCTTCCTCCCGTACCCGTTTGAGCATCCGCCGAAGCTGCCTGCTGCTCAAACCTACAAGCTCAGCTGCCGTCTCCTGGGGAATCCTCTTATCCAAAGCTTGGTGGATAATGTGCAGTCTTTTTGTCTCTCGTCTGCTCAAAGTAATCATGTCCAATTCCGTCACAGTACCCTCCAATTACGTCAGGGTATTGTAACTTGAAATAGGACATTTCTACTTTGCCAGAATAGGACATTATCATTTTGCCATTACAGGGTAGTTTTGCAGTTTGCAGTTTTGCAGATTTCCATGCCATGTAGCGGTCATGATGAGGCCAATTTGCACCATTACTATTATTAGATCAGCAAGTCGAGGAGTGTAAAAAATAAAATCGTCATGCTGATATAGCCGTTCATGTTGAAAAACGCAAAATTCAGTTTCGAAAGGTCGTCTTCCCTGACTAGGGTATGCTCATAAACGATCAGGATCAGGGATATGACGACCCCGGTTAGATAGAGCCAGCCGAGAGATAGCAGTGAACCGAGCCAGAACAGCGAAACTATCGTGATCGCATGCGATGCGCGGGATATCCAGAGTGAACAGCGGATGCCGAAGCGCTGTGGTATCGAATGAAGACCGGATTTGCGGTCGAATTCCATATCCTGGAGCGCATAAAGCGTATCGAAGCCCATGAGCCAAAAAAGTACAGCGAGGCCGAGAACGAGCGCCGGGGCATCGAGCCTGCCCGCCACCGCTATCCATGCGCCCAAGGGGGCTCCGGATATGGCCAATCCGAGAAACAGGTGGGAAAAATAGGTAAGTCGCTTAGTGTAAGAGTAAAAGAACACGACGGCCAGTGCCACTGGAGAAAGATAAAATGCTAGCGGATTCAGCATGTACGCCGCCAATATGAGGAGTGCCGAGGATGCAGCCGTAAACAGGAGCACCTGTCTTGGTGAAACAATCCCTAGCGGAAGCGCCCTGGTACTGGTTCTTGGATTGGCGGCATCGAACTTCCTATCCGCCCAGCGATTAAAACCCATAGCCGCTGAACGGGCGCCGAACATGGCCGCCGTTATCCAGAAGATTGTCCTCAATGTCGGGATTCCCCTTGCCGCGAGCAGTGCTCCCGTGAAAGCGAAAGGAAGCGCAAAAATTGTGTGCTCAAACTTTATCATTTCAAGAATGATCTTTACTTTTTTCAGCATACCTTCCCTTTCGGATAACGCCGACGCTACATCCGCAACCCCAGTCTCAGCATTTTCACAATCTCCTGATAGACGATCTTAACGATCTCGTCATAATCCCTGTCATCGGGATAGATCGCCTTTCCGAAAGTGATGGTTACCTTTGCAGGTTTTGGCAAATTTTCCCCCGTGGGGAGCATTTCGTAGGTCCCCTGAATGGCAACAGGGATGAGTGGTATATTCAGCTCCTTTGCGATAATGCCAACCCCTTTTTTGAATTCCTTGATCTCGCCATCGCGAGAGCGGCCTCCTTCAGGAAATATGCAGAGTATTTTACCTTGGCGAAGTACATGGGCCGATAATTGCATCGCGCTGTAAAGTCGAGCATCCATATCCACTGGGATCACATTCACGAGCCTCGCTATTTTCGAGGAAACCGGCCCACCGAAGAAATCCGTGGTCCCGAGATAAAATGTATGTGATGCAATATGCCAGGGCAATGTTGCCATTACCGCCGGCGCGTCAGCGAGGCTAAGATGGTTCGGCGCGATGATAAACGGACCTTTTTCCGGGAGGTTTTCAAGCCCGCGCACCGAAAGCCGGCCGTAGACAGCAAAAACAATCCTGAGAATGAGCTGTAACACATAACGGCACGCCTCGACAACAACACCTCGTTCGAGCTTGAGCATTGAAAGAATTTCGTTCGATGGTTTCTGAGATAGTATTTCTGCCCAGGTCATTTTCACATTGTCGCCCGACTCAACCGCGCCGGTAGCCAGCAGCTGTTGGATTTTCAGGACAATGTCCTTCACGGTAAAAACCTCGGAACCGAACGTATCCGGAAGGCTGATGCCGAACGATTTTTCTATACTGACCACCAGCTCAACACGGGTCAGCGAATCAAGCCCGAGATCGAGTTCAAGGTTATCGTCGGGCACGATCTGTTTCTTCGCGGAAAATGGTTCAAGAAAGGAAATCAACTTTTGCATCACTGGATCTAGCTGAAGCCGAGCATCGAACTCTTGGACCTTTTTTGGAGCCTGCTCGCCCGACTGATTGTAAATTTCTTTAACCTTGGACCGTCGGATTTTGCCCAACCGCGTAACGGGCAACTGCTCCTTGAATATTTTTAGGCCGGCAATCCGTTTGTATGGCGGAAGTCTCCTGGCAAGATCCTCGATTCCGAAGGCGATTGTCTCCCTGGAATTTGACAGGTTCATCTTCCGGAGATAAGTAAAATCCGGGACCACAGCGGCTTCAAGTCCGCGCTCTCCCTGGATAAGGCAGATCTCCTTGATAGACGGAATCTGCCGATAGTATTTTTCCAGTTCCTCGGGAAATATCTTTTTGCCTGTCGCGAGCACAATCATCTCTTTGGAGCGGCCGGTGATAAAAAAATATCCATCCCCGTCCCGGTACCCTAGGTCGCCAGAGTAAAACCATCCGTCCCGAAGGACTTCCGCGGTCTCCTGTGGTTTTTTGTAGTAACCGAGCATAACGTTCGCGCCGCGGATCGCAATCTCGCCGTGGCCCTCCTCGTCAGGATTCGCAATTCTGACCTCCACATCGGGAACCGAGATGCCGATGGATCCCGCCTTCTGTCTGGTGACGGGATTGAATGTGGCAACTGGCGAAGTTTCGGTCAGACCGTAGCCTTCAATGACAGTGAACCCCAGCCTCGTCATGTCTGTATACACGTCCGCGTCAAGCCGGGCACCACCACTTGCAAACAGTCTCAGTCTGAGGCCGAACTGCGCATGCACCTTGCCGAACAGGGCCTTTCCAATGTTTACACCCAACTTCATCCGGAGTTGTCCGTTCAAAGCGAGGAGGAGTTTTACGATGATGCGTACGGGGGCCGGTTTTTTCTGAATGCCGTCAAAGACTGCCCGGCGCAGGCCCGAGTACAACTGAGGCACGCCGAGTAGAATGCTCACCATCGTCTCCTGCATGCAAGCGAGAATATCAGGACCCTTAAGGCTGTTCAAAATTGTCACTGTGGCGCCCATCGAAAAAGGCAGCAACATGCAGGTCATGGAAGGATAGGTGTGGTGCAAGGGGAGGATCAGCAGCATATTATCATCAGGCTGGACGATATCGAGTTTGATGCAGCTCGTGCAATTAGATTCAAGATTCCCCTGCGAGAGCATAACGCCTTTCGGGTCCCCTGTTGTACCGGAGGTATACAAGAGCGCTGCAATTTCTTCGGCATCGGGTGCCACCGGAAAAGCGGCATCAGGATAGGCGGTAAGGAGATCGGCGAAAGCTGTCCCCTCCCCCTTATCGAATGCTATGGTCGATAACCTACTGTTTTGTGGCATCTTTTGACGAGTCTGATCAGACACAAAGACAGCCTTTGCTTCGGAATCGGCCAAAAGAAGTCCGACTTCTTGGTCAGTCAGTTGGGCATCGAGCGGCACGACGACAGCACCGAGCGAGAGAACCGCGAGGTATGCAATCATCCATTCCGGCCGGTTCTCGGAAAGTAAAGCAAGACGGTCACCGTTGCCAATGCCCATTTCCGAAATTGAACGTGACACCGAAGCAATGACCTTAACAAATTCCCTATAAGTATATCGCTCATACCGATCACCGATCTTCATTTGAACGGCTATATGACCAGGATATCGCAAAGCAGTCTGCCGGATTCTGGTCAGGACCATACAATACCTCACTTCCTCATCGATCTCAGCCAATACGAAGCTGGCCGACGACTCCATTCCCAGGTCACAAGGGGTTGGAGATGATAGTCGTGAAAACTCTTTAAAAGACGTTTTTTTCTGCCGCCTGTCAGAAGGGAGAGCCGGCAATATAATCAGGCTGCAGACAATATAATCCCCACATGCTTTCACTAACTTTGTCTTCTAGAAGAATATAATTGTCAAGACTGAATGTCAATTGAGAAGTGAGAGGGATGATGCGTGACGAAGTAGACACGCGAAGCATGGAAGCATTGGGACGTCAATCCTTTGTAGCCTTTTTTATGTCCTGGCCGACTTTCTTCCAAGTTTTTTTTGCGTTGCGATCAACCACCTTCCAGTCTTCCTTCGCTTTTTTGTCAGCGGCTTTCCAGTCTTTTTTAGCTTTTTTATCAACAGATGTAATCACTTTTTTCATGCCTTCGTGGACCTCTTTGAAGCCTTCCTTAACTGATTGCTCCTCATCTGCAATGCCTATTGCTGGAGCAAATATAAAAAAAAGAACCAAGAATGTATTTAGTACGCTCATACTGACCTCCTTATAGCAGCAGTTACAGATAGCCCTGTGAATAGTGGTACACCGAGCACTTGCAAATGTCAAGCGATGATAATTCGGGCAATGGAACCAGGAGCCTAGTCAGGCTCAATTCAGCGCAGTACTGCTGATAAGGGGATCATCCCGGTACAGGAAGATATTTTCCCCAGCACTAGCAGCTGTTGTCGCGAAAAAATCGCAAAAATCCTTTAACGCTGGGTTTGAGAATCGGCTCATATTTTTTCCACTTTGCGATAACGCACAACGAGCCAGTAGAAAAGGAAATATGATATGACAGCGGAAACAGCACCAACGATCAGGGTCCCGGCCACATAGGACCAGAGGTAGGGTTTTAAAACAATGTATGACTTTGCTAAACTGAGTTGATCCCATGCAATGCGGGGAACCGCTCTATTTTCACCGGTAATTTTGATGCCGAGCCATATACAGAACCCGTAGAGAGGAACAACTGTCCAAGGGTTGTTGATGAAGGAGGCCGTGAGGATCACGAGTTTATTCAGCCGAAATATCCACCCGAGTGCGAGGCAGGTAATGACGTGAAGTCCGATGATCGGGCTACATGCGACAAACACGCCAAGGGCAAAGGCAAGTGCAAGCTTGTGCGGTGGATCATCGAGCTTGATCAGGGCATGAAGTCGGTCCCTCAGGTATTTTCTCATCGTTCTTACAGGCATGGTCGTCTTTAGATCTGTTATGAATGCGCTACTCCGGACTTCTTTTTTGCAAAATGATCATAGCCCGTGGCCTTGAGGCTCGCTTGTTTGCCGTCGTGATCAAGAATCATCATCGCGCGGTTCCTGGTAATTTCACCAATCTCGTACAGGGGAACGCCGAGAGATCGAAGTTTTTTCACCTTTTCCGGTGGAGTCGTGAATAGGAGTTCATAATCTTCCCCCCCGGACAAGGCATAATAAACCGGTATATTCACAAGATTAGCGGCCGCTTTGCGCAGCGACAGGGATAAGGGTATCTTCCCGGACTCAATCACCGCCCCAACACGGCTTTGTTCACAAATATGTCCAAGGTCCGACGAAAGTCCATCACTGATATCAATCATTGCATGGGCGCACCGGGAGAGAGCGATTGTTCTACCCCATTTCATTCGCGGTGCGGGCCGAAGATGTGCCTCAATCAGCTTTTTTGCAACCGTATTATGGCGACTTGCTCCTCGTCCCATAACGCCATGTTTCAGGATTTCCAGACCTGCAGCCGAATCCCCGAGATTCCCAGTAACGAAGACCCGGTCGCCTGGTTTTGCGCCTGCCCGGGTCAAAACGTGCGCTTTCTCGACTTCTCCGAGAACAGTTATGCTTACAGTGAGACCGTATCGAGAGGAACAGGTATCCCCTCCTACCAGGAGCGTGCGGTGCGCACGGAGCACGGCATTGAACCCCTGGTAAAAATCATAGACCTGTTCAACGGAAAACGCAGGAGGAATGCCAAGAGAGGTCAAACAGAAGCGGGGTATGCCGCCCATTGCTGCGATATCACTCAGATTGACGGCGGCAGACTTCCATCCGAGCGAGTAGAAATCAGTATAAGCGAGATTAAAATGCACGCCCTCGATCAACATGTCGGTCGTCGCCAGTAATAGTAACGATGTGGATACCTTTAGAGCCGCCGCATCGTCCCCGATGCCGACCACCACCGCAGAGGAACTGCGGATGGCCGACTTTCTGATCTTCTCGATCAGACCAAACTCACCCAAACTCGAAATTTTCATGCTTTTTATTGCCGTGGAGAAACGGAGAGAGAGTCGAAGACCGTTGAAACAGGCCTTTTTCTTCTTTCTTCTGACGATCGCCTTTCAATGCGTGGCGCGTGACCTGCCGGGCAGTCTTTTATGGGCGATACGGCGCAGCAATTTCTTCCGCAGTGCGTTAGAAATAACCTCATCCATTGTCTCGACAAAGATAAATTGCATGTCCTTCTTGACATTCTTCGGGATTTCGTCGAGATCTTTTTCATTCTGTTTCGGCACGATCATAGTCTTGATGCCTGCACGACGCGCGGCGAGGGTTTTTTCCTTCAGTCCGCCGATCGGGAGGACCCGTCCCCTGAGCGTTACCTCGCCTGTCATGGCAAGATCCTTTTTGACGGGTTTGCTCGTAAATACCGATGCGAGAGCCGTCGCCATCGTCACACCCGCGGACGGACCATCCTTGGGGATTGCGCCGGCCGGGACGTGGATGTGGACGTCGGTTTTACTGAATGTATCGGGGCTTATTCCTAGTTCGCCAGCGCGCGACCGGACATAAGTAAGCGCAGCGTGAGCTGATTCCTTCATGACATCTCCGAGGTGGCCGGTGAGGGTCAGGTTGCCCTTGCCGCGCATAGTCGTGGCCTCGATGTACAAAACATCGCCGCCCGTTTCGGTCCAGGCGAGGCCGGTTACCACGCCAATTTCATCCTTCTCCCGCTCCACTTCCGGAAGGTATTTAGGAACCCCCAGGTAGGAATGAAGATTAGCTATTGTTATGGTAAACTGCCTTGTTTCCCCCTCGGCGATTTTTCTCGCTACCTTGCGGCAGAGATGGCCAATTTCGCGCTCAAGATTCCTCACGCCCGCCTCACGGGTGTACTGGGCAATGACCTGGAGAATCGTTTTATCGGGGATGACAATGTTTTTTTCCGTAATGCCGTGCTCATTCAACTGTCGGGGGACCAAATAGCTTTTTGCGATGCCGAGTTTTTCTTGCTCCGTATATCCCGATAGATGAATGATTTCCATGCGGTCCTTAAGTGGTCCCGGGATCGGGTCGGTCATATTCGCCGTAGTGATGAACATGACACGCGACAGATCAAACGGCAGCCCGATGTAATGGTCGCTGAAGGAATTGTTCTGCTCAGGATCGAGCACCTCGAGCAGGGCTGCGGAAGGATCGCCGCGGAAATCAGCGCCTATTTTATCTATTTCGTCGAGCATGAACACGGGATTGTTGTTGCCCGCCGTTTTTATGCCCTGGATGATACGTCCCGGGAGAGCGCCGACGTAAGTGCGCCGGTGGCCACGAATTTCTGCCTCATCGCGCACGCCACCGAGCGATATGCGGACGAACTCCCGGCCAAGTGCCCGAGCAATGGATTTGCCGAGAGATGTTTTTCCCACACCGGGAGGTCCGACGAAACAGAGGATTGGGCCCTTCATCTTCTCCTTGAGTTTGCGGACCGAGAGATATTCGAGGATCCGCTCCTTTACTTTTTCAAGATCGTAGTGGTCCTCTTCAAGGACCCTATGAGCCGCCTTCAGATCGAGATTGTCTTTCGTCGCCTTGCTCCACGGAAGTTCCGCAAGCCATTCGATGTAGGTCCTCGTCATTGATGCTTCCGCGGCATCAGGATGCATCCGCTCAAGTCTGCGGAGTTGCTTATCAGCCTCTTTGGCGGCCTTTTCCGGCAGTTTAGCTTCCTTAATCTTTTCGCGAAGCTCACGCATGTCTTCAGACCGATCGTCTGTCTCACCGAGTTCGCGCTGGATTGCCTTAAGCTGCTCGCGAAGGAAGTATTCCCGCTGCGTTTTATCGATCTCGCCGCGTACATCTGCCTGAATCTTTTGCTGCATGGACAATAGTTCTATTTCCTTACCGAGCGCCTCATTAATCCGCTTGATCCGCTGCACGGGATCGATAATCTCAAGTATCTCCTGGGCCTGCTCGACCTTGAGGCCCATGTTAGCAACAGCTAGATCCGCCAGCTTGCCGGGGTCGTCGACATTCTCGATGACTACCATGATGTCGGGCAGTATGACCTTGCCAAAGGACACAAGTTTCTCAATCTGCTCCTTCACATTGCGCATCAGGGCCTCGGTTTCAAGATTAACCGGAGCCGACATATCGGGGAACGCCTTGATCTCGACCTGGTAGAACGGCTCTTTCTGGAGAAATTTGGTCGTTTTTGCCCGGGCCACTCCCTGGACAAGTATCTTTATGCGGCCATCAGGCAGCTTCAGCATACGCATAATGACGCCGACGGTTCCCACGGAATAAAGATCGGACGGCGACGGATTTTCCACATTGATGTCCTTTTGAGACGTCAGGAAAATCATACGGTTTCCTTCGAGCGCCACCTCGATCGCCTTAATGGACATTTCCCGACCGACGAATAACGGGAGGACCATGTACGGAAACACCACGATATCCCGTATCGGAAGCAAGGGGATCTTTTTGGGGATCTCTATGGATTGCGGGATTTCTATGTTTTTTGCTTCGGTCTTTGCCAAACCATCCTCCTCATTTTAGACGCGCTCTGGGGCAAGTAATCATGCCCCATAATGTTCTTGCTACAGCTTCAATTTTTTCAGGTACCTTCTGAAAACATCGCCAAATTCGGTATTTTTTAGACCGAACTCCACTGTTGCCCTGAGAAACCCCAGCTTATCTCCCGCATCATGGCGGATGCCGTCAAATTCGTATGCATATATCGGCTGTTTCTCCATAAGAAGCCGAAGACCATCAGTTAGCTGAATTTCTCCCCCCTTGCCCGGCCGAGTGTTTTCGAGGCAAGCGAAAACTTCCGGCATAAGAATATAACGCCCGATGATAGCCAGGTTGGACGGCGCTTCTTCAGGCGAAGGCTTTTCAACGAGATCTTTTACTAAGTAGACGCCATTCTCAATTTTTTTTGCATCGATAATACCATATTGCTTGGTTTGTGATTTAGGAACTCGCTGGATCGCAAGAATGGTTGCCGGGTAGCGTTTATAAACCTCCATCATTTGTTTGAGCGCCGGTGTTTCAGCGTCGATGATGTCATCACCCAGAAGTACTGCAAAGGGTTCATGACCGACAACGCGCTTTGCAGTCAGCACGGCATGGCCTAGTCCCAGCGCTTTCTTCTGGCGAATGTAGCAGAACGTCACCATGTTCGCGATACGTTGTACTTCCGAGAGAAGTTTGTGTTTCCCCTTCGCCTTGAGATCTTCCTCAAGTTCAAAGGCGACGTCAAAATGGTCTTCAATGGCGCGCTTATTGCGTCCGGTAACCAAAACAACCTCTTCGATGCCCGATGAAACCGCCTCTTCAACGACATACTGAATGAGCGGTTTGTCCACGAGCGGCATCATCTCCTTCGGTGACGCCTTGGTGGCAGGCAAAAAACGCGTACCCAGACCGGCAGCGGGAAAAACCGCTTTCGTAATCTGATTCATTACCGTTGTCTCCTCGCAATCATTCTATGAAACTGCCCCATAAATGTCAAGGTAAGATAAGGGAGGGAATTGTCAGCTACTTGGGTATCGGCACGCTTCCCAGGAGGTACTTCAGATCTTCATCATCGAACCGCAAACCGAATCCGACAAAAGGCAAAGCACGGTGGACGTTCAGTACATTATCATAGCCGGCGTTTAGGAAAAGGATTTTATTAAGGTCGTAATTGGCCGTCAACTTCAGGTGAGCGTTTAAATTGTTGGGTTCCGTGCTATTGAAGTTCCAGGCGTCAACACTGAACTTTAGCCGGTCATCAAAAGCGAAATAATCGGCCCCGACGCCGCCGGTGGATTCGATAAGCCCGAGACGCATGGCAAGGTTCCCGTACCGCTTTGCAAACTCAATACTAAATTTAAATTTGTCCTCATAGGTCTCTTGCACCACGGAAGTGCCCGGCGGCGTGTTAGTCGTCACGGTCCTTGTATAGCTCCCGAATGGATCGTCCGTTATTTCAAAAATGTAATACGTATCCGGACGGGGTTTCAGTTCCAGGGTCGCGTAACTCTGGGACTGAGGGAACATGTACTGGGTCCGGAACCCGATGATCGTCTTCATTTGCTCAATGCGTGTGAGGTAATCATTCAGTCCATGGGCCGCGCTGTCGATGTTGTTGTACACGCTGTCGCTGTTCAAAAGCTTGCCGATCGTACCTTCTCCGTTATCGATCTTCCGAGCCGCGTTATCGATTGAGTCCAGCGCCATCTCAGCGCTTTTCGACGCTTCCCGGACGTTCTCCATGGTCACTCGGAGGTTATCCCGGTTCTCGCCCACAACTCCGTTAAGATTTTCAGCCAGTTCATTAAGCCGTGTGACAAGTTCGCTGCCACTGGTCTGCAGCGTGGTCGAAAAACCCTTTATGTTTGCTGTTGTCTGACGCACGTCGTTCAGAATGTCTTCCATGGACCGTGTCCCCTGTTCGGTCCCAATAACTTGTCGAAGCGATCCCGTTATCTGTTTGACGTCGTCAGAAATTGAGGAAAGCTGGTTGATGAGCTTGTCTACATCGCTCGGAGAAACCGTAACCTGGACCTTGTCGCCGTTCTCGTAGTAGGGAGACTGACCCGCAACGGACAATCTCGCTCTTTCTGTTCTGATAGGCGAAAATTCCACATATTTATCGCCGAGAACGCCCATGGTTTTTATCATTGCTTCAGAGGTGCGTAAAATATGCACGTCAGGATCGATGCGCATGGTAACGAGAGCACGGCTGTCATCGAGACCCACCTTTTCAACGGTACCGATCTGGACTCCGGCCATGCGCACCGAGGCCTTGGCATCTATTCCGGCGACGGAATCAAAGGTCGCTAGCAGGATATATCCCTTTTTCTCTCCGAACTCGAACTTTCCGACGGCAAAGGTCATATACAGAAGTACTATCGACCCCACAATGACCAACAATCCTACCTTTGCCTCTGCACTCAGCTTTGCCATAAAAATCTCCAAAAGAGATATTAACTGTGGACGTCCAGGATTTCTCCAAAAAAGAGCCGGTAGCCGGAATAGCCGGAACAAAAATCCCGGACTGACCGAAGCGGTAAAACGGTAATCTTATTCCGCCGTGATCGGTCCTACAGCGCTTCCGGTAATAAATTGATGCACAATTGGACTGGTTGTGTTCCTTATCTGGTCGGGGGTGCCGATTTCAAGGATTTCTCCCTTGTACAGCATGGCAATCCGGTCCGATATTTTATATGCGCTATGCATATCATGCGTAATTGCCACGGACGTTACGCCCAGCTTTTTTCGAAGATCAACAATCAGGTCGTTAATCGCATCCGCTGTGATCGGGTCTAGACCCGTTGTTGGCTCGTCATAGAGAATGATCTCCGCATCCATACATATGGCACGTGCAAGCCCGACTCGTTTTTTCATACCTCCTGAGAGTTCGGCAGGCATTTTGTCCTCGACATCCTTGAGCCCGACGAGGGCCAGCTTCTCGGTTGCGATCTTTCTGATTTCACTGTCTGACAGTTTCGTATGCTGTTTGAGCGAAAAACCCACGTTCTCCCATACGGAAAGAGAATCGAAAAGAGCCGCCATTTGGAAAAGCATGCCGAACTTTTTGCGCAGTTCGTTTAGACTATATTCGTCAAGGTTATTTAAGACCTGGCCATCGATAATTATGCGTCCTTTATCCGGGAACAGGAGCCCGATGATGTGCTTTATGAGCACACTCTTGCCGCTGCCGCTGCCGCCAATTACCGTCATGCTCTCGCCCTTTTCCACGGAAAGGTTCACGCCGCGAAGAACCGGGAGATCGCCGAAACTCTTGTGCACGTTGATGACTTCGATCATCGCCATGAAGTCACCATAACAGCGCGGAGAGGAAATAATCCAGGATCAGTATCATCATACAGGAGACCACTACAGCCCCCGTCGTTGCCTTACCCACTCCCTCTGCACCACCTTCCGCATGGAACCCCTTGTAGCAACTGATGATTCCCACCACAGCGCCGAAGACGAGGGATTTTATGAGGCCGTACCAGATGTCGGAAACCTCGGTATAGTTGATACTGTTGTTGATGTACGTGACTGGATT
>Ga0335081_10015658_pt1 | contig 12270 bp, 6 predicted proteins | sample Lox_Sample_35_FD_206713 | JGI IMG/M metagenome (GOLD analysis project Ga0335081, IMG submission 206713) | Soil microbial communities from Loxahatchee National Wildlife Refuge, Florida, United States - Lox_Sample_3.5 | ecosystem: Environmental > Terrestrial > Soil > Wetlands | place: USA: Florida... | reverse complement strand
TTCAATGATTTGTCGGTAGCTACGTGAAGACGTTTTGGACAGGATTGTGGTGCAGTTCGTGATCATGGGTGCTGATAAGGCCAACATCCCGATCTCTTTGTGCATTTGGCCTTTCAGAACTTTCCGCGGCCAAAATTGCTGTCGACTTTCATTACAGTCATCTCAAAGAAACCCTTCTGGTATTGTCAGGACGTTTCCGCCGCTCTTTGCACCGGCACTTCCTCAACTCCGCCGTGGTCCAGCAGCCATGATGGAATCGCAGATGCCAACGTTGCACAAGCAAATAAAATCAGCGCCATGATGATCACGTTCGAGTAGTTTCCTGCTCCGACAATAAGAGACGCCAGCATCGGGCCGGAGGCGAGGCCCATCTTGGAGGCGAAGCCGCTCCAGACAGCCGCCTGCCCTGTCCGGTCAAACCGCGCACACATGCCGAGCAGATGGGAAATTACGAAATCCCACGTAATGCCCGTACTCACGTTGGCAGCAATCCAGATCCACTTGATCTCGCAATAGTAGAAAAAGTAACTGCCAATCAAGGTCAACAGGATACCGACAACGATTGGTTTGAAGATTCCGAATCTGGTCGAGATCACGATTACGAGTACCGGGCCCAGCATGGCCAGCCAGCCAGCGATGCCGAGAGTTGAACTGATGAATCCCAAATCAAGCCCATGACTTCGTCCGAGCCCGATCATGTAGGCGAACAAGCCTTCGTTTCCGGCTTGAAAGAAGAAGGTGGCAACCAGAGCGAGCAACAGGGGCCTCAACGTGCGCGCACCTGTTGTACCAGCCTGAGGAATCGTGCTTTTCGCGCGTGCCGGATAGTCGGGCAGGAATTGCAGCATCATCAGTGTCGTGAAGCTGAACAAGATCATGGCGAGGAACAGCACGCTCGTCCCAAATCTTGGGACCAGCAGAGGCAGAGTCATGATGCCAATTCCACCCGTCAGCGTCTGAACCAGCAACAGCATGCCAAAGGTTCGATCCGGCGCTAAGGTGCGTGCGATGATGGAAAAACTCAGGCCGACCAACATGCCGCCGATCACACCATGCACAAAACGGGCCGCCATGAGCAACGAAGGGGTCTTCACCAACATGGAAAGCAGGTCCATGCCGATGAGCCCAAACAGGAACACATGGGCGGTTGTTCTCCATTTCACATGGGCGACAACGAACGCGATGAGAAAAGCGCCGAAGGCAGCGCCGTAGACATTGAAGGAAGCAACCATGCCGGCCTGCTTGTTCGTGAAACCCAAGCCCTGTTTCAAGCCATCGACCAGCGCGGGAATGATCGGCACGTAAAACAACCCGGCGGCGGCGAAGAAGGCAAGCAGCACGCGGGCAACCATGCTATTAGGGGCAACTTTCGGCAGAGAATTGGAGAATCCGGCTGTCATGCCGCAGTCAGCAGAATGCCGCCCTCCCGATCTGCTCCAGACATCCGGGTTTCAGGGTTCAACGAATACCTCCAAAACACAGATATTTGATCTCGAGGTATTCGTCGATGCCATATTTGGAGCCCTCACGGCCAAGTCCCGATTCCTTTACTCCACCGAAAGGAGCCACCTCGGTCGAAATCAGGCCGGTATTGATGCCCACGATACCGTACTCGAGTGCCTCGGCAACGCGCCAGACTCGGGCAATGTCACGGCCATAGAAGTAGGCGGCAAGTCCGTACTGAGTGTCGTTGGCGAGTGCGATGGCCTCCGCCTCGGTTTTGAATCGGAACAGCGGCGCCACCGGGCCAAACGTTTCCTCTCGAGCAATGGCCATTTCTGGGGTGACTTCGGTCAAAATGGTGGGCTCAAAGAAGCGCCCGCCGAGCGGATGATGGCGGCCGCCAAGCAGTAGGCTCGCGCCTTTCGAGGTTGCATCCTGAATATGTTCTTCGACTTTCCTGACGGCATTGTTATCAATCAGCGGCCCTTGTGTCGCTCCGGGCTCGCATCCCGGCGCAACTTTGAGCGCTTTTACGGCAATGGCAAGCTTTCCGGCAAAGAGGTCGTAAACCGAATCCTGAACGAGGAAGCGGTTCGTGCAAACACACGTCTGGCCGGTATTGCGGTACTTTGAAGCCACTGCGCCTTCGACTGCTGCGTCAAGGTCGGCATCGTCGAACACGATAAAGGGCGCATTGCCGCCAAGTTCTAGTGAGATTTTCTTCACCGTACTTGAGCACTGGGACATCAGCAGTTTGCCGATCTCGGTAGATCCTGTAAACGACAGTTTTCGTACGGTTGGATTGGCGGCGAGCTCGGCGCCGATATCACTGGCCTTGCCAGTGATTACGTTCAGTACGCCCTTTGGCACCCCGGCGCGCTCGGCCAGTTCCGCCAGTGCGAGCGCCGAGAACGGTGTCTGAGATGCCGGCTTAATTACGACGGTACAACCGGCAGCGAGGGCCGGCGCCGCCTTTCGCGCGATCATCGCCAAGGGGAAATTCCATGGCGTAATGAGGGCCACCACTCCGACCGGCTCCTTGATGACAACAATGCGCTTGTCGGCCTGATGCTGCGGAATGGTGTCGCCATAGGCCCGCTTCGCTTCTTCCCCAAACCACTCGATAAATGACGCGGCGTATGCGACCTCGCCACGAGACTCACCCAGCGGCTTTCCCTGCTCGAGGGTCATCAGATGCGCGAGGTCTTCCTGATTCGCCATAATCAGATCGAACCAGCGCCTCAATATGGCAGCCCGCTCCTTCGCGGTTTGTTTGCGCCAAGCTGGAAAAGCGCGCGCAGCGGCATCGATTGCCTCACGCACCTTAGCAATACTGAGCTTCGGCACCTGCCCGATGATTTCGCTTGTGGCAGGATCGTCAACCTGGATCACATAATTCGATTCAGGCTCGATCCAATTGCCGTCAATGTAGCAGGCCTGCCGAAACAACGAGACGTCTTTCAGCGGAAGTTCTGTCGCGACGGTCGACATAAAATGGCTCCTAAAGATTAATGCCGGGCATTGGCTGCGCCACAGTATGGCTTCAGCTTGTTGATTTCATGGACTCCGTTGTACCAATTGAATTCATTCCCGTCACTGAACACGTAATAAACAGCTCCATTCGGCAACAATAAGATTGAGATTCCCCCAAAGCCGCTCATGAAAGGCACCCAGAAATCGCAGGTGTACTGAGGAAACTCAGCCGGTGTCATGTGCTTCGCCCAAAACGCGTTGTTGTAATGAAAACTGCCGGTGAGAGTGCCATGACCCTGGTCCGACACGGGAAGACCCAGAGAATTGGGATTCTGGAAGATCGAGTCGCGAACGCGTTCGGGATCGAGGACTTGCTTTCCGTCGATTTTGCCTTGGCCTTCGTTTAAGAACCTGGCGATCTTTACCACGTCATCTTGGATATAGAAGAGACCGAAATATCCGGACGGCTGGCCTGTTTCGCTGTCGTCGGTACGGATTGTGCTCAACCCACCTTTGCTCCAGTGGATCGGCCTATATACCGAGTCGCGAACTAAATTGAAGAGGTCATCGCCGCCCTTTTGCTTCTGCAGGAAGGCAGTCATGGCCTGGGTAACGATGAACGTGGCGTGGCTCTGATAGACCCATGTCGTTCCCGGATCTGCATTGTGCGGAAACGGAGCAAACGCAGCGGCGATTTTCTTGTCGTAAGGCTCGGCCTCAAGGAATGCAATCTCTGCCGGTCCGTCCTCATCGGAATGGAACTTGGCGCTGATAAAGTTGCCGCTGGCCATATCGATCGTGTTATCGAAGGTCACTTTGCTCCAATCTCCTCCGAGCGTGGATTGCGGGACGTAATCTCGAATGAGTTGGCTGTAGACCCCTTTTCCGTACAACTCACCAAGTCGCATCATTGCGACGCTTGCAAAAGCGGATTTCGCGGTTGAATATGAAGGTAGGCGCATCTCGTCACAAAACGCATACTCGCCGTACCTCGTCTGGCAATTACCGACATAATGTGTGCCATTGATATACAAGCCGTACGTGGTGATGTCCTTCTTGAACTTTACGGTTTTGAAGAAGCCGTCAAGATCCAGGCCGGATCCGGGAAAGTCGGTCGCCAGTGCCGAGAACGGCTTGCGTGGAATTCGATGCGCGATTTCAGAGGCTTCATCCTTCTTGATTTCGGTTGCGTTGGCGACTTTGCCCGGAATGTAAGTCGCGGAGAGCTGCCCCCACATGTCGAATTTCATGTAGAAGCACGTTTCCTGCGTGATCTGATAACGCACCTTTGAAATTCGAGGAATTTTTTTGTTACTGAACAGAAACATTATTTCGCCATTGTGAACACAGTTCTGATTCCGTTCCACCAGGGCGAAAGGAAGTGAAGCTCGTGTATAGCCACTGTCATCGTTCTCGCTCCACACACGGCCCGGGCCGACGATGTAGTTCCAGGATGGATTGCCGGTGAAAATCAGACCTTGTTTGGCGGGAACAAGATAACTGCCATTCTGTACAAACTCAAAGCTGAAGGCTGGTAAATGCTTCCAAGGACTGTCTTCGTCACTCGTGATTTTGATGATCTCGAAGACTTTGCTAAAACCGCCAGACGACTCCGGATGCCCCAGTTCGAGTCGTCCCTCGAATTCATCTTTGGGCCTCGCCGCATTCGCGGGCAGTCCAAATGCGCTGTCGTCAACGGGAGATGAGGGATTCGCATCCGAAAAGAGATCTTTGTAGGTCACCAGCGTGCGACTAACATTCCCTTTGGGCACGAGCGGATCACCGGGTACGGCAGTCACACCCGGCGATCCGCCCGAGCATACAGGTACGAGGGCAACACTAAGCAGTACGACAGCGAGTGACGGCTTCCAGATCATTCGAGAATTCTCCTTTCCGGCAAAGCAGCTTTCGAGCTCTTGCTCAGAACAGGAACTTCAGTCCGAATTGGATCTGGCGTGAAGCAAATGATTGCGTTGATTGGCCAAAAAATGGCGTTCCTAAGCTCCCGTTCGGGTTGTACAAGTTGGTATGGTTGAAGATGTTGAATGCCTCCGCCCGAAATTGGATGTTCACTCTTTCGGTCACCTTAGTGTTCTTGAAGAGCGACAGATCCACATCTGTGAACCCGGGCCCGCGGAACGAATTTCTGCGGAGGTTACCGGGGGTGGCTAGCGCTACGCATGGTGTTCCCAAATAGAAGGGAACTAGGCCGTTCGGGCAAAAATCGGTGAGCTTGAAAACGCCGTTCAGGAACTGGCTTTCGCTGAACCCGGTCCTCGCAACGATCGGGTTGTTATTGGGACGATCGTATCCCAGTCCATCCATGTTGAAGTCGCAACCCTGATACCAGGCAAGCCCGCAGAAAACATCGAACGGACGCCCGGTCTGAAGACTCACGATGCCGTTCAGTTGCCAGCCCCCCAAGACCTTCTCCGCGGCACCGGTGTAATGAGGCTTGGGTATGTCCCACGTGCCGCTTAGAGTAAATCGCTGGCGGACATCGAAGTCGCCCGGCCCATAATCCAATCGCGGATTGCTCAGATCGGATACACCGGCGTACAAGCCGGCATAGCCGTTCACGTTAGCATAATCGCCAAGACCGCCCTCGGTGACGTTATCCAGCTCTTTGCCCCAGGTATAGTTCGCCACAAAACTCACGCCGTGAGAGGCGGTTTTTCTTAGCTGAGCATTGACGCCGTGATAGAACGAGTATCCCTCATTGGAAACGACGTAAATCTGGCCGAACGCTTGATTGATGTTGTTGACCCGACCATCGCATGTCGTGAGATTGCAAACGTCGCCGTCAAAGCGGTTGTAATCTTCGCGCGTGTAGTTGCCGACACCCCGTGTGCCGACGTAGTTGATGCTCATGCCCAGGGTGCGCGCGATTTCCCGTTGAATACCGAAGAACCACTGTTCTGCATATGCGGTCCGCAAACTGGACTGCACGCCCTCCGGGTAGATTTTTGTTCCGGTGATGCCGCCGGCAGCGTTCGGCGGGGCAGCAAAGTCTGGCGATGGTTGGAACGGGAATGTGTAGTTCACATCCGTTCCCACTCCGTATGGTGGATAAGAGTAAGCCAAGCTCGCATCCGGCGGGTCGAGTCTGGTCTGGGTGTAAAGGTTCGAGTACGGCTCCTGATAAGCGATGCTGAACCCCGCTCTCACCGCCATCTTTCCTGTTCCAGTCGGATCCCAGCTCAGGCCGATGCGGGGAGCGAAATTGCGATTGCGTCCCTTCCAGAGCTCGCTGACACGACCAACTGTCGCTTGCGCCATTTCGGGAACGATTTGGTTGATCGCTATGTTGCTCCCCGAAGGAAATCTCAAATTGTCTAGCATGTTATTGACTTCGCTGGGCGAGCCATAGCGCTCCCAGCGCACCCCCATATTGATGGTCAGATTGCGCCGGACCTTCCAATCGTCCTGTACGAAGAAAGCGGGCTGGTTCCAGCGGAAGTGCCGCGGTGTGCCGACGAAATGGCCAAACAATGGGCTATTGGGATCGCGATTGACGTCCGCTTCGACTTCATAGGGCTGGTCATTCGCAAAATCGAAGATGTTGGTGAATTCGTAAAACGGATTTTGAACCAGTCCGTAATTACTGTTTTCCTGCACATACCGATACTGGAATCCGAACTTCAACGAATGGCCGCCGATAACTTTGCTCAAGGTATCCACAAAGCTGAAGCTGTTGAAGATAAATTGACGGGGAATGTATACCGAGCCGCCGATCGAAGTCACGAAATCATCGAAAAAGAGGTTGCCGAAGACATTCGGAACGCCTGCACTGTTAAGGATCTGCGCCGTTTCAGAACTTGGAGGAACCTGATACCCGATCCGGCTGTTATTCCGCGCATAGCTGAAACGGAAGTCGTTCAGCATTGAATTCGAGAACGTGTGCGTGTAGCCGAAACCGAGATCCGAGAAGAATCCGTCCAGCGGCGCTTTGAACCCGCGGATGTTCGAAGAGTACAGTTCTCCTCGGCTCACATCGGCGGAAGAGAGAGTGTTGACCCATCGTCCGTAGATCTGGTCATGATCAGTGAACTTCTGGTCGATCCGCACCAGGTACTGGTTGTTGTTGTTCGCCGCGGTCTGGGCTGCAGAAGCTGTGCAATAGTCAGGGATACCGTCCACTGGACCGGGGGGGGCAACTGATCCGACGATAGGATCGGGATTGGGAGGAAGAATGCTTCCCCCGTCTATCTGGGGATACGCAGGATTGCAATTTGGCGCCGGGAAATCTTTGTAGAACATGGCTGCGAAGGTTCCGGCTCGCGTGGTTTCAACCAAACTGCGGAACTGCGGAGTCTCTACAGTGAAAATACCCGGCAACCCGTCTTTGCGACGCGAGCCCTCGTAGTTTAGGAAATAGAACGTCTTGTCCTTGCGGATCGGCCCCCCCAAGGAGAAGCCAAAAAGGTTTTGCACAACGGGCGCTTTCTGATCTACAGGATCGAAATATCTCCTGGAATTAAGCGCGCTGTTGCGGAGAAAGTCGTAAGCGCTGCCGTGAATCGCGTTGGTGCCCGACTTTGTCACCACGTTGGCGATCGCACCGTCGTTGCGCCCGTATTCCGCGGAAAAATTCAGAGTCTGGATCTGAAACTCCTGGATTGAATCGACCGAGGGCGTAATCAGTGGAGTACCACCCAGCCACTCATTGTTATTGGTAAGACCGTCCAGCACGAAATTATTAGCCCTGGGCGTCGCACCGTTCGATATGAAGCCGAAGGTGAACGTCAGGCCTGAGCTGGTAGATGGGATGCTTGAGTTCGCGGGCGCATTCGTCGCCGTTACGCCCGGCTGGAGCGTCAGCAATTGGTAGATCTCCCGACCATTCAATGGAAGATCCACGACCTCACGATTAGAGATCGTGTCGGAGAGACGGCTTTCTTCAGTTTGAATAAGAGGAACGCCGCCGCTGACTTCCATGGTCTCCGTCACGGCTCCGACCTGCAACTTGAAATCGACGCGAGTAGTGAGATCGACAACGACCTCAACTTCCCTCATCTCTATCGCCTTGAAACCATCTTTTTCGGCGCGAACCGTATATTTGCCCGGACGAAGATGGACAGCGCGGTAGAATCCTGCGGAATCGGTAGTCGTCGTAGAGGCCGCTCCCGTGCCCATGTTCGTGACCACGACTTTGGATCCTGCTATGCTGGCGCCAGTAGGATCGGTTACGATGCCGTTAATGCTGCCGTCAGTGTATTGAGCCGCCGCTCGCAGGATAAACAGAGTAGCTAATCCGATTACAAGCACAATAATCTGTAATTTGCGTCCTATCATGACATCCCCCTCTCTTGTCACTGCCAACTTCAATTTGCATGATTCTTGTAAATCAATTTCCCTCCGACATAGGTCCGCAGCACGTGCACGTCTTTGAGTTCGTCCGCGGGAACATGCAAAACATCCCGGTCAACCACTATGAAGTCGGCGAACTTGCGCTGCTCCAGCGACCCTTTATCGTGTTCCTCGAAACCTACGTACGCTCCGTTGCGCGTATACAGGGTGAGTGCCTGCTCAACGGTAATGCGTTCCTCGGGAGCGAAAACCTGGCCTGAGTTCATCTCCCGGCGTACCACGGCCGACCATATGCCCCACCAGGGACTGATCGGGGTGACGAACACATCGGAACCGGCACCTTCGATGATTCCGTTTTCCATGTAGGATTTCGCCGGATACGCCCAGCGCAGCCGTTCAGGTCCATACTTCACAAACCAGCTGCCAATCCAGTAAACGAAGGGTGGATTGCCATCGACCAGAACGTGAAGCTCTTTTAAGCGCTTCTGAATTGCCGGAGTGGAAATGCCACAGTGAACAATGCGAAATCGAGGATCCTTGAGTTCGAGCTTCTGCATGACGGCGGCATAGGAATCGAGCGTTTCGTCGATGGCGCGATCGCCGATTGCATGGGTCTCAATTTGCCAGCCTGCTTTCGCTACGATCGTCTGCGCCTGCTGCATTTCCTCCGGTTTCCAGCGGAGAACTCCAAGGTTATTCGGCTCGCCGAGGACGCCAGGCGGATAGATGGCGATCGTGCGAGCTCCCATGCCACCGTCAGCGAAGAATTTGGCGGCGCCGATCTTCAAGAAGTCATTGCCGAAGCCAGTATGTAAACTCATCGCGCTCAACTTCTCGGCATCAACCACGTTGTTGATAATTGGGGCAAATTGAACGCGGATATGCAGGTCCCGCCTGGCGAGGGCGTCCTGATAGCCACGGAGCAAGTCCATCGGCTCGATGTCGTGAATCGTCGTGAGTCCGACCTCCGCCGCTTTTTCGGACGCCAGCCTCGCCGCTTGCTCGTTCTGCTCGGCCGTGGCGCTCGGGGCAAACCGTAGAAAGAGAACCATGGCGCTGTCTTTCACAATGCCGGTCGGCTCCCCTGATGGGTCGTGCTCGATGACACCCCCCTGAGGATCGGGCGTGTCCTTGGTTATGCCGGCAAGTTTGAGGGCCACGGTGTTGGCAACGAGCAGGTGCCCGCTTTCATGAACCAATACAACAGGATTTTTCGGGGAAACAGTATCGAGGTCCTGGCGGGTGATGTAGCGCCGCTCTGCCAATTTGGCATCGTCCCAATTGACGCCAAATACCCAATCGCCGGGTTTCGACTTGGTCGCGCGGTCACCAACGGACTTGAGAACTTCGGGTATCGACTTGACGGTGGGATAGCCGGCGTCAATCATGCCCAGCACGATGTTCCTGGTCCACTGAATCGCGTGCGTATGAATGTCGATCAGGCCGGGCAAAACGGTCTTTCCGCCAAGGTCGACAAGCTCGGTCCGTTCACTCGCGCATCGAGCGAGTTGGCCGACATCCCCCAAGGCCAGAATCCGGCCATTGCGAACCGCCATGGAGCCTGCGACCGTGTGCTCAGAATCCATGGTGACGATATGGGCATTGTTCACCAACAGGTCGGCATCGGAGCAAGTCTCCGCATTGGCCCATCCTGCAAAGAAGAGCACGATCATGCCGCAGAACAAGCGAGCGATATTGACCACGTGGGCCCCTCCTGATCGAGGAGCTCAGCTACCCTGAATTCGCGGACACGCTCTCTCTCCCAAGCGGGGGCTCCGGCCAAAGGTCGTGCCTGGGCAGCGCTGAGTTTCCTAAATAGTCGGCGGCGCGAAGCGTAGCTCCGCTTTACCCTTCCCACAAGAGAAAAGTTCTGTATTGCAGCTGATTGCAGAGTAGACCGAGGCGCAGGATACGGCGGGGGGGGTATGGCTGACAGTCACAGCTCGTTTCAGTTACCGAGGTTTAATGCTGTCGCCGCAGCGGAAGCATCGTTCGATGGCAAACGGAGTTTTCTGAGTAAGGATTGAAAAAAAACATTCCCTTTGAGGCAAAGCATCCTGGGTTCAGAGGTGAGGGTGACAATCCACGCTGACCGTTCCTGGAAGGCCTTATCAAGGTAGTTGAGCGCTTGTTCCTCCTCGCCGATGCCAAGGTAGGAAGTGGCGAGGTCATATGCGGCAACATACCTTTCGGCCGAGCGAGCATGCAAGTTGGTCAGAATTTCCCGCGCGCGGTCAATCTGGCCCTGGATTCCCAAGCTATACGCCAGACAGGCCAGCATCCCAGGATTGCGCCCGGATAAGCTGGCTGCTATTTGAAATTCGGGTGACGCGAGCCTTATCTCGCCGGCAGCCTCGTAGGCCAGACCCAAAGCCCAGTGCGCAAGAACATACTGTGGATCTTTCTTGGTCGCCTTTAAACAAACCTCGATAGCGTCCTCATATTGACCGGCAAGCCGCAGCAAGATGCCCTTCCACACGGCAATGATCATCGAATGCGGGTCATACGTCTGTGCCAGTTCAATCTCAGCAAGGGCGCCCGTATGTTGGCCAATGGCGGCGAGGAAGTAGCCGTAGAAATGGTGGGCGGTGGCATAGCTGGGGTTCAGAGCCAGAGCACGCTGGTACTCCTGGTCGGCTGTATCCCAATCCCAATCGTAAAAGCAGGCTACATCGGCAAGGCAGGCATGGGCTGCACCCAGTTCCGGATTGATCTCCAGCGAGCGCCGGGCGGCAGCTTTGGCCAGAGGCATGGCCTCATGGGGAGGAAGGGCGCCATAGACGGCCAATAGGTTGTATGCATCCCCAAGACCGCAGTGGGCTTCTGCCAACCCCGGGTCCTTCGCCGAAGCCTGGCTGAAATAATGAACCGCCTTAAGCAAGCTTTCTTCCGTGCGCTGGTTCCAATAGTTAAGTGCCCTGAGGTATGCGTCATACGCTTCAGCGCTCGTGCCCCCGGCGGTGGATGGAGTATGGATCTTGGGATGCGGAGCCAACTCCGCCGCAATGGCAGCCGCGATTCGGCTCGCCACCTCGGTCTGCAGCAGAAACAGGTCTGCGACCGTCCGATCATAGCTTTGCGACCATACATTTAGCTGTCCTTTCACCTTGATCAACTGGGCCGTGATCCGAACTCTTTCGCCCCAACGTCGTACGCTGCCCTCCAGGATGTATTCCACCTCCAGATCTGAGCCGATTCTGGCAATTGCCTGGTCGGAGTGCTTGTAGTGCATCGAAGAGGTACGGGCAATGACGCCCAAGCCATCGGGATTCACCCGTCCCAACTGTGAAATCATTTCTTCGGTGAAGCCGTCGCTAAAGTAATCCTCAGCGCTATTCGCGCTGAGGTTACCGAACGGCAGCACGGCAATCATGATCCTGGAGTGCTGTGGGAGCGACGCGCCATTGGCACGCGCTAAAGCACGCAGTCGAAACCACTCATCCAATTCCGACTTGTACGCGTAGACCGTTCCCCGTTTGCTGTGTATATGGCGGTGAACTGGAAGGCCTTCGGTTTTTTCCCAGAGATTTACGGTTCGGACTTGACGACGCAGGTAGGAAGCGATCTCTTTCCAGGAATCCAGACGTCCAGCTTCGGCGGGCGCGGCTCGATCCAGACTCCCCATGCCGCGTATTTTAGGCTGTCGAATCGTCTGCTTTCAACAAAACGGCTATGGTAGGTCCCTATCGGCTCGAGGGAAAAGCGGCAGCTTGTGCCACTCTGGATTTCCTCCAAAGATACGATGTCGCGGCGAACAAGGCCCCAGCCGCCGCAGTCGCGCGACACGCAATAACCTGCAATGTGGATCTTTTCCGTTGTCGGCGCAAAAGGAGCAGGATAGTCTCACCCCTGCTATCCGTGTGAATAGTTCAGCCACACACTGAACAGAACTCCTGAAGGCCCAAAGGAGGCAGTGACATGCATACGCGAATGGTCGATGGCAATAAATCTACAAAATTTTGGCATCCTTTTGCCAATATGGCGGACGTGTCGCACAACGAAACTACCATCGAGCGCGGCGATGGCGTTTGGGTGTGGGACAGC
>Ga0335081_10015653_pt1 | contig 12272 bp, 8 predicted proteins | sample Lox_Sample_35_FD_206713 | JGI IMG/M metagenome (GOLD analysis project Ga0335081, IMG submission 206713) | Soil microbial communities from Loxahatchee National Wildlife Refuge, Florida, United States - Lox_Sample_3.5 | ecosystem: Environmental > Terrestrial > Soil > Wetlands | place: USA: Florida... | reverse complement strand
GTTCGGCCAATCTGAAGCACGCCAACGAATGGACGCGCGATCAGTTCACGGCGATGGGCTGCGCCAACGCGCACCTGGAAGACTGGGGCGAGTTCGGCATGGGTTGGCAGCAGCTCAACACGTGGGTGCGCATGACGTCACCAGACACGGCTGTGTTCATTGCGCAAGCGGCGCCATGGTCGCCGGCCACCAACGGCGCCATCACCGCCGCGGCAGTATGGATGGACGTGAAAGAGCCGAAGGACCTCGATCAATATAAGGGGAAGCTCGCGGGCAAGATTGTGCTGCTGGGCGCCATGCGTCCGGTGCCGCCGGTGGACAAGCCCCTCTGGGTGCGCCTGGACGATGCGGAGCTGAAGAAGCTGACGGAATATCCGGTGAAGCCGCATAACCGTGACTGGCTAAAGGATTTCATGAAGCGCGCTGAATTACGCCAGAAGATACGGCAATTCTTGGCCGATGAGCGCCCGCTGGCGGTCATCGTACCCAGCCGCGACGGTCGCGACGGCGGCGGCTCCGGTGGAACCTTCTTCGACGACAGTAGCGTGGGTTTTGCGTGGGAGGCTTATAAGCGCGAAAGCATGGACCCGCTTCCCGTGGTGGTGATGGCGATTGAGAACTATGGCCGCGTGTACCGGCTGCTGAAGGCGAATGTGCCGGTCTCGATCGAGATGAACGTCGATACCAAGTTCACCGGCGATCATGAGCACGGTTTCGATACCATCGCGGAAATTCCCGGCACCGACCCCAAGCTGAAGGACGAAGTCGTGATGGTGGGCGGGCACCTGGACTCATGGGCCGCGGCCACCGGCGCAACCGACAATGGCGCGGGAACGGTTGTCACGCTGGAGGTAATGCGCATCCTCAACACGCTCCAGGTGAAGCCGCGTCGTACCATTCGCGCGGCCTTGTGGACGGGCGAAGAGCAGGGCGAATTCGGATCGTATGGATATATAGGGCAGCATTTCGGAAGAATTCCCCTGTCCACTGCGCCCGATCAGATGAAGCTGCCGGAGTGGCTGCGCAGGCCCGCAGGACCTGTCGAGTTGAAACCGGAGTATCAGAAGATCTCCGGCTATTTCAATCTGGACAACGGTAGCGGCAAAGTTCGCGGTGTTTATCTGCAAGGCAATGCCGCTATCGCCCCCATCTTCCAGCAGTGGATCGAGCCCCTGAAGGACCTGGGCGTCAGCACCCTCACTCTGCGCAACACCGGCGGCACCGATCACGAAGCATTCGACGGAATCGGCATTCCCGGATTCCAGTTCATCCAGGACCCGCTCGATTACGATTCGCGCGTACACCACTCCAACATGGATGTGTACGAGGAGCTATCGCCGGAGGACCTGGCGCAGGCCGCGGTGGTGGAGGCCATCTTCGTCTACAACACGGCGATGCGCGACCAGATGCTGCCGCGCAAGCCGTTCCCGCATCCCGAGCTGGAGGAGCAGTTGCGGGCGCCACTGAAGAACATGATGCCAGGGGCGGTGGTGCCGGAGATGGGCGCTCAGGAGAAAGGGGACCAGACCGCGCCGCAGCCATAAGTCTTGGTCCACCACAGAGGCACAGAGACACAGAGATTTCAAGGGATCAAGGCCAGGAGCTGGTCAGGGGGCCCAAAACTAATCCCTGGCCCCTGGCCATTTTTTCATTCCTCTGTGTCTCTGTGTCTCTGTGGTAAAAAACTGCTTTCCCGCGCCGTACCGTACGAATTTACTTGCCAAAATCCTAAAACGTACTACTATGCCGGTCACCGGAGTTTTGCCTCCGATTTGGCGGTGATAGTGGGGACCGCTCTTCCTTCCCAGCAATCTTGAACACGAGAGGTCACAAGGCTATGACGAATTCCACCGCAGCTTTGTTTCTGTCGACATCGCTAGCAACCTTGATCATCCCGGCGCGGCGAGTCCCGCGCATAAAGTCCAGCCAACTCCGCATTCTCGTCGCCAGCAGCGCCGTACTGATCGCGGTTTTGCTGGCCATCACTCCGGCTGCGGCCACTGACCAGATCATCATCAACGGTGCCGGTTGTCAGGTGACGGAAGAGGACGCCGTCGGCATCTTCCTTACCCACGACTTGTATCTGCGCATCGACTTTCCCGACACGCATTGGCGCTTCGGCCTGCGCAACATGGGTATGAAGGGTACTCAGGCGCTGGATATTTCCATCCAGGGGGCGCAGTACACCTCGCCGCAGTACATCGTCAAGCGCGCGGGCATGGCGGAGATGTTCGTTCCCTACGATGATCGCACCGAAACCTACTACGACATGTCGTTCGGCAACGACCGCATGGACCAGATGGATCCTCAGGATCTGCCGTCCCAGAACGGCGCCCTGGTTTATTTCCGTTCACGCAGTGGTGGCAGCATTCATTACGTCCGCGATAACGTGCCCAAACTCGCGGTGGAATGCCGCGACGAGGGGATCGGATGGTTGTGCAAAGAAGGGAGTAATCGCGTGCGGAGGCGTATCCAGGAGGTCGTGGTGACCTCGGTGTTCGACGCCTTCAACTACGATTACATTATCGAGTACACCTTCCATGAGGACGGCCGCATTACCTTCCGCAGCGGCGCCACCGGCTTCAACTTACCCGGCGCTACCTCCAAGCCCCATGTTCACAACGGACTTTGGCGGGTGAGTACCAAGCTCTTAGGACGGGACGATAACCAGGCGTTTGAGTTCGTTCACCAGGAAGATGCGAATGGCTATCGGGCTACCGATTCTTACCTGCCAATTCCCAACGAAGAAACCGCGGATTGGGACCCGCTGCAATTCAGCAGCATAACCGTGCAGAGCGCAACTCAAACCAACGACTATGGGCACGCGATCGGCTATCAGTTCTATCCCTATAACCGATGGGGTACGGGCCACTTCCAGGAAACCTTCACCCAGCACGACCAGGACCTCACCAACGAGGACGCTGGAGAAGATGGTACTGGCACCGGCTTCAACAACTGGCTCTATACCTGGTACAACCCTAACAATTATCTGCTTCAGTACCTGAACAACGAACCGTTGGGCGGGACGGGCGACGGTATCGTGCTGTGGTATTTCGGATCGACCCACCATGAGCCCACCGATGCCGACAACCAGATGGGCAGTGGCAATCGCACCGGCATCACCCTGGTCCACTGGCTGGGCTTCGAAATGGTGCCGCACAACTTTTTCGACTACAACCCGCTGGGCGGCCCGGCCAGGTGCGGGGATGCGAGGGATCTTAACGATGCGAACCTGCTCGTGGGCATGCAGGGGATGCACCATCACTGATCTCCGAGGCTCTGTGCTCGTGCCCCAGGTTCGCCTTCCTTTGGGCTAACCTGGGGTTTTTCTTGGGGACCCCAGGTTAACTGTCCAAAAGCGGGACGCGAACCTGGGGCACTCCGAGTGCTACTTCGCACTCGCGCTTTGGGTGTTCTTCAGCACGATCACCAGCACCCGTCCGTCGGATTGTATGCTCCCGCCCGTTGCCGTCTTCGCCGACTTGATGGGCTGGGCGCGAGTCATGTACGACATGGCCTCCACCTGCCCCGCCTGTTGCAAGGTCGCGCCGATGAAGTTGCGTTCGGCGTCCACGTCCTGATCGATCTTGTGGGTAATGGCATCGGGCGCGCGCTGGTCGCGTTCGATGCCGATGTCATGCGTGCCCGCGCCTGCCCAGATTGGCTGATTTTGCGGAGTAGCGAACGGCACCTTCCAGACGCGGAAGTGATTGCGCTGCGCCGCAACCATCACCGCTTCGGCCCGTTCATACCCGAAGTCCTGCGGCCGGCCGAACAGATACAGAATGCTCATCGGGACGGCGACATAGACATTCTTCTGTAAGGTGGCGAGCAACGCGCTAACGATCGCTTCCTTATTGGTCTTGTCGGCGGGAATCCAGCCCGCAGCTTTCAACCCGCTGGTCACCTGCTCCTCCGTGCCTACGAGCGTGAAATTGACCAGGTCGCCGGGGTTCCCTCCGTCGGGCGCGTCGCTGACCCGATATGGCAACTTGGAGTCGAGTTCCGCAAACAGCGGCTGGAAATCGTACTTCCCCTGGCTGGCCGCCGCGCCGCTATTGGTTGCAGCGCTGGTTGGAGTGCGATCGACATGGACGTCGTACTGGCCCTCCGGCGTCTCCATTGAGTCGGAATTGATTGCCAGGTAGAGCCGGCCGGCGATCGGCGGCTGCACCGTCCCGTCGGCGCCGATAAAGAAGGGCGTGGCGGCATCGCTATTGCCGATGCGGCCCACCAGCGCGCCGCGCCCCGCGCTCGGCACCAGGAGCGCCCGCAGCGTATCCACCCAGCCGCGTTGCGCGCCATCCGCCGTGACACCAGTGTTCTTGCCCATGTCCACGGTGCCCTTGGCCGTGACGTGCAGCTTGTCATCGGGCTGCACGTCCATGCCGGTGTCAACCCATTGTGGGCGGCCGCTGACGGTAATGTTGACGCTGTTCTTATTCGCGGCGCTCGCGGCGGGCACGTATAGCAGGAGCGCGGTTGCGAGCAGCGGAATGAAAGTGGATCGCGAGAGCTTCATCGAGCGAGTGCGGACTCCTCAACAATAGAAACACGCAGCGTGAGCAAGGTTGCGCGAGGGTGGAAGCCACTGACGCAGCCTTTATTGCGACGGCTCCTGCTTCTCTGCCTCGGCCACCGCGCGCTCGGCCCCCTGAAAGCCGATGCGGGAATGAGTGCCGTCACAAAAAGGTTTGGTCGTAGACCCGCCGCAGCGGCAAAGCGAAAACGCCGTCTTGCCCGTCAGGTCATAAGGATGCCCGTCGGCGTCCACCAGCTCGACGCTCCCCTCAGGAGCTTCCACCCGCAACGGCCCGTTGTTGCGGACCGTGATCTTCACTTGTGCCATGTATCCTCCGCCTCCGCCGGCGCACTCGCGCCGAGTGACCATTGTAGTGAGCCCCAACTGAATAGGGAATAGCGGCAGGCTGGGCCGTGCTCCGGCAGGCTTGGCACCCGGTTGCGCGGCGCCTCTTACTGGGTAAGCTGAGAAATAGAGCTCTTGCGCCGGCTTCAGCCGGCGACACCCTTCGTTGTCCCGCGCCTGCGCTTATGGCGCAAAGTACCCCGAGATGTCCAGGATCAACTGCGTCAATTGCGAGGCGTAAGCGTCAATCGAGCCATTCACGTTCGGCACAATCGCCATGTTCGAGGTGATGAAGCCGTCATAGGCGTTCAGCGTCGACACCACCGGCTCCCGCTCGCCATCCGGCCATAGGCTCAGGTAATCCAAAAAGCCGCTCGGCACCACCGTCGCGTTAAAGACGTATGCCTGCGCGCTACTGGGCGGCGCACACACGCTGCCCACGATGCTCACCGTCCGCTCGCCCTGGAACGGCTGCCCATGGTTTAGACGGCTGTCGTAGGCGCGGCACGGCGCCGCCGGGTAGAACGACAAGCCATTCTCCAGTGGGGGGCCCGTGAAGTAGCCGTTCACATCAATGATCACATCAGTGCTGTTGTACGTGAAAACGCTCACATCGCCACCAGGGTTGCCCGCAGCCGCCAGAATCGCTGCATTCGCCACAACAGTTGCGGTCGGATTGTTCAGCGTCGAAACGTAAGGCTGCGGCTGGTCGCTCGGCCAGATGGTCAGGTAATTCAGCGACTGCCCGGCGGGATTCGGCACCACTGTCACGTTGAACGAATACGCCTGCGGCTGCTGCGGCAATCCCTGTAAACAGGGGCTATTCGCCAGCACCGGCAACTCGCGCGCTTCCATGTTGCCGAACGATGGTGCTCCCAGCCCAGGCGGAAAATCCGTCCGCCGCGTATCCACCACGCGACAGGGCGTCAGCGGATAAAACGCGTAGGTCTGCGAGCCCGGCGGCGCAAAGTAGCCGTCAATATCGAAAATGACGTCAGTCGTCTGCGTGACATACACGCTGACCGCGCCATTGGTACCCGCGGGGACAATGGCAGCGTTGGCCTTGACCCGCCCATCGGGGGAGTTCATCGTGGACACGTAGGGTTGAGCTTCACCGGTAGGCCAGATGGTCAGGTATCCCAAGGTCCCGCGAGGCACAACCGTGACGTTCAAGGAGTACGCAGCCGCGCTAGTGGGAATACCGCAGCCTCCGAGCTGCGGCACGATGAAACTCTCAACCGTGCCCCCCTGGATCGGATTGCCATTTCGCGTGTCTACCAGGCGACAGGGCGTGGCCGGTGTGAACTGAAGCCCGTGGCCAGGCTCAAGGAAGACGGCCGTGACCGCCAGATCTTGCGTCATGGTGATGTTGCAGGAACCGACGCCGCTACAGGCGCCGCTCCAGCCGCTGAACGTCCAGCCTTGTGCAGACGATGCATTCAGGGTCACCTGCGTATTGCTGAGATAGGTGTGGCTGCAGGTGCCGGGACAATTGATGAAGCCGTCAGTGCTGGTGACGCTGCCATTACCGCTGGTCGATACGGTCAGCGTGACAGCGTTCTGAGTGAAGCTGGCCGCGACTGACACGTTCTGCGTTATGGTCAGGTTGCAGGAACCGGTGCCGGTGCAGGCACCGCTCCAACCGGCAAAGCTCCAGCCTTGTGCCGGCGTGGCATTCAGCGTCACCTGCGTATTGCCCGGATAGGAATTGCTGCAGGTACCGGGACAGTTTATGAGGCCGTCAGTGCTGGTAACAGCGCCGTCGCCGCTGATCGATACCGTTAGAGCGTACGTCACCTGGAACGGCACATTGCTGGAAAGCACCCCGCTGGGTGTTGTTACCCACACTGTGCCAGTGGTCGCACCGGCGGGTACGGTGGTGGTGATTTCGGAAGGCGAGACAACCGTGAACGTCGCCGGTGTGCCGTTGAACGTCACGCTGGTCGAGCCTGTCAGATTCGTGCCGAGGATAGTCACCGGCGCTCCAGGGCTGCCGGAGGTGGGCTCTAGTTCCACGAACTGGGTAAGGCCCACACTCAGACTGAAGACCGTGCCCTCGTTGTAAGTCCCGCCAGCGTAGGTTGTGCCATAGAAGTTCCCGTTGGTGGCTTGCATAAGCCCGGCGTAAGGGTTAGCGCCGTCCGTGCAGTTCGGTTCAACACAAAAGCTGTGCAGCGTGGTCAGCGTACCCCCGGAGGTGATTTTGAAGACCGTGCCGTCGTTGTATGACGTCCCGCCTAGGGACGTTGTCCCGTAGAAGTTCCCATCGGTGGCTTGCACCAGCCTGTCATAAGGCCAGAACCCGTCACTGCCGTCGAAGCTGTGCAGCGTGGTCAGCGTACCCCCTAGGGTGATTTTGAAGACTGTGCCGTCGTTGTAAGTCCCGGCAGCGGTGGTTGTCCCGTAGAAGTTCCCGTCGGTGGCTTGCACCAGCCCGGCTAAAGGCTTAGCGCCGTCCGTGCAGCCAGTTTGAGCACAAAAGCTGTGCAGCGTGGTCAGCGTGCCGCTTGGGGTGATTTTGAAGACCGTGCCCCAGCCGTAAGTCCCGCCGTATTCCGTTGTGCCATAGAAGTTCCCGTCGCTGGCTTGCACCAGCCCGTGCCACGGCTCAACACCGTCACTCGAATCGAAGCTGTGCAGCGTGGTCAGCGCGCCCGAGGGAGTGATTCTGAAAACCGTGCCACAGCCGTAGCTGCCGCAATTGTTGCTGGTCCCGCCTTCGACGGTTGTCCCGTAGAAGTTCCCGTCGGTGGCTTGCACCAGCCGGGCTTGAGGGTCAGCACCGTCCGTGGCTTGGAAGCTGTGCAGCGTGGTCAGCGTGCCCCCTGGGGTGATTTTGAAGACCGTGCCATCGTCGTAAGTCCCGCCGTCGGCGGTTGTCCCATAGAAGTTCCCGTCGGTGGCTTGCACCAGCCCGGCGAAAGGGAAAAGGCCGTCCATGCAGCTCGATTGAGAGCAAAAGCTGTACAGCGTGGTCAGCGCGCCCGAGGGAGTGATTTTGAAGACCGTGCCCCTCGTGTAGGCCCCCCCATTCTGGGTTGTCCCGTAGAAGTTCCCGTCGGTGCCCTGGGTGAGAGACGATTGGGGATTAGCACCGTTGGCCCAGTCGAAATTCACCAGAGTTGTCAAGGTCTGTGCCGGCGAGGCAATCACGCCTGCGGCACAAAATACAAAGACGATGCAAACTATTTTCGATAAGCTAAATTCCCTCACACTGCCCTCCTTTAGGCTCAGCCCGGGTGCAAGACTGACAGCCCTCAAGCGCGCAGTTTCTTGATTGGAGGCCCGGAGAAGAGGAATGAGCCGGGATTTCCGTCAGGAGGAGCGGGCGGCGTGGGGTCTGCATAGAGAACCTCCGGGCGGATACGACGCGCTTTGCCCCACATAATCAACAATACTTAGTAACTGCAAACCCGCCCCGTTTTGTCAGTGACCTGCGTTACCGCTTGCGGTGACACCAGTCGGGAAGTAACGCTTGGCTGGGCTGTGAGCGAATCGTGACCGGTTTGAATCTTTTCGCATCTCTAATCGTCGGGGCGTTCGGCATTAAAATACACGAGTATTCCCTTGACAAAGGGTAACGCTTTGGTGAGGGAGGCGGGTGGCCCGCCCTTTCAAGGCAAATTCCAAACTTGGGCGCCCCATCCTTCTCGCCTTTCTTTGGCGAGAGGGTGGGCGCATCGGTAATTCCCCGAACCGTGCCTACGGCACTGATTTTTCCTGTCGGCGGAGATCGTTGGGAAAAGTCTTGCGATGTCACCGCTGGGGCGCGGCGAGGGCGCGCTCCAACGTCTCCCGGATGAAGCGCGTGTAGGGAATGCCGCGCGCCTTTGCGCGCGCCTTCAGCGCGGCCAGCAATGGCCGGGGCACGCGCATGTTGATCTGCTCGTCCTTCTTCTCGAATTCAAAGCGCGCCGGCTTGAATTGCGAGAAATCGAGTCCCGACAGGTCGCGCGCGAGAAACGCCTCCGCTGCCCGGTCACTCTTCAGCTTCGGCACTCTCTTCTTGCTCCGCGGCCTCATAGGCGGCGATCTCCTTCTCATGCATGTAGCGGGCGGTGACCGGACGGATCAGGCGGCGGCCGTCCTTCGTTCGCACCGTGAAAGCCACAAATACCGGCCGCCCCGGACTGGTCCTGCCCACCGCAATCAGACGGTCCTCGTCGCTTGAGTGCTTCGGGTCGGGCGCAATCCGTGGGCTGCCGCGAAATACAGACTCGATCTCCGCAATGGAGACGCCGTGCTTCTGGCACTTGGCGCGGTTCCCTCCATCCCAATCGAACCCCGATACATGCAAGACGATCATAGCACTCTGCTATACCTTTGTATATACAGTCCCTGTACCGTCCCAGAAGGGACTCGGGTTCTTTTTATCATGCCTACCCAGCGTTGAAAGGCTGGGCTATCCTCTTTCGCGCCCGAGGCGCTCGGCAGAACGGCACTGACGCACTGCAGTTGTCAGTCCACCTGGCCAGCGATTCCCAAAATGGGCGCGATTTGTGATTTTCGCGTGCGCGCAAGCCTTACGCCGAGACCAATTTAGATATAACTCTCACGCCGAGACCAATTTGGCGGAAAAAAATCCCTGATTCTGATTCTTTTCAACACGTTGCGCGGGTCTCAAAGAGGGGGAGTAACGAAGGTAATCAAAGGCGGCAATCAGCGACTAGCAACTAGCGACTGGCACTTCGGACTTAGCATTTGGCACTTGGCCAAAGCGCAACGTCGAGAGCGCCTTCCGATTCGAAAAGCAGATCCCTCGCAGGCTGAAGCCTGCTCGGGATGTCAACAAATAAAGAGCTTATCGGCACGAGTAACTCGTGCCCTGACTCACGTCCTGCGAATTCGGAGTTTTTCAGCAGCCCGCCAAAGGCCAACTCTACCCCACTCACCGAATCTCGATCACGCTGCCGCCCGCCGACTCATGCAGTTCCTTCGTTCGCTCGATCACGCGGCGGGTGAACGCGAACATTGATTTCGCGTGGGGCGACTGCTCGCCTTCCATCACAATCGGATGGCCGCTGTCGCCGCCCTTGCGGATGTCAGGGTCGAGTTCAATCGAGCCGAGAAATGGCACCCCGAACTGCTCGGCGGTGCGCTTGCCTCCGCCCTTGGAGAAGACGTCGATCTCGTGCTGGCAATGCGGGCACACGAAGTAGCTCATGTTCTCGACGATGCCGAGGATGTCCACCTTTACCTGCTTGAACATCTCAATGGCCTTGCGCGCGTCCTGGAGCGAGACGTCGCTGGGCGTGGTGACGACGATGGCGCCGGTGAGCGGCACGGTCTGCACCAGCGAGATCACCACGTCGCCCGTGCCCGGCGGCAGATCGACGACGAGGTAGTCGAGCTGTCCCCACTCCACCTGGCCGAGGAACTGCTTGATGATGGAGTGCAGCATAGGCCCGCGCCACACCAGCGGCTTGTCGCCGGGGCTGAGGAAGCCGACGGAGATGACCTTCATGCCGTAGCGCTCGGGCGGGATGATACGGTTTTCGCCGGCGACGCTGGGCGGCTCGCTGGAGCCAAGCATCAGCGGGACGTTAGGGCCGTAGACATCGGCGTCGAGCAGTCCGACCTTGTTGCCCATGCGTGCCAGCGCTACGGCGAGGTTGACGGCGAGGGTGGTCTTGCCGACGCCGCCCTTGCCGGAGCCGACGGCGATGATGCTGTTGACGCCGGGCAGCGGTTGCGGCTCAGCCGGCGCCTGGCCGGGCATGTGCGAATGAGAGCTCACGTGGGTTCCTGGTGCGCCTGGGATGCCCGCCGCGGCGGGCGCAAACTTTGATTATACGATGCGACGCGATGGGGCCCGCATGAGCCGGTCGACTTCGAAGCAGCAAGCACTGGCCGAACCGAGTGGTGGCCCCTGCTGGATTCGAACCAGCAACCTGCGGATTATGAGTCCGTCGCTCTAACCGTTGAGCTAAGGGGCCACGCACGGACTGCGCTATTAAGTATAGCTTGCGGGCCAAGCTGAATTTGGCGTCGCTTTCATCGCTCGACGTACCACCATTGCGTGTCGCCCATCACAGACAGTTGCCCCTCCTGCGCGCTACCTTGATGTGTTACCACGGAGGTTCTATGGCAGCGCCCTGGGCACATCGTTACGCGCAACGTACAAAGTCGGCCAAGAGTTCTATCATCCGCGAGCTCCTCAAGCTTACGCAAAACCCTGAGATCATCTCCTTTGCAGGCGGCCTGCCCGCCCCTGAAGTCTTTCCGGTGGCGCGCTTCCAGGAGGCGTGCCACCGGGTTTTGCAGACCCAGGCGGCAGCGGCATTACAGTACGGTCCAACCGAGGGCTATCGTCCGCTGCGCGAGTACATCGTCGCCCACATGGCGCGGTACGGCATCCTCGCCAACGTCGACAACGTGCTCATCACGTCAGGATCGCAGCAGGCGTTGGATCTCATCGCCAAGCTGCTGATCAATCGCGGCGACCGCATCCTGGTCGAGTCTCCCACCTACGTCGGCGCACTGCAAGCCTTCGATCTTATGGGCGCTGAGTATGTGACTGTGCCCATCGACGATGACGGCCTGCAAACCAGCGAGATGGAGCAGGCGCTGCGCTCCGGCCCGAAGTTCATGTACATCCTGCCCAACTTCCAGAACCCGGGCGGCGTGACGCTCTCGCGTTCGCGGCGCGACGAACTGGTCGCGCTTTCCGACAAGTACGGCATCCCCATCATTGAAGACGATCCCTACGGGCAGCTTCGCTACGAAGGCGAGCACATGCCGCCGCTGGTGGTGCTGGACCGCACCAACCTGGCGCGCGACAACGGCTACAAACTCGGCAATGTCATCTACCTGAGCACCTTCTCCAAGGTGCTGGCGCCGGGACTGCGGGTGGCGTGGATTGTGGCCCCGCCGGACGTGATCGCTCGCCTGTCGCAGCTCAAGCAGAGCACCGACCTGCACACTAGCTCGTTCACGCAGATGGTCATCTACGAAGCCGCCCGCGACGGCTTCATCGACGAGCACGTGAAGCTAATCCGCAAAGTCTACAAGGAGCGGCGAGACGCCATGCTGGAAGCGCTTCAGGACTTTTTCCCACCTGAGGTTTCGTGGACCCACCCGCACGGCGGACTCTTCCTGTGGGTCACCATGCCGCCGGGGATCGACTCGCGCAAGCTGCTGGATACGGCGCTCCGCCAGAACGTGGCCTTCGTTCCCGGCGAAGCGTTCTTCCCCAGCGGCGACCCCGGTTCGCACATGCGACTGAACTTCTCCAACGCCCAGCCGGAGATGATTCGCGAAGGCATCCGCCGGCTGTCGATCGCCGTGGCGCACGAGCTGGAGCACAGGGCGGCGACGGTGATGGTGTAGTTGGGATCCGACCGCACGAAGCATTGATCAAGCGAAGGCGCGAAATCTGATATTATGATTTTATGCGAACCACGGC
>Ga0335081_10015651_pt1 | contig 12273 bp, 5 predicted proteins | sample Lox_Sample_35_FD_206713 | JGI IMG/M metagenome (GOLD analysis project Ga0335081, IMG submission 206713) | Soil microbial communities from Loxahatchee National Wildlife Refuge, Florida, United States - Lox_Sample_3.5 | ecosystem: Environmental > Terrestrial > Soil > Wetlands | place: USA: Florida... | reverse complement strand
CCTGGGGCAAGGTCGACGTCAAGACCTGGACCCATAAAATCGACGGCCTCACGGAAAGCGATTTTATCCTGGCCGCCAAGATCGACGAACTTAAAAATTCCTGAAACGGAGAACCATTGAAATGCTAGGAGTTGGACAGAAGTTCCCTGCCTTTTCGCTGCAGGCAACCGTGAGTATCGACAAAGGCAAGGCCTTTCAGACGATTAGCGACGAGGATTTCAGCGACAAGTGGAAAGTCTACTTCTTCTGGCCGAAGGACTTTACTTTCGTATGCCCCACCGAAATCGCGGCTTTCGGCAAGTTGAACAAGGAATTCCGCGACCGCGATGCGCAGATTCTGGGCGGGAGCACCGATTCGGAGTTCGTGCACCTGGCGTGGCGGCAGAATCATGCCGATCTCAAGGACCTCCCGTTCCCCATGCTGGCCGATATCAAGCGCGAGCTGACCGCGGCACTGGGGATTCTCGATCCGGCGGAAGGCGTGGCGCAACGCGCCACCTTCATCGTGGATCCGCAGAACGTGATTCGTTTCGTGTCGGTGAACGACCTATCGGTGGGCCGCAATCCGCAGGAAGTGCTGCGCGTGCTGGACGCATTACAGACCGACGAGCTTTGCCCCTGCAACTGGCACAAGGGCGAAGAGGTGCTGAAAGTCAGCGTGTAGGAAAGCAGCTTTGAGCTGCGAGCTTTGGCCGCCACGGGGCGGCGGCTGGGTTTTAGCTCAAAGCTCAAGTCTCATAGGGACTCGCGTATTCGTTAAGGCTCGTTAGACCCGTTGAAGTTCTTCCATAACCGTTTGGTTTGCTGTACACTCCCCTGTGGACAGATCAGATGAGTTTCTCCAAAGCGTGCCGCGCGCGGGCGCGAGAGCTGGCGTATCGCTCCGTGCTCCTTCTATTTATTGGCTTGGCGCAGCCGCAATCCACCCAAGTGATTATCGCCGGACGGGTGCTCAATTCCCGCACCGGCCAGCCGCTGGCTGCCAAGGTAACTTATCATAACTACCAGACCGGAGCGACCGGTGCGGCTGCCACAGATGGCCGCGGTTTCTATTCGCTCCCGTCTCTCCAGCCCGGCACCTATTCGCTGCGCGCGGAGTGCCCGGATTTCCAGGCCCGTGAACTGCAGGCCCGGAATATTTACGTGGCCGCCAGATTGGAAATCGATTTCACGCTGAGGCCGTTGAAGGAAGTGCTGGAGGCGGGCGATTACAACAGCGCGCTGCTGCCCCATGACAAAGTAATCCTGCCGGTGCTGGGTCCCGATCTGGAGGCCGGGAGGTCTGCGCCACTGGAAACCACCGATGTGCAGTCCGAAAGCCGGCAGCCCTCACTCTCCTATGTGATCAATCCCGAAGAGATCAGTGAAGCGCCGCTTTCGGCTCGCAACGTCTACTCGATGGCGGTTACTCTTCCCGGAGTAACCGCCGCCCAGGTTACCGGCCGCGGCCTCCAGATTTCCGCCAACGGGCAACGAGCCTCCGCCTCAAACTACCTGCTGGACGGTGTGCAGAACAACGACTTCGTGAATACCGGCGCTTTTTCCGCGGCCGCTCCGGAAGCCATTCAGGAATACCGTATCTCCACCAACAACTTCTCGGCGGAGTACGGCCAGACCGCCGGATTTGTGGCCAATGCCGTAACCACTCGTGGCGGGAGTTCTTATCACGGGCTCGTTTACGGTTATCTGGATAACGAAGCCGTGGACGCCAACACCTTCCAGAACAATCTCAGTACCCTGCCTAGGAACCCATTTAAACGGATATACGGCGGCTATTCGGCGAGTGGCCCGATTCTGCGCGAGCGGCTTTTTTTCTCGAGCGCTTTTGAGCAACTGAATAGTAAGAGCCTCAGAAATCCGGAGGAGGTCGTTTACTTCCTTCCTGGCCAGTTGAGGGCCTGTCTGGGGGCTTCCTCCAGTCCGATTCTGAACCTGTACGACGAGTTCCCGCTCCAGAACCAGATTCAGGCCACCCAGTACAGCACGGGGGGAGCCTGCGGGACGTTCTCCGATGGATTTATTCGCAAGCCGGTGACGGTCAAGCGAACGCTGGCTCTTGAGCGCTTGGACCTTCAATCGCGCGACGGCACACAACATCTGATGGCGCGGGTCGCCCTCTCACGAGCGTCGCAGCCCGATTACTATTACAGTATTTACAAAGGCCTAAGTGAGCCGCTGCTGCGAAATACGGCCGGCATATCCGTGGGTTACATCAAGAGCTTCGGCCCATCCATCGTGAACGACGTAAAATTCGCGTGGAGCCCGGGTCTGATCAGCACCATACGTCCGCATCCAGAGATCCCAGGGCTGCAGGTTTTCACGGGATCTAACTCAGATCAGTCCTTTCAGGTCCCTAGTGCTGGTGACGCCCTAAACTTCGGCATGCGTGGCTCGCAGTGGGAAATTAACGACAGCCTGACGTGGACCCACGGACGTCATGTAGTGGTGGCCGGCGGTGGATTGCTGCTGCGGCGGCCGCAATATCTGTTGTCTTATTTGGACCAGGGATTGTATAACTTTGGCTACCTTGGGATCACTGCCGACTGGACTAAATTCTTCGCCGCCGGAGAGCCCCTGTATTACGAACTGCCGCTGAACCGCATCGGCTTCCGCACCGACTTGGCCCAAGGGACGTTGGTCCCCTCTCCGCCGGCCAAGTATGACCAGTATTCCGATAATCAATGGTCCGGTTTTGTGCAGGAGAGCGCCAGGCTTACACGGCAACTCGCGATCAATCTGGGAGTCCGGTACGAATCGTTCGGCGCTTTGCGCAACGATGACGGACCGCAAGTGTTCCTTGAGCCGGCAAGCGGACAGTCGATCGAGGAGAGGATTGCCGGAGCCACCCTGCAGATGGAAGATCGCTCCGCCTATCGTCCGGCCCGCAACAATTGGGCGGGGCGGTTCGGACTATCGTACAACCCATGGCCCAAGACCGTTTTGCGCGCCGGATATGGCATTTTCTACGACCGGCCGTTCGACAATCTCTTTCTGGACGCGCGCAACCAGTCGGTCGTGCCGTTACCCCTTGGCCCACAGGGTGTAGTCGCGGCGTTCCAGATGACCCAGCCTATGGATCCCGCTCTCACTCCAGCCGCCCTGTTTGCAAGCGGCATGAATCGCCCGGTACTTCCATACAACGTCCTGCCCGTGATTTCGGGCGGAATGGAGAGCGTGTATCAGGAGATTCTGACTTCCGACCTCAGGGTAGTTCATTCCTACCCTCTGGAGCTGCTTTGGATCGATCGCAACCTGCGGACACCTTACGTGCAAAGCGCCTTCCTGTCACTGCAACACCAGATTTCCAGCACACTTCAAATCGAGGTGAACCAATCCCTGGCGCTTGGCCGGAAACTGATTTCCAACGATCTCGTCAACCGGATCTGTTCTCTGGACTGTACGCAGACGACGGGCCGGCTGAATCCCGCGCTTCCCGATATTCTCTACCGGTCGAACTCCGGATCCTCGGATTACGCGTCTCTCCAGGTTCTGGCGCGATACCGAACCGGCCGTGCCGTTTTCCAAGCCGCCTACACGGACAGCCACTCCATCGACAACATCAGCGATCCCATGCTATCGGATGTCTTTAACCTCGCCTTTACCAACCTGGATACCATCGGGGAAGCCCGCTGCTGCGGGACATTCAGCCGTCAATTCGACAGCCGGCTGGACCGGGGTAACTCTGACTTCGATATCCGGCACAACCTCGTCTTCTATTCGGCTTGGAATTCACCAGGGCTAACGCAGAACGGCTGGTTGCGAAAGATAACCGGCAACTGGACCCTCGCGGAAATGGCAGGGATACGGTCCGGCTTGCCGTTTACGGTTCTCGCTCCTTCCGTTTATGCTTTTTCTGGAGAAGGCCTTCCCGTGGGAGCGCGCCCCAATCTGATTGATCCCGCCACGGTCAATATCTCGCAGGCGGTTCCGGGTGGGATGCAACTGGTGAATCTCGGTAGCCTGTCTCTCCCGAGTAACCTGCAACCGGGAACTTTGGGACGGAACGCTTTCCAGGGTCCTGGATTCTGGAATGTGGATGTCTCGTTGATGCGGTCCTTCGCGTTGCCACGGCTGGGCGAATCGGGTAGGATTCAACTCGGAGCGTCGGCGTTTAATGCGTTCAATCACTCCAACCTGGGTCTGCCGGACACCTCCGGACTTGCGCTCTACGGTGCAGACCAGAATCAAACGCAATTCCCCGCCGCGTTGCCCTTGTTCCCCAGCCCGCGCCGCATTCAACTCCAGGTCAAGGTAGCTTTCTGAGCTTTCGCTGGATGCGCTTGCGATCGTCGTCGCCGACCGCGATCCCGAGCGCCTCCCGATAATCCTGCCGGGCGCGATCGAATTGGTGCTCCCGCTGGTGGCGGTCGCCTTCAGTCTCACTGAGCGCCATCGCCGCTGCCGCGTACGCAGGGGACCGGGAAAGCACCGCCTGGTACTGGTCGATGGCCGGTTCGTAACGCTGCAGGTCGCGGTAGGTGGTTGCCAGGCTCATCCTTGAGGGAATGAAGTCGGGGTTTCGAGCGATATTCTCCGTCCAAGTCTGGATTGCCAGTTCCTGCTTTTTCTCCTGCGCGTAGAGTAGTCCGAGGTCATGCGCGGCGGCGGCTAGCGACGAATCGAGGCGAATGGCCGCCTGATAATTCTCCTCCGCTTTCGACCTTCTTCCGAAAAAGGCTTCCACCGCGCCGAGACCGACGTACGGCTCCGGGCGTTTCGGATTCGCATCGATCGCGCGCTGATACTCGCGCTCCGCCTCGCTCTGACGCCCGAGGTTGTGCAACAGGACGCCCAGGCCGTAGTGCACGTAGAAATATCCCGGAGCCAGGCGGATCGCGTCGCGGTACTCTCGTTCGGCGCCGGCGTAATCACCGGAATCGGCCAGAGTCAGTGCAAGGTTATATCGCGGGTACGCCCAGTAGGGCGCTCGCTTGATGGCGTCGCGAAAAGCCCAAACCGCATAGCTATAGTTCGCCGAGGCCAGGTATGCGATTCCCAGCGCGTTGTAGGGATAGGCCGCGGCAGAATCCGTTCGCGCGGCGCGTTCCAATAAGGGAATCCCTCTTGCATACTCCTTGTCGAACAGAGCCGTTCGTCCGGCGAAGAAGTCGCGACGAGCACGGAGCAGCAGGGATTCCGGCGTAAGACGTTGGGCGGCTTCCGAAAGGCTGGCGCCGGAACGGAAATCGTCCCGGACCTGGGGAACCTCCTCTCCTTTGAGGTATGTAAGCAGAATCTGTTGTCCCTTGTCCTCTAGTTCCACCCGCAAGCGGTTCTCCTCCGCCAGATACTCGCTTCGCGGCAAGCTGCTCTGCAACGCAGGCAAATAGACGAAAGCGCTTCGATCGGTATTTGGCAGAAGCCGGCCGGCCCGCAACGCCTCCTCAAAATTCTTAAGATCGTCCGCCTGCTCTCCCGGACCGATGGCGTCGGGAAGGCCGCCGCCCCGTCTTCCCGTGCTCTCCAGCGACGCCGTAAGCATCGGTCCTAAGATCTTCGCCATGTCGAGCCCGCCCTTGTCGAGATCGGCCAGGATTGTGTCGTAGGCATTCCCGATTTCGAGCGGCCGCTGTCTGTGCTGCGTCGCCATGTAGACTTGTGACTGAACGTAGTCTGCTACCGAACCGGCGTCGATCACGCCGTTCTGAGCCTTGGCGGCGCCGTTCAGCGCTTCCACCAGATATAAACTGAAGACTCCGTGACCGCCCCATTGCGGGCCCTCGTACGCAGCCTGATTCTTCCGGCTCGCCAGGATTCCGAAGAAATCGTCTTCATCGGCCATGGTGGAAACGATATCGGTAAGCTGATTGGAATCGCGGATCGACGCAATTCTGGCTGCATGACAAACGTCCACATAGAGCACCACGTGCCCGACCGCGTGCAACTTTTCCAAAAAGAGCGACTGCACCACGCTCATGGGTAGTGCCGTGTCCCTGAGATCCTGTGGATCGCTGTCGGTGGTGAGGATATAGCCGTCATCACCCACGGAAATACCATGCGAGGCAAAAAACAGGACGACCGTGTCATCCTTGCCCGCCTTCAATTTCAGGAGCTCGTTAATGGCATTCTGGACTGCGGCGAGCGTCGCTTTCTCGTTTGTGAGGACGGTAATGGCTGAACCGGTGAGTGCGCCGCCGCGCGGGCTGCGCAGATGTTGCTCGAAAAGTTCGGCATCGGCGTGAGCGAATCTCAACCCGGTCACACTGGGATTCCGGAATGAAGATACTCCCACGATCAGTGCGTAGGTCTTGCCTCTCGCCGTTCGGCGCGAGCGCGGCGCCGTAACGATCCCGCGGCTCTGTTCCTCGTTCACGAAAGCGCGCGCGCCAGCCCATACCGCGTCCGGCCAGCGCTGGCCTATAGCCTTATATTGGTCCGCCGCGTCCTGGTTGAGCCCGGACTTTTCCAGTAGAACGGCCCGTGCCACCTGGGCCGCGAGGTCCTCCGGATTGGCATGGATCGCCCGATCGATCCTGGCCAGTTCCCCGGCAACGGCGCTCCGCCGGTCCTCTGGAAGCAGTTCCAAATGCGGTTCGAGAGAACCGATCGGCCCGTTACTGATTGTGACCGCCGGATCCATGGAAACTCCATAATGCTTTTGGGCGGCGGCGGAAACGCGCTCCAGCATCGGCAGACTACAGATCGGCGCTGGCGCCGGGTTCGCCAATCCGCCCTTGCGGATCCGAACCCGTCCGTTTTCGAATTCGATTTCACTGGATTCGAGGAGCTGCTGGGAGGAACCTGTCGGGCAGAAAAGAAACACGGCCGAGGCCCCGGCGCCGCTCCACAGCGAATCGCCGGCAAACAGGACGTCTCCGGGACTGGCGCCCAGCGGCAGATTCGTGCCCGACCGCAAGAGCTGGGCGTCGTGACTGGCCATCACCAGTCCTACCGGTTGCTCGAGTTGATCTTCAGCCCATGCCGGGACGAGCAGAGCCAGCACGACCCCGCCAGCACCCAATTTGATTCGGCCCATAGGTAACCAATCCGATACAGTATATGCCCCTTTGCGCTCCGGCCGGGCTGGTGCTCCCACGCTCCCCTGCAAAAACCTGCAAAAAACAATTTACACTATTCCTGTTTTTTGATATTCTAGGATCGCTCTGGTTCCTGAAAATCCGCGCGACATCGAATGGAAACTATTGCACAGGGGTTGCTGACGCGCGACGAAATGGAGAGCAGGCGCCTGTTGGCCGCACAGGACCTGCAAAGGGGGCTCTCGCAGTCCCAGGTTGCCCGCAAATTCGGAGTGAGCCGCACCACGGCTTCCCGCTGGTACCGGGCATTGAGCGGAAGAGGGCTCGAAGCATTGCGCAAGCGCCGCGCACCCGGCCGACCCAGCCGGCTGAATACGGAACAGCTCAACGGCGTGGCGGAAATCTATCGCCTGGGGCCGCGCACCGCTGGTTTCGACAGCGACCGCTGGACTACCGCGCGTTTCGCCGAGGCCATCAAGGCGCGTTTTGGCGTGCGCTACGATCCGGACCACGTGGGCCGCATCATGCACCGCCTGGGTTTGCGCGATCGCATCCGCCGGCGGCATCGGATCGCCGATGCGGTCTATGCGCCGGGCTACTCCGCGACCATGATCGGGACTGAAGCTTCGCCGGTGGCGTGAGGGCTCTCGCTTCATCGCGGAGCCGCGGAGGAGCGGAGAGCGCGAAGAAGGCTTACATTAGCGTCAACGGGTCTACGTCGATTACCAGCGCGGTGGCCGGCCATTTGTGGCTGAAGGCGAAGGCGCGGATGGATTGCAGCAGCTCGTTTAGCGCTTTGCGGCTGGCGGCTTTCACCAGGAATTGATAGCGGTACTCGCTTTTCAGGCGAGGGACCGGCGCCGCGGCCGGCCCCATGATGCGCAGCTTCTCGGGGGGCGGCATAAGCAGCACGCCTAATTCGGAGCTCATGCGCATGGCCATTTCCTGCTTTTCGCTGCGCACCAGCACGTTGGCCATGGCGCTGAACGGCGGATAGTGCATCATGCGGCGGAAGTTCAATTCCTTTTCGTAGAACGCCTGGTAGTCCTGCGCGGCCGCCATACGCACGGCGTAATGATCGGGATTGATGGTCTGGATCAGCACGATGCCGGGCACGCAGCCGCGTCCGGCGCGGCCGGCCACCTGGGTGAGTAATTGAAAAGTGCGTTCGGCGGCGCGAAAGTCGGGCATACCCAGGCCGACGTCGGCGGAAACCACGCCCACCAGGGTCACGTTGGGAATATCGTGGCCCTTGGCGATCATCTGCGTTCCCACCAGCAGGTCGTAATTGCCTTCGCGGAAATCGTGCAGGATGGTCTCGTACTGGCGCTTGCCTGTGACGGTGTCGCGATCGAGCCGGGCGATGCGCGCCGCGGGAAACGAGTGGTGCAGCTCTTCTTCCACCCGCTCCGATCCCAGCCCAAGGAAATAAATGTGTTCGCTGGCGCATTTGGGGCAGACGCTGGGAACTTTTTCGGCGTAGCCGCAATAGTGGCACAGCAGCCGGCGGTCGCGTTTGTGGTAAGTCAAAGTCACCGAGCAGTTGAGGCACTGAATGCGCTCGCCGCAGGCGCGGCAGGCCACGAAGCTGGAAAATCCGCGGCGGTTGAGCAGCACAATGGTCTGCTCGCCGTTTTCCAGGCGCTGTCCGATGGCGTCGATCAGCTTGCGCGAAAAAGTGGCCTGCTTACGCGTTTCCAGGAATTCCTGGCGCATGTCGATCAGCTCGACCGCGGGCATAGGGCGGGCCTCGATGCGCCCGGGCAATTCGAGCATTGTGTACTTGCCGCGTTCGGCATTGTAGCGGCTCTCGAGGCTGGGAGTGGCGGATCCCAATACGACGCAGGCATTGGCCGCCTGGGCGCGCACAATAGCGATATCGCGGCCGTTGTAGCGCGGTGTTTCTTCCTGTTTGTAGCTGCCGTCGTGCTCTTCGTCCACCACGATCAACCCGAGGTTGCGCACGGGAGCGAAGACGCCCGAGCGCGTACCCACCACCACGCTGGCGGCTCCGGAGCGGATGCGCCGCCACTGCTCGGAGCGTTCCACATCGGTGAAAGCGCTGTGCAGGATGGCAACGCGGTCGCCGAAGCGGGTGAAGAACTGGCCGGCCATCGCGGGTGTGAGCGCGATTTCCGGCACCAGCAGCAGCGCGCCGCGGCTCTCCGCCAGGGTGGCTTCGATGGCATTGAGATAGACCTCGGTTTTGCCCGACCCGGTGACGCCGTGCAGCAGGAAGGTGTGGAAGCAGGCCGCGCGAATGGCCTCAAGAATCCGGTCGAAGGCCGCCTGCTGCGCTTGGTTGAGAGTGTGGGGGGCACGAATCGGCCCGGTGTTAGCAGCCACGTTCTCGGCACGCAACGTCACCAGACCCTTGCGCGCCAGCGAGCGAGCGGAGGGGCTGGCATTGCGAACGGTGCCTTCCAGTTCGCGGAGATTGTGGGAGCCGGGATGGAGTTCCAGGAAGGCGCGGAGCTCGCGTTCGGCTTTGTTGAGCTTAGGCTCGCCGCCGGCAAGACCGGCGGCGTTACCGAGTTCCACGCGCAGGCGTTCGGCCGGCGCGCGCAGTGGGTCGCGCTCGGTTTGCACCTGCTCGGCCACGATGAACGCTTTTCGCTCCAGGGACCGCAGCGCCTTGTCGGCCAGCGGCAGAGCCTTGGCCAGATACGCAGCGGAGAGCGGGCGTTTTTCGAGCATGCGCAGGATTTGCGCCACCGGGTCGTCGGGGGCGCTGTCGAGCAGAAGCTGGCGGGCGGCATCGCGGCCGGCGTCGGTGAGCGACCATATTTTGCCGCGGCGAATCTCGGAGGCGAGCGGCAACATGCCGCGCAGCACCTCGCCGAGGGGAGCGCAGTAGTAGCCGGCGATCCAGCGGCCCAGCGCGAGCAACTCAGGGCCCAGCACCGGCTGGGCGTCGATGAGCCGGAGGGCTTCACGCGCCGCCACCGCCGGCCGCTCGTCGTGGCAGCAGAGAATCACGCCGGTGAGCTTGCGTGGTCCGAACGGCACCAGCACGCGGCTGCCGGGCTGCACGCGGTGGCGCAGCGTTTCCGGCAGGGCGTAGGTAAACGGCTGATCGAGCGGCACGGGCAGACTGACGTCGCAGTAAAGATACGCTCCATCGGGCATGGAAATTCCAGCATAGCGGGCTCAAAAGCCGGCGTGCTCGGTGCGGGCGATGATTTCGTTCTGCAAAGCAACGGTCAGATCGCAGAAGTAGTCGCTGTAGCCAGCCACCCGCACAATCAGGTCGCGATACTTCTCCGGACAAGCCTGGGCGGCGCGCAGCGTTTCCGCCGTGACCACATTGAACTGGATATGGTGGCCGTCGAGTTTGAAATACGACCGCACCAGGTGCGCCAGATTGTCGAGCCCGGTTTCGCCTTCCACCAGCTTGGGTGTGAACTTCTGGTTGAGCAGCGTGCCGCCGGTGCGCGCGTGATCCATTTTCGCGGCCGAGCGGATGACGGCCGTGGGCCCATGGCGGTCGGCGCCCTGAACGGGCGAAATGCCGTCCGAGTGCGGCTCCCATGCCCCGCGGCCATCGGGCGTGGCGCCGGTGACGGAGCCGAAATACACGTGGCAGGTGGTGGACAGATAATTCACGCGATAGGCGCCGCCTTTGGTGTTCGGCCGCCCGTTGATGACTTCGAAGAAGGCGTCGAAGACCTGGGCCAGCACTGCGTCGGCGTAGTCGTCGTCGTTGCCGTATTTGGGCGTCTTGTTCCACAGCATCAGGCGCGTCTTTTCGTGGCCTTCGAAATTTGCCGCCAACGCCTCCAGCAGTTCGCACATGGAAAGCGACCGCTTGTCAAAGACGTGGAATTTGATGGCCGCCAGACTATCGGTGGTGGTGCCGGGCGCCACTCCCATAATGTAAGTGGAATTGTAGCGCGGGCCGCCATCGTTATAGTCCTTGCCTTTGGCAATCGAATCTTCCACCAGCAGGGAAAGGAGCGGCGCCGGCAGATATCTGGCGTACAGCCTTTCAATTACGTTGTTGCCGCGGATTTTGATGTCGACAAAGTGGCGCAACTGCCGGCGGAAGGCCGCGAACAATTCGTCGTATGAGCCGAAGCCGCGTGCGTCGCCGCTCTCCACGCCGATGCGCTTGCCGGTGCGCGGGTCCACGCCGTTGTGGAGAGCGATCTCCAGGACTTTCGGCAGGTTGAAATACCCGGTGAGGATATAGGCTTCGTGGCCAAACGCTCCCGTCTCCACGCAGCCCGAGATGCCGCCGGCGCGGGCGTCTTCGATCGACTTGCCTTGCCGCAGCAACTCTTCCACCACCATATCGGCATTGAAGATGGAAGGCTGTCCCCAACCCTTGCGGACGATCTCCAGGCCGCGCTTCAGAAAACGGTCGGGATTCTTTTTGCTCAATTGCAGATTGGACGAAGGCTGCAACAGGCGCATTTCGTCGATGACGTCGAGCACAAGATAGGTGAGCGGGTTCACGGCCGACGATCCATCGCGTTTTAGCCCGCCGGTATTGATATTGCAGAAATCGGTGTAGGTTCCGCTCTCGGCCGCGGTTACCCCCACTTTGGGCGGGGCGGGCTGGTTGTTGAACTTCACCCAGAAACACTGCAACAGCTCGCGGGCGCCGGCGGGGGTTAAAACTCCCGCTGCCAGATCGCGCTCATAAAACGGATACAGATGCTGGTCCAAATGGCCGGGGCTGAAGGAGTCCCAGGTGTTCTGCTCGGTAACCACGCTGAGGTGGATGAACCAGTAGGCTTGCAGAGCCTCCCGGAAGGTGCGGGGGGCGTGCGCGGGCACACGGCGGCAGATTTCGGCGATCTGCTGCAGCTCGGCTTTGCGGCGCGCATCTGCTTCGGCCGCGGCCATCCGGTCGGCTAGTTCGGCGTGGCGAACGGCGAAGCGGACCGCGGCATCGGCCGCCACTTTCATGGCCTCGAGCTCCTGCTGCTTGTCGTAGGCTTCGGGATCGGTGAAAAAATCGAGGCGGGCCAGGCTCTCGTCCACCTCGCGCTTCAAATCCAGCAGGCCCTTGCGATAGATCACCTCCCCCAGCACGGTATGACCCGGCGAGCGCTGTTCCATGAATTCGGTGAAGATACCGGCCTCGTAAGCATCTTTCCACGCGGGCGTCATGGCCGCGAACATGCGGTCGCGCATGCTGTGCCCCTGCCAGTAGGGCACGATTTCGTCGCGCTGAATGCTCCGCGCCTCCTCGCAGACGGCGTAGGAAATTTTCTCGCGCGTGTCGAGAATGGCGAAGTCCTCCAGCGTGTGGCAGCAGATTTCCGGATACGTGGGGGCGCTCTTGGGC
>Ga0335081_10015650_pt1 | contig 12273 bp, 12 predicted proteins | sample Lox_Sample_35_FD_206713 | JGI IMG/M metagenome (GOLD analysis project Ga0335081, IMG submission 206713) | Soil microbial communities from Loxahatchee National Wildlife Refuge, Florida, United States - Lox_Sample_3.5 | ecosystem: Environmental > Terrestrial > Soil > Wetlands | place: USA... | reverse complement strand
CACCCGTTTGTCGTCTAATCGCTGTCAAGGTCCCATCCTCACCCCCGAGCGCTAAAATGTCGGCACCAGGCCAAACAGAAGCGGGCTCTGCAGGGATGCAACCATGCTGAGGGATAACCTGGTGGGGCTCATCGAGCCGATGGCTGGCAGCGCTGGGAGCTTCCTCCTCGCGCTGCTTGCTTTTTGACCATCGGACGATAGACCCCGAATGCCTTGAAAATCCCCGCCCGCAATGGGCGGAACTCAACTCAGGAATCAGTGCTCCGCTAGACTCAAGCATCGATCGGGCCGTTCACTGGGTGCGTTGTCGTCTTCGAGGTCAGATTCGAACTGCCTCAACATGTTGCCAGATGCCGCTGAAGTCTCCCTATGTGATTCACGCGACCGATCGGGACGCTAAGCGCGTCGCGGGATAACTTCGTGCGACGTCCCAGCTGGGGACAAGCCGATGATGCTTGATGCCAGACGCGGAACAGAGAATCCAGCGTTTTCAAAGTCTCAAACGGTGCTGTACGCCTCGAAGACACGCCCGTTGGTCCATAGCCGATGTAACAGGACAGCAAGTTTACGTGCCACGGCCACCCTGGCTTTCCGTGTCCCTGCCCGGCGTGAGAGATTCAGGCCCCATTTCTTCAAAGCGGAGGCGTGCCGATTGCGGAAGAGCAACACGCCAGCAGCCTCGAACAGGAGGCTGCGCGTCGTCCGATCTCCGCATTTCGAGATAGAGCCAGTGCGATCCACTTCTCCGGATTGGTACTTACGTGGCGTCAGCCCTAGGTACGGCCCGAGATCCTTCGATCGGCGAAAGCGACTGGGCTGGTCCACAGTGGTCGCGTAAGCGACGGCGGTAAGGGGTCCTACGCCTGGCACGGTCATCAACCGACGGCACACAGGAAGAGCTCGCGCCGCACGCTCGATTTCTCGATTGAGTTTTTTCAACTCCGTACTCAGATGCCGCCAAGTTGAAAGCTGTGACTCGATAACCACTCGCACAAAATGGTCGTTCGGTATACCTCTGGAGACCAGTTGTTCGAAACTGCTGCCCTTCCCAGGTGCCAGCACAACGCCGAAGGTCTTCAGCAGTCCACGAATCTGGTTATAGAGTCCTGTCCTCATCGAAACTACCCGTGTTCGTGCTGCCACGAGCAAGCGTAGCCTATGGCTATCCATGCTCTTCACGTCCACCGGTCGGTACCACCCTGTGCGCACGATCTGAGCCAGTCCGAACGCATCATTGGAATCGGTCTTGTTGATTTGCATCGAAAGCGCCGCCTTCGCGTGCCGGGCATGAATGCACACAATCGGAACGCCTGCTGCCTTCAATCCGTGCCAATGCCAAACTGCCAATGGGCCAGTCTCCATGGCGACTTTCACTGCCAAGGGCGCCTTCGTGCGCACCACCTCTGCCATCGCCTCCGGAGTTGAGCGACACGTGCCGTGCCACACGCGTTTGCCTTCGGCATCAATTACGCAGATCGCTGTTTCCTTCTGAGAGACATCCAAACCCACATACTGTTCCATCGCAAATCCTCCTGGAGGTCAAAACCTCCTGGCGATTACAGCATGTGATTTACCCGCATTCCCTGACGCCGCAACTCCGCTGTCACTCGCCGATAGCCGTAGCGGCGCCGGTGCTCCAGTGCCGTCCGCTGGATCGCCGACCGTACCTCCATGCTCTCTTCCCGCGGCAGCTGCTCCTGCAGCGACCGGTAGAAACCGGCACGGCTGACCCGTGCCAACTGACACATCTGCTCGACACTCAGGCTGCCTTGCATCGGCATCACTTCTCGGATCTCGTCGTAGATGCCGTCTCGCCAGAACCGCTGCCTTTCTGGCGTCGAGCCTCGACTTTTTGCAAGGCACCTCTGAAAAAATCCGCTTCCAGGGTCTTGTCCGCCAGCAAGCGCTTCAAATCTTTCACTTCTTTGCGAAGTCCTCGTATGGCCGAGCTCGGCGTTCCATGGTGCCCAGCCTCCAGCTGGCGCTGCCAGTGATACAGCACGGTGCGATGCACTCCCAGTTCGTCCGCCAGTGCTGAGACGCTGGCGCAGCTCTTCATCCGCTCCAGCGCCATTTGGCGGAACCGTACTGGGTATTTGTTGACGCGCTTCTTTCCCACTCCCAGGTCCTTTCCCTGCGAAGTGTAGCAACCGCGTGTGTCTCATTGTTGGGGAGCAGTCCAGCTGTAGCGGAAAAACCAGGTGCCCTACCACTCCTTAAGCTGCTGAAAGACCGGGTAAGTCGCGACAACGAAGTGCGGCGACTGACTAGTCGGTAGTATCGTGCGGTTCGCGACCAACAGAAACTTGCCCCGCTCAGGCCGGCTGCGCCAAGAGTCCGGAACGGGCGCTTCCCGTCAAATTGGCCTCGACACGGGCCGTGCCGGAGCTTGTAGCCAGTGGCTGGCATTTCGGTATTCGTTTGCGGGTGATGTGAGCAAAGGTTAGGGTGTAATCGTCCAGACGACCCCACATCCATAATTCTGGCACAAACCGTTATAGTTCCCGCCGTAAAGGGTGGTGCCGTATAGATTGCCGCTGCTGTCCAGCGTCACGCTACCCCAGGGATTGTCGCCGTCTGTGAAATTGAAGTCATGGAGTGAGGTGTAGATCCAACTACCGCTGGAAAATGCAAGCTTGAAAACGGAGCCCGCACCATGTGCGCCTCCGCATTCTAAGGCGCCATAAAGAGTACCCGCCGCATCTATGGCAAGGCTGGACTGTGGTCCGCAGTCGGCATGCGGAAAGGTGTAAATCAAGTTGAATGTCCAGCCAGTTTCGCCGGGAGACAACTCAAAGACCGTACCGCCCCCAGTCGCACCGCCGATGGCGGCGGCGCCGTACAAGTTGCCCGATTGATCGGCGACCAGCCCGGCAGTGATGTTACTTCCGTCGTAATCGTTGAAATTGTGCAGAACAGACTCTGTCCAGCCACCTCCAGCACCCTTCGTTAATTCAAAAACCGTGCCGTACCCATACTGCCCGCCTGCCTCGGTGGTGCCGTAGAGATTGCCGGCGTTGTCAGAGATAACTCCGCCGAAGGACTGCGATCCGTCGCTGCCGGAAAAGGTGTGCAGGACGCTTTGCGTGTAGTCGCCATTGGAAGGGGTGAGCTCGTACACCACGCCGTAGATGTCTGACCCGGAAGTTGTGTAGGGCGCTGTCCCATAGATGTTGCCCATTTGATCGAAGAGCAGGTCGCCAAACATCGGCCAGTATCCGTCAGAATCCCCGTTGAAGGAGTACAGCACGGTTGCTGTCCAAGAGCAAAAAACGGAGCGGCAGAATGTCGCGGCCGGTTGCAGTTTAAACACCGTGCCGCAGCCGACACTCCCACACTGGCCTCCTCCCCCCTCATAGGTCGTGCCATAGAGAGCGCCATCGGGCCCAAACAGGACTCTGTTCTCCGGCCATCTACCGTCCGGCTCTCCGTTGAAGCTGTAGAGCGGACTGAATGTGTAGTTGGATCCCGAACGCTTCAGCCGGTAAGAAGTACCGCAACCCCACGGAGGGCTGCAGGCTAGATTGCCTCCCAGAGACGCCGTGCCGTAGAGGTTTCCTGCTCTATCGACCGTTACACCGGAAAACGGTGTTGCGCCGTCCAACTCGTTGGTGAACGCGTACAACACCTGGAAGGTCTGCGCTTGGGCCGATTGGCTCGCAGCAGACAGCACAATCACTAATAAGGCAGAAAGGACTAGCAAAGTTCCCAGGCGATTCATGAATGCTCCTTCGGGATCAGCGGGATGATTGCCGGAGTTCCTGGATCGGGGGAGTGTGTTCCAAAACCTCGCCACTGTCAATGCGTGGTTTATGGGGATACACCAGGGCCGAGGCTGCGGGAGTGCAAATAGGCTTCGCTACGGAGCAGAATTGAGGCCTTCTAATAGTGGATGTTGGCAATTAAGGTTTTGAAATCTTCGGTGGCCCAGAAAACGGCTTGTGCGAGCTCAGGAATGACAAATGCACATATGCTAGGAACCTGGCGTGGAGTGTAAGCGTTCGGCCAAGGACGCGGTAGCCACACGTTGCTCCAGCAATTCAATGCGGTCGCCGAGGCGTTTGACAATGTCGCGAAGGTCGTCCATAGGTTACCCACGGCGCGAAAGAACTACTGTGCGGGCGCGGTCCGATGAATGCGAGTTGTTGAAATCCATCCCGAGCTGAGACGGTCCTGCTCCAGCTTGCATCTTTCGCCCCAATGCTTTTGGGCGTTCGAATCTTTGGTTTGCCGATTCATATCCCACGGTGCAGGCAACTGGCGGTGTGCTTCGTCACAACGGAACGTGATTGCCGTCACGGGCGATGTTCTAGCGCGGGAGGTGCGTCTCAGCGACCGGTCTGCCGGATGTACAGCTTCAATCCAACCAAGACCATACCGATAGCGACCAGAGATATCCCTAATCCGACCCGGCGATGATTGCGCTCGGCCATGGCCCTATGTCCTGCGTCCAAGTCTTTGGCCGCTATGTTCAAGCCGGCCTGAACATCTTGTTCAACGAGGCCGTTACGAAAACTATGCATGGTAACCCGGGCTTTTGTCAGCGCATCGCGCGCCTGATTTTGTGCCAACCGCGCCTCGCTCACTTCCATGCCCGAGGCCTCCGCTCGCCCGAGCACCTGATCGGCTTGCTTAATGGCCGAATCCAAGCGATTGAGGCTTCCGAGCAACTCTTCTCTCGCGCGATCGCAGCGGTCACCCGGCTTGTGACATTGCATGCAAACAGCGCCAGGCCCATTGCCCAGCTTGGCGTCGGTTGGGTGAGTGATCCCATGGTTGCTATGGCACACCACACAACCCGGAAGAGCAGACGTCTGGAACGCCGCTTTGTGAGTACTCTGCTCGTACATCTGCGCCTGGAAAACATGGCAGGTCGAGCACACATTCTGAACGCGATCAATGCCCGGCGGAGCAGCCCCATGGTTCCCGTGACAAGTTGTGCACGTGGGCGCACTCAGGTCCCCGCGCACTGCGAGCGCGTCGTGGTGAACGCTCTTGCTATAGTTGGCGAACTGGTCAGTGGGGATGGAGTATGGCTTCATGTAGCTCGCGTTGCTATGACAGCGCGAACAGGTAGTCGCGACGTTGACAGGGTTGACCGTTGATCGCGGATCGCTGGGTGCCCTCAAGTCATGGACACTGTGGCAATCGATGCAGACAGCAACCTTCGTGTCACCGGCTGCGAGGCGCTTCCCATGGATGCTGGTGTGGTACTGGTCCAACTGGTCGGTACGCAGGCTGGGATTGAACTGGCGAATGTAAACCGGATCGGAGTGGCAGTGCCCGCATAGCTCCGGGATCTGCTTGCGATCGATTTTTCCCTTCCATCCCGCCTGGCGGCTCATGGCCTTGTCAGGATCATCGGCGGTCGCATCGCCGCCGTGGCAGCTGACACAGGTAAGGCCCTTTTGCGCATGGATATCCTGCGCGAACTTTTCCTGAGTGACGCCAATCGGATCGGGCAGGGCGGTATGGCAATCCAGGCAAGAGTTTTTGGTGCCCGCATAAGCCGGCGCAAAGCACGCGAGCAAGGCGAGGAAACCTATCACTTTCACGCAGCACTCGAGACTATTTCGCAAGATGGCCATAGATACTCATCCCCGTGATGTATGCGAGGGCGAAAGTTGCAACTCCGGTGATCCAGTGCCGCGGGCGTAACGGCTGCTTGCTCTCAAAAAAGGGAAGCAAGAGCCAGAGCAGCCCAACCAGTCCGAACGCTAGGACCCCAATCACTTCGCCATCCACGAACCAAACTTTGGCGGGGATCAGTTTGAGAGTCTGGAACATGAACAGGAAGTACCACTCCGGTTTTATACCGGCAGGGGCAGGACTGAACGGGTCAGCTTTGACTCCGAGATTCCAAGGGAAGATGGCGGCAAGCGCGCCGAGCACTCCCAGCGCCACGTACCAGGCCATCAGTTCGCGAAGGGCGAAGTTGGGAAAGAACTTCATCTCTTTCTTCGCGGCTGGATTCGTTTTCCACTCCGCTTCGATTTTGGGAGGCACGCTGATGCCTTGCCGCTGCACAAGCAGCAGGTGTAGGAGGATGAGTAAGGTCGCCAGCCCCGGCAAGACGGCTACGTGAAATCCGAAGAAACGGGTCAGCGTCGCGCCGGTCACCTCTTCTCCGCCGCGGAGAAATACCATAGTTGACTGGCCGATAATGGGAACTTGCCCCGTAATCTCAGTTCCGACCTTTGTTGCGAAGAACGCCAGGGTATTCCAGGGAAGCAGGTAGCCGCTGAAACCGAATCCCAGCAGCAGGAACAGCAGGACGATTCCGCTCACCCACGTCAATTCACGCGGCTTGCGATACGCATTCAGGAACAGGACACTGAACATGTGCGCGAAGGCGGTAAAGATCATCAGGTTCGCCGACCAGGAGTGGATGGATCGGATGAGCCATCCGTATTGCACCTGGGTCATGATGTACTGAATGCTCTCGAAAGCTTCGTTGGCCCCCGGCCGGTAATAAAGAAGCAGCAGGATGCCGGTCGCCACTTGAATGAGAAAGAGGAAGAGCGTGATGCCGCCAAGAAAGTACCAGTAGGACAGGCGGTGTACAGGGACCGTTTTCTTGCGTAAGGGAGCGATCAGATCGTCCCACTCCAGGCGCTCTTCGAGCCAGTTGCGCACATTTCCAAGCGGGCTCATCATGCCTCCCGGCGACGCCTGACGAAAATCTCGTCGCCGCGTACCTGGACATCGAACGCTTCCAAGGGACGCGGCGGCGGGCCGGAGATGTTCCGGCCGTCGAGGTTGTACTTGCCGTTGTGGCAGGCGCACCAGACCTCGCGCAGGTCCTCTCGGTATTGCACCGTGCAGGACAGATGGGTACATGTGGCCGACATGGCACGATAGTCTCCCTCGGCGGTACGGATGAGGAGACCGGGGCGGCTACCAAAGCGAAATATCTTTCCGGAGTTAGGCTTCAACTCACCGACTTTGCCGGCTACCACGGAATCGCCGCCCAAATCTATTGCTTTGGGAGGCGTCAGATAGCGCACCACGGGATAGAGAAAAGCCACAGCGGATGCCAGGAAGCCGCCCCCTAGCAGCACCTTGATAAAAGCACGCCGAGATCCGTCTTTGGAGAGTTGTTCACCGGGAGTAACTAAGCCTCGATCAGTGGTTGCCATGCTCATCCTCTACTGGTCCGCCTGTGGTCGCTACGAAGGCCGGTCATCATGTTGCCGCCGCCGAACGCAATTCGATCGTGCGCTGCATCTCGCGCAACCACATGGTTTGCAGTAGCTGCAGCCGATGTCCGACGACAATCGCGAGGTTCGATGTGATCCTGTAAGCAATGCGGGGCGATCCTTCAAAGAATGTCCGGAGCGCCTCGCGTGGCAACGCGATTAGTTCGGTTTCCAGGGGTGCTCGAGCGCAGAGGGTAAAACGATGAGGAGGAATCAGCGCCGACCATCCCACCGTCTGGCCGGGGCATTTTTCTTCGATCAGGATGTCCTCGTCTCGGCCTCTGAGTTGAATCGGGAGTGTCAGCCGGATGCGGCCACGGATAGTTAGGAAGATCCGGTCCGCCGGGTCTCCGAGGCGAAAGAGCGTACCCCCGCTGGGCACCGTTACCCGGGTGCCAAGCGCCATCACCTGCTCCACCTCGGCGGGCGATAGACCATTCAGGAGTTCGTGGTCCATAAAGTAACTCTCAATTCACAAATGGCGAAGTCGTCTTGCAGTGGAGCAGGGCCTCGGTCGGAAATTCGACAAACGATTCTGCGGCGGCCTGTTCCAGGCGGACGTGGTTTTCGATCTGCAGCAAGAGAACCTCGATAGGAACCTGACGTGCGGGGGGCACCACTGGCAGCATAGGTGTAACGAAGAAACGCCCCGGCACCACTGGTTTCGCCGGAACTTCGGCCTTTGCCGTGGGTTCTGCCGCTTCCTCACGTGTCGCCGCGCCAAAAGCGAGTGCCGCGATGCCGAACCCAAATACGCTGATACACAGTCCCATCAGCAGCATTTCCATAATCAGAAAGTCCGATAGCGGGCTGGTTGCGGCTGATGGTTCCAAACGACAATCAGCCCGCTATCAGAAGTCCTCCTCGGTGACGTGACTAGCACGTTGTGTGCCAGCTCGGGCACAGAGATAACCCTCGTCTCTTCAACATCAGACAATTCACTGCATACAGGGGTGCTGGCAAGACCGTCCTGCCACGTACTGCCAATTCGTCAGTCATTGACGGCGGAGAGTACGTGTGCCATCATCCCGCCATCTTCTGCGTCCGACCATGAAACTGCGTTTTGCCAGTATGACAATTGGCTTGGCACTAGGTGTTACTGCGGCCGTGGTCGTCGCATGCTCGGCCGCTGCGTACGTTTATTCACAGCACCACTTCAAAAGCCTGCTCGATGCCGCCCGCACCAATGCACTGGCCGAGGGTGAGCTGATCCGTACCGCTCTGGAACACCAGATGCTAGAAAATGATCGCTCGCTTATCGCAGAAATGATCACGCGCTTCGGTAAACAGGCGCGAGTGCAACAGCTCGTGTTGCTGGATCGTAACGGTGTGGAGCGCTACTCCAGCGTGCCGCTCACGCACGCAGAGGAATTCCACATCGGCTCTCCTACCTGCCAAGCTTGTCATCGCGATCCGCCTGAGCGCCGTGCTTCGAGTCGCGTGATCGAGACGGAAGGTGGCACGGTACTGCGGACGGTCATTCCGATTCGCAATCGTGAAGAGTGTCATCGCTGCCACGATCCGCAGCAGCGAATCAACGGTATCCTGATTCTTGACTACAGTGCCGGCGAAGTTCGTGCCGCGATGACCCGTGACTTGCGTTGGCTGGTCGCTGGCACGGGTGCTCTGACCTTCGTGATTGTCGGCGCTATCTTTATGGTGATCCGGATGTCGGTGCTTCGCCGTCTACAGCGTCTCGAAGCCGCGGCACGTCGGCTCTCACAGGGCGATCTGGAGCGCCGCGTTCCTGCCGAAGGCTCCGATACCCTTGCTTGGCTTGGCCGCGAATTCAATGTGATGGCCGATTCGGTGGCGGGCCTGGTGGGCGAGGTCCGCACGCAGCGTGAACGGCTTGAGACGGTGATCAACAGCATTGACGACGGCATCGTCGTGCTTGATCCGGAACGAAAGATCATCGCCGCCAACGACGCTTTCCTTGCGCGCGCAGCCGCTTCCCGGGAGCAGGTTCTGGGTTGCTGCTGCTATCAACTGGAGCCCGGGCCCTGCAATCTGTCGGACTGCCCGACGCTCGAGTGCTTACGCTCGGGGGGGCGCCAGGTCCGCATTTGCGAGCGCCGCACTGGGAACGACAGCGTGGCCTGGGAAGAGATTCACGCTTCGCCAATCCTCGATGCGTCCGGCAATCTCACCCAGGTGGTTGAGGTGTGGCGCGACATTTCCGACCGGCGCGCAGCGGAGGCAAAGCTGGCCGAATCCCACCGCCTAGCGTCGGTCGGTGTGCTGGCTTCTGGGTTCTCTCACGAAATCAACACACCGCTCGCCACCGTGCTGACCTGCGTCGAGGCGATCCTCCGCGAAAATCCAGCGCAGCCGGATCGCCAAAAGGACGACACCAGAATCCGCGAGAGCGCCTCCATCGCTCGCGAACAGATCCTGCGCTGCCGGGCTATTACCCAGCACTTCCTCCGCTTCTCGCGAGGACAGCGCCAACAGCCGGGCATCGTGGACTTGAATGAAGCGATCACCGGAGCGCAGCGGCTGGTGGAGCCTACGGCGCGCGCTCGTTCGGTGAGCATCGACTTGAAGTCACCCACCACGACCCTGCATGTTCGAGCGGGCGACGCGGAACTCCAGAACCTGTTGATCAATCTCCTGCTGAATGCCATTCAGGCTTCGAAGCCGGGCAGCAAAGTTGCGGTGAGTACGCAGGAAGAGAACGGCGTCCGAATTCGCATCAGCGACGACGGTTGCGGCATTGCGCCGGAATTTCGCCAAAAGATTTTTGAACCGTTTTTCAGCCTGCGCGAGGGCGGCACCGGCCTCGGCTTGTTTCTATCATTGAATGCAGTGCGAAGCTGGGGAGGAGACATCCTGGTGGAAAGTACGCCTGGAAAGGGGTCGGTGTTTGAGGTGGTACTGCCGGCCATTCAACCCGTCACTACAGAGGCTGAGGCATGAAGCCGGCTTCCATTTTGCTCGTGGATGACGACGCGCCCTTTCGACAGGTCATGGCGGGCGAACTCAATCACCTCGGCTATGAAGTCACCACCGTCGGATCGGGCGAGGAAGCCGTGCAGCGAGTTGCCGCAGACGAGCCCGAGGTCGTCCTGCTCGACTTGCGGTTACCAGGTATGAGCGGGCTGGAGGCATTGAAGGCGATTCACGCCAGCGCCCCTGCCGTCCAGGTCATCATGCTGACCGGGCACGGCTCGATTGACACAGCCATCGAATCGGTTCGTATCGGGGCATTCGACTATGTAGTCAAGCCGTGCCCCCTTGACGAACTGGAGATGCGTATACAACGTTCGCTGGAACATCGAGCCTTGCAGCGGCGGGCAACGTTGCTGGAGCGCGGGCTTACCCCTCCGGATCTTAGCAGCTCGTTCATTGGCGACAGCCCGGCGTTTCGTCACCTTCTCAGTGTCATCGAACGCATAGCTCCGAGCGATTCGACCGTGCTCATCATGGGCGAAACGGGCTCCGGCAAGGAGCGCGTGGCCAAGCTGATTCACGCGCGCAGCTCGCGGGCCACGCGGCCTTTTGTTGTGGTGGAATGCGCCGCCTTGCAGGAGAACCTGCTTCAGAGCGAGTTGTTCGGACACGAACGCGGCGCATTCACCGGCGCAGAGCGTGCCAAGCCGGGGCTCTTCGAAGTAGCCCATGGAGGAACGATCTTCCTGGATGAGATCGGCGAGATCAGCCCCGCCACACAAACCATATTGCTGCGCGTACTCGATACCGCCACGTTTCGTCATGTGGGCGGCACTAAGGAAATTCATGTGGATGCGCGCGTGCTGGCCGCCACCAATCGCGATTTGCTTGCGATGATGCGCCAAGGCCTCTTCCGCGAGGACCTGTACTACCGTCTGAGTACGGTGCTGGTGGAAGTGCCTTGCCTGCGGGCCAGGGAAGGCGACATCGAGCTGCTGTCGCAGCACTTCGTTAGCATGCTCAACGAGCGCTTCAGTTCCAACAAGCACGTCAGTGCGGAAGCGTTCGAAGTTCTGCGGCATCATCGCTGGCCGGGCAACGTGCGCGAGCTTCTGCACGTGCTGGAATCAGCGCTGCTGCTATGCGACGGGCGATCCGTGTTGCCGGAACATTTGCCGCCGGCGCTGTGCAACACGAAACCGTATCCAGCTACGAGCTTATCGAAACAGGGAGCATCTATTCCTACCTTGCAAGAGGCTGAGCGGGAGCATATCCGCTCCGCGTTGGAAGCCGCCAAGGGACACCGCGGAAGCGCCGCCAAAATACTGGGTATCAGCGAGCGCAACCTATACCGCAAGCTGCGTGAGTACAATCTGCTGTCGTAACCATCCACGTTCGAGGAACGTTCGTTTATCAGTCACACTTCACAGTGACTAGAGTCACCGCATTCTCCGGCAAAATCTTGCTAAAACCCACGCCCATGAAAGTTGCTCGCCAACCCTGTCAAACTCTGCTGGCGTCTTCACGCTTGGCTGAGGCGCTGAATGCGAAGAACAAAAGCAGCCGCTTTTCCCGCGGCTCTCTCCTGTTCCGCGCCCGCGACCTTAATGCAGGTGTTTTCCTGGTATGCAAGGGAACGGTGCGCTTGCGCGTGCCGGGGACACCGCGGCTCGATCGGCTGTTCTCGACCGGCTCCGTGCTGGGCCTGCCATCCACGTTCAGCGCAAGACCCTACAGCCTTACCGCAGCCTGCCTCACCGACTGTGTGGTCGCGCAAGTCGCGGCCGGCGACTTCCTCGAACTGATGACGGCGCACCCCGATCTCTGTCGCGAGGCCACGGAACTGCTGAGCGCCGAATTGGGATTCATCCTGTCGGCACTTCGCAAGCGCGCTCGCAATACTGCGGTGCGATCGCACCAGTGGCTCTGCCCCGGCTAACATCGAGGAGGTACTACAGGACATCGGTCAACTGGATTTTGGGCATGGAGTGACGTGTAAGACCAACGTGTCCATCTGGCGCACACGAGGTGAGCACCGCCCGCTGATCGGCGAGTTTGCGTTCCAAGTTCGCTTTAAGGATCGCAATGAACTAGGCAGTGAGTCGCTGCGGCGCATGGAGGCGTTCTTTCTCGGGCTGCAGTATTCAGCGGAGAAGTACATAGCCCTGAATGCCACAAAGAC
>Ga0335081_10015648_pt1 | contig 12274 bp, 8 predicted proteins | sample Lox_Sample_35_FD_206713 | JGI IMG/M metagenome (GOLD analysis project Ga0335081, IMG submission 206713) | Soil microbial communities from Loxahatchee National Wildlife Refuge, Florida, United States - Lox_Sample_3.5 | ecosystem: Environmental > Terrestrial > Soil > Wetlands | place: USA: Florida... | reverse complement strand
ATAAACATGCTGACGGGATAAGCCAATTGCAGTGCCATCAATCAAAGTGCAGTGTGCCGCAAGGAGACCGGATCGCTTGGACGGCCGGTCAAAGCTTAGCGGAGGAGAAGAATCTTGAACACCAAAGACAAACTGTTAAATCAATGCCGAAAACCAACTGGATGGATAGGAAGGGTCTTCCTGTGGATGATGAACATTGGGCATTCCAAACTGACCGACTGGGGAATAAGCCATATCTCGATTAACAAGCACGACACGATTCTCGACGTGGGCTGCGGTGGAGGGATGACCATTCGCAAACTCGCTGCCATCACAACAGAGGGAAGGATCTACGGCATCGATTATTCTGAGGAAAGTGTCGCAGCAGCAAAAAGGACAAACAAGCAATGGATAGAGAAAGGGCGTGTTGAAATCCAACAAGGATCTGTGTCTCACTTGCCTTTCTCCGACAATATGTTCGATCTCGTCATTGGCGTGGAAACCCACTTCTTTTGGCCTGACTTGCCGGCAGATATGCAAGAGATCTTGCGCGTCTTGAAACCAGGTGGCAGCCTCCTAGTCATTGCGGAAATGTACAAAGGGGGGAAGAGCGAGAACCGGATTCATAAGCACGCAGAAAGGTTCGCAGAAAAAGCAAATATGAGGCTCCTGAGTGTTGACGAACATAGGGAACTCTTCTCAAAGGCTGGTTATTCGGATGTTCAGATTATTGAGGATTATAACAAAGGTTGGATCTTCGGAATCGGAAGGAAAGCCTCGTATTGGGCTGCAGCTTAGCTCCGGTCTGTTACGCGGCGGAATTCTTTAAAAAGGACTTTGTATGATTGGTAATCGACGAAATTCAACTCAACAGGCGGATGTAGTCTCGATCGATAATCAGATGAAGGTTTATCTTCGAGGTGGTTGTAATTCAATCGTGTTATGCTCAAATGATAATCAAAAGGCAATTATTGTCGATACCAAGCATTTTTACGGTGCAAAGAAATTGCGGGCTGCAATCTCTGCTCCTAAAATAACGATTATCAACACACATTTTCACATGGATCATGCACGAGGCAATAAGTTGTATCCTACTGCATATGTGATTTCAGGAGATACTAATTGGAAACAATGGGATATTGACACGTCACATAGCAAACATCCAGACAAGATACTTTATCCGGGTGAAAGCTTTCTACTGAGGCTGGATGATGAATTGATTCATATTGTCGATTTTGGTAAAGCCCATTCTCCAAACGACCTCATTGTTTATTTTGAAAAGCGTAAACTGATTGCAGTAGGAGATTTAGTTTGGCCAAACAAGCATCCTGTTTTGCTTGATAAAAATGTCAATTTCGAACTGTGGATCTCATATTTAGGTAGAATGATTTCTGATTTCGATATTGAAATAGTTGTTCCCGGCCACGGAGAGATCACGGGAAAGGACTCAATATTAAAAATGAAGGAGTATTTTGGTTCAATTACCTCCGCAATAAATTCACATGAAGAATTGAAAAAGTTAAAACATCTGTATTCCAATTATTCTACGTTTCCCATTTTTGGTAGATTCTCGAGAACTACACACATCATGAGAAGAGAGATTAAAAAAGGGAATCAAAAAGCTCGCGCGAATATTAAATAGACGCCGCCTAACCAGCCTTCAAGCTGACGGCTGTAGTAGCGGCGCACATCATAAGGAGTCCTATGATGAAAGTTTCTCTTCCACCGTTAACCCTCAATCTTGCAACTGCGATTCTCGGCATTTGGAAGCTTAAGTCAAGAGTGGATAAGGATGCCGATGGACGAATCCACATCGATCCATTTCTAGGCCAAGATCCGCTTGGTATACTTTGTTTTGCGCCAACTCATTTTGCAGCTCAGTTCATGAAACGTGATCGATCTGGCCAAGAGAATTTGGCAGCACGATTACAGACAACGAACAATACCGCTGCAGTTAACGGATACGATGCTTACTTCGGAACTTACAGTATAGACGAAAATGCAGGCACACTTTCGACACATCTTGAGGGATCGATTTCCCCAGCCAATATTGGCAGCACATACGTCAGAGACGCGCGCGTAGTGGGCAACGAGCTCATTATCCAGCTGCGAACAACTGCCGTCGATGGCACACCGGTAATACGAACCAATACATTTTCGCGTATTGGGTGAGTGATGCGATCCGAAGTTGCCTTTCGGCGATGTGATGATTACCTTTTTTGTGTTCTGTTCATTCGTTGACATCCACTGTACGAATCGAATGGGGGAAGAGCAGACACACATTGAATCATACGAACCGGATGCTCGGCTCTTGAGGGATTCAATCAACAGGAAATTTGATAGCACCGTTGTTAGCAGGCAACAAAGACATCGCAAGAATCCACGGACTATGATATCGACCCTCTGCTCGATAGGGAGATGGTCGTCGATCGCAAAAGAGATTGAGTGGGCAGGTTAAGAAGTTGTCACGATGGTTGAAACTCCCAGACGAGACGGATTTGCAATCACGAAAGACAGGTATCTCGATGTAACGTTCGATATTGCGTCGCATACTGGGAAAGGTCCTACCTGGCGGACAGACGCTCCTGGGTCCGCATCGATCTCGTGATCCAACCCTTTTAGGTGGGGTCCCTTTCTGTACCCCCAAGAGCCATTGTCTATTGTCTGGCAGCATATTTGTTTTTATGCATGCCCACAATTGTCGGTTTTGCCTCGTTTCACACGACTACACTGTAAGGAGGATAATTCGCAGGGCTAGGAAAAGAAGAAACAAGTCGAGAAGAGTCGTCGTTGATCAATTCTTCGCCATTCCACGTATGTTTTTTTTCCGCGGAAGTCCCATATCGATTCCCGTCAGGCGTGCCAAATCTCATGACATTTCACGTGAAAGTTGCTTGTGTTGCCATCGATCGAGGAATTCGATAGCATCACAACTCTCTCTTTTTAGGTACGGCATCGGACAGCTATAGTTTCGGGTCCCTATCAAGAAGCCGAAGATCTTAAAGGCTAAGGGAACACAATCAAGCGAGCCTTACCTTTTTTCTTTTCAAGAAAAATATCGGCACTAGACAGGCTATCGTGATTATTGCAGCGACAAGAAAATCGTCGTTGACTGCAGATACGAAGGCTTGCTTCATGATGTGGTTGATGATTATTGCCTCGCCACGAGCATCACATTGGTACAGCGACCCCCCACTGGCGTGCTGTGAAAAGAAATGAAGATTCGAGATAGTGTTCCTGAAAACGGGAGAATACTGACGCACAGTGTTGCCGTACGCTGCACTATGAAAGATAACTCTGCGCGTGAGTAACGTTCCCATGAGCGCCACGCCAAAACTGCCGCCGATCTGACGTATGACGTTATACAAACCCGAAGCTTGTGCCATTTTATGCCTTGGGACGTTTGAAAGAGCGAGCGTACTCAAAGGCGTAAACATCATTCCCATTGCAAATCCTCTCAAGTACAAAGGGAGCATTATCTGCGAGTGCATCGAAAAAAGAGAAAGAAAGTAATTCAGATACAAACTAATCCCGAGAATTATGATACCAATGGTAGCAGGAATTCTGGGATCGATCCTGTCCGATAGAATGCCTGCGACCGGAGCCGTTATGCCTTGAAGAATCCCCACGGGGAGAAATACGAGTCCTGCCTGGAACGGCGTATAGCGCAGTGAGTTCTGTAGGTACAACGGCATCAAAAAAGTGCTTCCGAACATCCCCAGTCCGAAAACAAATAGAATTATATTTGTCATTCCAAAATCGAAATCCTTCAGCAATCGGAGTTCCACTAATGGATGCTCTACTTTCAGTTCCACAAGCAGAAAGGTGATCAGTCCTATCGAAGATAAAGCAAGACAAGTCAGAATAAACGTGGAAGACCATCCTCCCGTGTTCCAAGCTGCGTTTCCGTCTGCCAATGCCAGCAAGAGACAAGATAAAAAGACTGAAACGGAAGCGAGTCCGAGGAAATCAAAAGTTCGCGTCTGCTCAGCTCTGTATTCTCGTTGGATAACCGTGGTGTAGAAAATGCCAAGAATGCCTACGGGGACATTCACAAAAAAGATTTCATGCCACGAGAAATTGTCGATGAGGTAACCGCCGATCAACGGCCCAAAAGAAACCGAAGCTGCGGAAGCAATTCCCCAGAATCCTAACGCAATTCCTCGCCGCTCAATAGGGAACTCTCGGGTAACGATCGCCATTCCCACAGGCATTAGGAATCCCGCGCCAGCACCCTGAATGATTCGGAATGCGATGAGAATGTTTTCATTCCATGCAATCCCGCACAAGAATGATCCCGTCGTAAAGAGGATTAGGGCAAGGAGATATGATCTCTTATAGCCGAAGTGATCTGCGACCCAGCCGGAGGTCGGCAACATCACAGCCAGCACGAGAAGATAAGCAGTAGCAACCCACTCGATCTTGTCGACGGTAACACCGAACGTCGCCATAAGCGTCGGAAGGCCGACGTTGACGATCGATGCGTCCAGAACCGCCATGAACGTTCCGATCATGACATTGGACAGAACGAGCCATTTGTAGAACTCATGGGTGTGGTGAAGCACCGATGGCGGGCTGCTTTGCGATGAGTCACTGGGATTGAATGCCATCATACCCCTCTCGTTTGTATTGATGCCCGGGGAGGCTTGGGTAAGAATGATTTGCATCTGGGCTCAGCAACCGGCTGGTATGAAAAATAGGGTCGATCACTGACGCACCCGCATCATGCCTTCGGTATGATGCCAGTGGCCTGTGTCAATGGGTCGTCGGAGTGGGCTTGATCGGACATGGACAGTGAAGTCCAGAGCGGCGGCTCAATGGCTTCGAGTGCCACTGAGCATAACGATACTCACTCCAAATCTACCTGGAGAGAAATCGATTGTCAATGATCATCTATGCCGTTATTCTCAACTGTGGGAATAAAAAGTAGCGCAAAGCTCACGCTCTCACATCTTGGTTCTCTCAATGAACACGCCGCCGATCAGGTCCTGAACTGCGTCTTCGGAGAAGAAAAACGCCGAAGTCGCTGTCTTCGTTGAATAATTGGCTGATTTGTCTGGGATCAGAGTGACTACGCTATTTCTTCCACAATTCATTCGACCATCGTGAAATAGTTTTGACGCCCGAGCTGACGCTTTGAGCTCAACGATTTGAAAAGGGTTTCAAAAAAGTCTTGAGAATTGTTTTCTTGACATTAGCCGCGCACCTAATTTCAAAATGTGTTGGGTATGGTTCTGAAAAACATCTCGTCAGAAGATTTGTTAGCAGCGCTAAGGAAGCGACTGTATTTCAAGCGACTTTTGGGTGCCCCTCTGCTTGAGAACCAGCTGGTTCTCGGCGAGAGGAATAATATCGAAGAATCAACGTGCAAAAGTAGGTTGATGTCTTCAAGGGTCCATCTTAGACCGTGGAATTGGTGCTCTACATCGTTCAGAGCTGACGGTTTCAATGAGGTGAAACAACTGTGACGGTCCTCTAAGGATCGGTTGTAGGTTCAAGTCCTACCCCCGCTACAAAAAACAACGAGCCCGACCGAAAGGCCGGTCGCAGTTGTTTTTATGGGGAATCAGGACTTCAATCGTTTCAAGCACGTTTTCTGTGTGGCGCCGCAGGCGACATCCTACCACCGCTACAAAAATGAAAATGCCCGGCTTGTCCGGGCATTTTCATTTCTCGTAGTACCAGATAGATTCAAGTTCAAGCTGAGTGCTATTCACGAAGTCCCGCCGAAGGCGGGATCCTACCCCCACTACTAAGACTAAAGATAAATCCCAATCGATGAAAATCGGTTGGGAATTGTTGTTTCCTGTACAATTCTGTTGGGTTTTCGATCCGGAGAACGCCAGTTACCAACCGCTTGCATTTTGCCTGACCAGCCCCCTGCGGTGATGCCAAAGCAAAGACCGTTCTTGTTTCGCAATTCTGACAACCCGAAAACTCCAGCGCAATCATTTCACATGCATTGTTACTGAATCGATTACTCGCTACCTTCTCCGCAATGATACAACCGAGTTCGGAAGAGCAAGGTTGGATGAGGAGAATGACCTCCGGATTCGAAAGATGATGGAGGTTTTTGCATTTGGGTTGGCACCAACGAATGGAGGAACCAATGAAAAGCTGGATTGTTTTTCCACTGTTGTTTAGTCTGATAATTGCGAGCTCATCACTTGCACAGATTACAGTAAGTGGAGATACTATTTATATCACTGGTGGCACTCTAGCTAACGGCGCAAATGCTGGGTCACTCGAAGCAACAATCAATGGAGATACCCTTCCCAACGGGAAAAGAAAAGATCCCAACAGGGTTTACGCCTTGAACGAAGGTCAGGTGTATTTCCAAAACGCCGCGATTAATATCAACAACCCGACCGGCACACTAATAATTGTCGGTATCCCCAGTTCATATGGCACGACAAAACCTGTTTGGTTGATGAAGCCGGTTAACAATATACCTATTTACATAAACCCCAACGGAATTTCGGCGTGCAATGTAGTTTATGGTAGCATTAAATTTGTGAACATACATTATCAAGCCATGCAGATGGATGGAACAATGCAGAGTGAAAACTTTCTCTGCGGTACGCAGAACCAACTGCCACAATCGTTGATCATTGATAACTGCCTATTCGAATTCAGCAATACAGATCTCTTCCATTGCACTGGTTTCCAGGATGGCCTCGTAGGTGATCTCGGCCAACACAACGGCATTGGTGGTTGGCCTAATGGGGCTAAATTTAGAATCACCAATTCCTATTTCCGCAACTTGTTCAATCCAGGCGACTGGTGGTGGTCAAGAATCTTTATTTGCAGGGAACCGATTGACACCCTCTGGGTTGAAAACGTTACAACGACGGGCGCTGGCATTACGTTCTGTTCAAGTAACACTCTTATCGCGTTTGCTTATTTAAACCATAACACGTTCGTCGATAACATGAAATACTGGATCTTATCACAGTTTTACATACAGCTTTACGCGACAAATAACATTTTCATCAACCAAAGCTGGGTCGGCGAAGATATTAATGTGACAAGCACCGGTCAGGATCCTGATTATGAATTCTTTAGCACAATTAATATTGACTCGACTAACGCCCCTAATGTCCCTGATGCCCCTAATGGTAGGGTGTTAGTACAGCCGATATACCAGAATGGTGGTCAATATACGAATGCCGTAAGTGCTAAAAATATGATAGTCTACGTTTCGAACAATATAAATTATTGCGATCCGTTGTTGGTAAACGGATATTACTATACCGCCCCCGGGACATACGACAGCACTGCTTATCCGCTTTCGTATAATAGTTGGTTCCCGACCACAAATCATCCACCTTATCCGGTACAAAATATCCCATGTGAGTGGATGAACACACGCACGAAAGCCATGTTTGCCAGGTATTCACCTGTCAATGGAGGTGGATTTATAGAAGAGAATACCTTGACTGTAAATCCCAATACTGTTACTCCCGGCATCGCCGATGCCTCAGTCGTGGATCAGATGGCTAAGTGGAATCAATTCCAATGGGGTGATCCAAAGTTTCCTGCTTCGGCCAACAATATTACTCATAGCAAATACATCTTCGGCGACTATGACCCGACAACAATTCCAGGATATAAAACAGAAAATGGAAGCGGAATCACCAAGTTCACCGATCTTACCGAGAACTTTAGCCAATCCTCATATCTATCTACTATTGATAATCTCCCTATAGGTTCATTGATTTGGAATGATGCCGAGCTTGCTGCTTATAATTCGGTTGATGACTTTGCAGCGGTCCGTTCCGCTTATGCTAAGAGCATAGGAGGAGCCCTACTACACCCTTATGCAGCAAGTCTCCAAAGTGTGTATGTACCTAATGCCGGCAGCGGCCCGGTGTCGCTCAATTTCTCGAGTGCACTTAGTTACGACCCCGGCGGCACAATAGATTCCGTATTCTGGTTCGTCAATGGCAATCTAGTTAGCAATCAATCAAACCTGACCTATGACTTTCCTCAAGGAACCAATCAAGTAACGCTTGTTGTGCAGGATAATAATGGGAAGACGGGTTCGAGTAGTGCAACTGTAACCATATCAATGTTCAGAACTTTTCTCAATGGACCGGTTTTAGCAGGCCCAAGCTTATTGGGTAACGGCGTGTTGTATGTCATAGGTACCGGAGATGCCGTATACAGATTGGATTCAACGGGGAATATTTTGTACACGCTTCAAGTCGGTGGCAATGTTACCTCTTCGAGTTCCATAGCCTACGACACAACAGTATACATTGCGTCTTCAGACAAAAATCTATACGCATTCTCAAAATATGGAACTGAACTTTGGTCTCCGTTAGCCATGGGAGGTGCCCTAAGCTCGACACCAGTAGTAGATTCGATAACAAATAGGCTATACATAGGTGTTTCCAATAAGAATTTCATTGCCGTGAACAGAATGACGGGAAGTGTATCCTGGAATTATTTTGCCGATGCACCAATCGCGAGTTCTGCAGCAATAACACCAGACAGGAAACTGGTTTTTGCATCTGTAAAAGGCACTGTCTACGGCTTCGATCTTACGAGTCCGGCAGTCCCATCCACACCTACATGGCAGATCTCCTTGTCGGATTCGGTATATTCTTCCCCTGCTATAGACAATGACGGCTATATTTACTATTGCACAGCTAACGGAGAGATCTTGAGAATCTCTATGGTACAGTCTCAGCCAGCAACCCTTGATTGGCAGGTGCAGACAGGAGGACAAATCAGCGGCTCGCCGGTAATCGACGGTTATGGAACTTTGTACGTCGGTGCAAGCGACGGTAAGTTGTATGCGATCAACACTCAGCATGGAAACATCAAATGGACCTATGCGACCGGAGCTCCAATATACTCGACTCCGACAGTATCTGATGTTAATATGATCTACTTTGGAAACCTTGCCGGTAAGGTTTGTGCACTCGATACCGGTGCCGTCTTGCATTGGTATTACCAGGATAGCGCAAGTGTAAATGCGCCGTTGCTTTACCACAATGGAATTCTCTATGTTGGAACAACAAATGGAAGACTTGTGGCATTCAATGACTATGGGGATTCTTCACTGATCGCTATATCTAAACGTTCACTGTTGAGAAATGTCTCTGCTACCCAAGCGATTCCAGTTTGGGGAACGTTTCATGGGAACAATCAAAGAACTGGAGTTTTCGGCGGGACGGGAGTGACGAAGGTGAGCGAAAAAACAAATTCACTACCTAACGCATATAGTCTCTTGCAGAATTTCCCGAATCCTTTTAACCCGTCTACGACGTTGCGTTACGGATTGCCATCAAGAAGTCGTGTGCGGCTCCAAATCTACAACGTCCTCGGCCAAGTAGTGGCGGATCTCGTGAACACTGATCAAGCTGCAGGATATCAGTCGGCCATTTGGAACGCTGACGTCGCATCGGGTATATATTTCTACCGGTTGGAAGCAGTTTCTGTCAACGATCCGAACAAGCGATTCGTGGATGTGAAGAAGATGATACTGCTGAAATAACTGCAGCCTCTGGAGCAAATGCAATGAAGCCCAGCAGCAATGTTGGGCTTTGTTGTTTCAGCATCAAAAACAAATCAGCCGCTAATGCGCTTCCAGTACTAAATTTAATCCTAATCTCAACACCACCGCATCACCCAACGGCTCTCCGGGTAGATATCCGACGGTTTTTGTCTCCACTTCGGTGATAAGCCTGATCGTCGAAAATGTCCGCACAAGATTTGCATACGCCGTGCAAGAGAGAGCTCCCCCTAGTCCCCCCCTCGACAAGTATGTATTATAATCATAGATGGTGACGACTGGTTGATTCCATATGTCGAAACGCACGTCAAAGGAGAACGGATCCGAATTGATGACATTTAGTCCATTGATGCCAAGACCCCAAGAGCGATGAAACGAAGGAATACCATATCGGAAGTACAAATCAATCACCTTCGAGGATCGAACAACGTAGTTATCCAAGTATATTTCAGAACCGAATGGTGTAAGGCCCAAATGGAAGGAAGGCAAATATTTAGTACTTCCCATATCGATCATCGGAAACTCGAAGCTCTCCTCTCCAGAATACAAGTAGGTCTTGAAAAAAGTGTAGAGGGAAAAGTATTGGAAGGGATCGAGGCAAATGACGAGCGCTTGTTTCGCTAGGTCGTTGACTGTGAGTTTGTATTCTGCCGGGTCAAACAATCCTTCGCGCGCATTGACTGCCCGTTCGTATTCGAGCATATCGTTCCCTTCGACACCCGACTTGCCCCACTTCGTCTCCCAGAGATACTGCGTTAGATCATTGGATGCCCTTTCATAGAGAAAAGTTTCTCTGAAATTGATGGCGCCACGCTGGAGCCAATTTAGAACAATATGCTTTGACAAGATTGCGTTTGCTTCGACTCCCCCCGTGTTGTAGAGAATGTACTGATCCTGTGAAATCGGATTGTCGTCCGGAGAGACACCGAAAGTTGTCCCTTGACCCGAGCCGTAGGGATACGAGAGATTCAGAGTATAGGTGATGTCCTTCATTCCATATTCTCTTGCCTTGGCCCCATGACCGAACACCTCGTGTTGAAGGAGACATGTGTATTGATCGATAACTTGGTCGAGCGCAACTGTTTTTGCGAACCTGAAAGCGACACCTGCGACTTTGCCGACCACCGGTTGTTCATCAAACCACGAAGGTGGGATGAATTTATTCTCCAATGTCCAGGCACCGCGATCGATCGTGAGGAGATTTTCCGCGCCGCTCACCATCGAGAAGCTTCTGTCGACGACAATCGAATACGACTCCTGTGCTTGGAGTGAAAATGGAAGGGAAAGCAGAAACAGGGCAGGATTTATTCGAAGCATGAAACCTCCGGAGATGGAGGGCTTTGCAATCGGTCCGCGTCGGTCAATAAGGCCAAATTAATGAACTGTGCGGGAAAAGTCAGTCGACGCACTTTCTCTGGAATTACTGAAAGAAATGACCAAGCAATAATATTGGCCTTTTCTCTGAAAAACAAATCAGCCGCTGCCAGGTAATAGACAGCGGCTTTTTATTCTGCACCCGGCCAAAGGGAAGAAGAGCGATCAAACAACTGGAGCGGTCGAGGATGGGATCACTACTGTATGACGGCAGTACATTTGACTCTCTCCCAAAAATCCCCGACCATTCATCGCCCTCCCGACAACAGGTAGGTAAGGAGGTTAGCGAAGCAAATGCAATCCCCTTATTGGCGCTTCGAGGGCCCAAGTCTCTCCCCGGCTTGGGCCTTTGTTGTTTCCACTCGGTTGAAACTCCTTCGAATTTTCGATAACATCTTCTCAGTCATGTTCCATCCGCAAGCTCCCACAACCTTCGAAGACGTAATCCGACTCGTCCCACCTCGCGGCAAGATCGTCAGGCATCGGTTCGTTCTTGGCGACAAGCCTTTCGAGATTGAAATCGGCACGAACGATTCAAACCCCGTCTTCATTGATTTCTGCGCTCCGGACGGCAAGAACGAATACTATCCGTGTATCAGATCGGTTGGTGGGCTAATGTCACAACGTGCCATTTGGTCCGTGTGGGAGAGGTTCTTGGCGGATCTGGATGATTATTTGTCGTGGAAGAGGTTTGAAGTCACAGCGAGTGTTTTTCGAAACGATCGGCAGCGCATAGGAGACGACTAAGGTGAGAGAAAGCAATTCACCTCGATAAGTCCACACTGCTCACTTGGATCTCGGGGCTGGTCAATTATTTTACATCAGCTACTAAAGGCCACAAATACTAATCAAAGGATTAACATGAACAAACAATGGAAGCAGTGGACACTCTTTATTATTGGATTAGTCGTTATGGTTCGTGGATTTATTGGCGATCCAGTATGGTATGTCGTAATCGGTATCGTGATTGCGGTGCTCGCTCTCTGGAGCGCGTTGGAAAAGAAGGCCTAACGGGCCATACAGAAATCCAAAGCTCCGAAACATCAGGGCTTTTATTTTATAGTTTTCCCGTGTAGACAATACGCTCGACATGCGTTGAACCTCAGCCATCAGCCGGGGTTTTTCATTATATCAACTAGTTCTCGGGCGCAGGTATCGCTTGGGCGTTTGTTGTTTCCAGGAGACAAAACAGCCGCCCACTCTGCTAAGTATGGACGGCTTTCTCGAGTTTTTGATTGGACATCGGATCGCACCTGGAGATAGTGCTGATGTCCGGTGGAAGTTCAAGAAATTGTGGGGGGGATGTCAATTTGAGATCAAAGCAGGTTTGATTCAGAGAGCGCGATGCTGCGCTCTTTTTTTTATGATTGTCAATTATAAGAATGTGTCGCGTTGACA
>Ga0335081_10015645_pt1 | contig 12275 bp, 6 predicted proteins | sample Lox_Sample_35_FD_206713 | JGI IMG/M metagenome (GOLD analysis project Ga0335081, IMG submission 206713) | Soil microbial communities from Loxahatchee National Wildlife Refuge, Florida, United States - Lox_Sample_3.5 | ecosystem: Environmental > Terrestrial > Soil > Wetlands | place: USA: Florida... | reverse complement strand
CCCCAACCCAGGTCGCGGGTCGTCAAAGACACTACTTTCCTGATCGCCAGTTTCGCCTTCCTGGCGCTCGCCGCCTTCTTCGCCCGCCGCAACATTCGCCTGGGGCGCGGCGACCGCCGCGGCGGATTTCGCATTTCCGCTTTCGTCTTTGTCTGTCTGGTATTGTCGCAATTGCTGTTGGCCCACCATGTTCCCGACCTGGCGGCAGAGTGGCAGGTGTTCGCCGTCACCTTCGCCGGTGCCCTCTTCCTCGCGGCGTTCGTCTGGTTATACTATCTGGCCTTCGAGCCCTTCGTTCGCAGGCAGTGGCCGGAATTGTTGATTTCGTGGACGCGCTTGCTCTCCGGCCAATTTCGCGATCCGCTCATTGGTCGTGATTTATTAACGGGAGTTCTTCTGGGTAGTGTCATCGCCCTCGGAGCCCATTTTTCCAACGCGCTTCCTGCCTGGTTCAATCTTGCGGGACAAACCACCATTCCCCCGAACCCACTTACTTTGGGACCGGCACACGATGCCGTAGGCGTGCTTCTGAGTTTCCTGATGGACGGCCCGTTCGCGCCCTTTTCCATTGTTTTCGCTTTATTTCTGTCGAGGTCCTTGCTGCGCAGCTATTGGGCCAGCGTGCTATTGACCAGCTTGCTGGTGCTCATCACCAATCTGGGGGCAGAGAACTTCTTGCTGGAAACGCCTTTCGCAATTCTCACCACCGCCATCATGATGTTTGCCTTGCTGCGCTTCGGCATGCTTGCACTGGCGGTCGCCGTTTTCACGGATGCCTTGTTGACCGCCTTCCCCATCACCCTCGATTTGTCCAGGTGGTATGCGTCGAATTCGCTGTTCATGTTTTCTGTGCTGCTGGCACTATTGCTCTATGGCCTGCGTACGGCTGTGGGCAACAGGCCTATGCTGGTGGAGTGAGGCGATACGCCAATACTCCTTGCTGGAGCGGCGTTTTCAAACTTTTTAAGGAGGGGAACCTGAATGATTCCTCCTCTTGTTCTGCGCTTGGCGAATTCGCTGCAGGCTGCCACCGTAGACAACGCTCTGCCGGGCGGCAAGAAGGGTCTGGCACGATGACGAGTAGTGAACTGTCGGATGCCTCGGTGCTCCCGATCAGAGCCAGCCTCCAATTGGCTTGGGCAGCCTCGGTTGCGATCGCCATTCTGATAACCGGGGCGGTGTTCGTAGGCCTTCTGCATCCTGCAATCATCTATCCGACCGACGAGCTACTTCGATCCAGGTTACCGACGGATCTGGTCAATTTCCTCGGCATGCCTGCACTCCTGGGTGCGATGTGGCTTGAGCGACGTGGCAATCTCGTCGGACTTCTTCTCTGGCCGGGAGCGCTGCTCTATCTGCTGTATCACGATTGCGTATACGTGCTGGGCATGCCATTCAGCGCGGTCTTTCTGGTTCATGGTGCGCTATTCGTGCTGAGCCTATCTGCGTTGATCAGCCTTCTTCGCAACATCGATGGGCCAGCACTGCAGCAACTACTCACCGGCGCAGTGGGCGAGAGAGCGGGCGGAGGAGCCCTGGCGCTCCTCGGTGTCGCGTTTTTCGTGTCGTCGGCTGACGTAATGGGCCATTCGCTCGTCCGTGGCATCCCAGTGGCCGCACCGGAACTTGGGTTGCGGTTTACCGACTTACTGATGAGCCCCGCTTGGATCATCGGCGGAGTGCTGCTTTGGCGCCGGAGGGCATTGGGCTATGTGACCGGCATAGGGCTCCTGTTTCAAGGCTTGATGTTATTCGTTGGTCTGATCCTGCTATTAGTTTTGCGGCGGGCCGTAAATGGGGTGCCGTTTGTCTTTAACGACGCATTCGTTATCTTCCTGATGAGTCTAATCTGTTTAGTTCCCCTTAGCCTTTTCCTGCGGGGCGTAATCTCCCGGCAGAGTGGACCGCTAACATTGGACGCAGACTGACAAGAATCACAGGCTTCAGCTAGGATTCCCGGTTTTAAGTATAAGGAAGAGAGGGCTCGCTCAGGTACATTTGGGAATACAGTTCCCCGATGCTCGGGACACCCCTTTCCCCCTAAGAAACGAGGGCCCGGTGTATGACAGTGGAGCAAGCCGCGCGCAAATTTTCCGCAAAATTTTTCTCCGGTGTCCGATTTCTTCCGGGCGAAAACGAGCCGATCCATTCGGTGGTGAATCCACCGGTTCTTGCAAAAACATCAAAACATCCAAGCTGGAGACTCTCATTCTGCAAGCTCACCCCAGCTTCCAACAGCGTTTGCAGGCGTCACGTCACAGGAAACGACTTCCCCTCGAACACCGTTCCCCAGATCGGAATGTCTTTCAGTTGTTCGGGCGCAATGGCGTAAGGATCTTCCTCCAGAATGGTGAAGTTCGCGATTTTGCCCGGCGCAATGCTGCCCAGCGTGTCCTCCCGCCGCCACGAGTAAGCCGCTTCAATGGTGACGGCGCGAAGACCGGCGTCGACGGAGATGCGTTGTTCCGGGCCGACGACATTGCCTTCGTTCGCAATGCGGTTGATGCCGCACCACGCCAGATACAGCGGCGCGGACGGTCCCATCGGCAAATCGGAGTGGAAGGAATACGGGATGCTGTGTTTCAGGACGGAGGCGCTGCGTACCATGCACTGCGCGCGCTCCGGCCCCAGACCAATCTGGCTGTACTTGTTGGCGAAGCCGATCGGGTAATACGGGTTCGAGCTAACGATTGCACCCAGACGGGCGATTCGCGCGACCTGCTCGTCCGTTGAGTTGGCGAAATGTACGATGATGCTGCGGCTGTCCGGGCGGGGAGCATCGCGCATCAGCTTCTCCAGCACATTCAGCACCACCTCCAATCCTTCGTCGCCGTTGACGTGGGTGTGAATCTGGTAGCCGGCGTTCCAATAAAGCGTGGCCCGGCGCTCCAGTTCTTCCGGCGTCAGAAGCCACTCGCCACGATGGCCGTCGGTATAGCCATCTTTCATTTGCATGAGCTGCGAGATGATCGCGCCGTCGGCGAACAACTTGATCTGCTTGTCGAAGAACTGCAGCTTGCCACTTCCCGGAGGAGCCAGCGCAATGGTGTTCTGGGTTTCGGCCAGCGCTCTCTCCAGCCCAACGCGGTCCACGATGGTGCGCCCATCGGCGATGAAGAAGCTGTAGAACGGGGTATCGTCGGCGCCCAGGATTTGCTGATACAGTTTGAAGATCTGCGGTGTGATTAGCGCGCCCGGCTCGTTGAAGGCAGTGACGCCGTTGTGGTGAAGCATCTTCACCATCTGTTTCAATCCAAAGGTGAACCGTTCCGGGGTTGCGAGCTTCGGCAGAAGCTGCGCCGTGCACAGATTCAGTCCGCCCTCATAGAAATGCCCCTGGGCCCAATCGACCTGCTTGCTCCACTCGCCTTTCCCCTGCAGCATCTCTTCTTTCAGGCCGAGGGCGTTTAGCGCGGCGGTGTTCAAATAGAACTCGTGGCAGGAGCGGTGCCAGACGGCGATAGGCCGCGTGCTGCTGATCGCGTCCAGCGCCTGCCGCTCTAGTGGCCCATGAAAGTATTGGTGGTAGCCCCAAGTGAAGAACCAGCCGTTGCCGCCGTCCGCTAAAGCCGTTCGCAAGCGGTCCATGTATTCCTGCGGACCGCAGGCTTTCTGCCACACCTTGCCGGGGACGATCCAGTCCTCGGGCGCAATGACCTCGACGGCCAGCGTCAGAGCCCCGAGCAGCGGATGCAGATGTTGATCGATCAGCCCGGGCAGAATGACTTTCGCGGCGAAGGTGTCGTCCACGCGATACGGCCGGTCGCCGATAAACGTTTCGACCTCCGCGGGCGAGGCCGCCAGCAGGATTTGCCTGCCCATCACGGCGACTGCGGTGGCCTGCGGATTGCTGCGCTCCATGGTGATGACTTTTTTCGCCGGATAAACCACGATCTCCGGCGCCGCGGCCGGAGAGCCGAGGTGCTCCGCGAATGCGTCATTGGACATGCACATGTCAATCGCTCCGATGCTGGAAGATCCGCTCGCCGTTGAGGCTCACGCCAAAGAGCCTTTCGGCGCTCTGGGCGCAACGCTACCGCTCGATCAGTCTGGGTTGCAGTGATGGAAGTCACGTGAAAGTGGTGATGAGGCCGGCTCTCGTTCCACGTTCTTGCGATGGCTTACATGATATTTTCGTGGTGATCACGTAGTCACATTTGTGTGTGACCGACAACCTTTCTACGTTTGCCAGCGCAATGGAGAATCCAGCCAGATTGTCCGGCGATTGCCACCTCGGGCGCAGAGGGATGCGATACTTCGTTTGCGCTCGGGGCATCGATCTGTCCTCCTCGGAGCGCGTATGGCCACCCAAGCAGTCCTCGCCCCGCCAGCGGAAGTCACCGCCAGCACACGTGTGCCGGTATGGGCCCTAGCCTCGGCTTCTCTTGCCATGTCGATCGATCCCTCGGTGCACAACATCGCATTCGTTGGGGCGGCCAATCAGTTGGGAATGAGCGGCGCACAGCGATCGCTGGTCGCCAGCCTGGGAACCCTGTGTATTGCTGCTACCATTCTCGCCACCGGCAGCCTGGGCGACCGTTTGGGACGCAAGAAGATCATGCAAGCCGGACTGTTGCTCGCGGTGGCCGCCGGGATCATTACTTCGCTGGCCCAGCACACCGCCGTCTTTGCCATCGGCCGCGCCTTGGCGGGAATCGGCTATGCCGCATCGTTCGGACTTTCGTTCGCCTTGTTGCGAGCCGTGGCTCCCGATGAACAGCAGTTGTCGCGTGCCGTTGCCCAGTGGCTTGCGCTGCAGACCTTCGGCGTGGTTGCGCTGGGGCTGCTCGGCGGCTATCTCGCGGGCATGGGATGGCGCGTCGCCTACCTGTTGCCCAGCGCCATCGCAGCGCTGGCGTTTTTCTTTTGCTTAGCGAGTGTGCCTGAGGCGCGGGCCGATAACCTGGGCCGCTTCGATAAGGTTGGGCTCGTGCTGATTGCCGTGGGCCTGGTGTGCACGCTGGATGGTGTCAGCGCGTCGGCGTCGGCCGGTTGGCTCAGCGGCAAGGTCTTCATTCCCCTGTCCATTGGTATCGCCGTTTTGCTGACATTCGCAATCTACGAGATGCGCCTGGAGCGGCCGGCTTTCCCCATACGCCTGTTTCGCGATCCCGAGATGTCGGCGGCGGCTTTGAGCGGCATCGCCTTTAATCTGGGTAACGCGGTGGTGGTGCTGCAGCTCTCGCTGTTATGGCAATACCTCTTCCACTATCACCCCTTCAAGGTGAGCCTGGGACTGACTCCCCTGAGTGCGGCCAGCATGCTCGGCGCGACCTGGGTGGGTTCGCTGCTGGCGCGCGGCGTAACCAATCGCATTCTGATTCCCTGCGGGCTGTTTACTGTGGCCGCGGCCATCGCGTGGATGAGCCTGATTTGGTCAACCACGCCGTATTACTTCTTTCTCGCGCCGCTGTTGCTTGCAGGCGTGGGGCTGATGTTTGCCCAGACTCCGGCAGCGCGCGTCTTCGTCAGCAAGTCTCCGCCCGATCTGGTGGGCGCGCTGGGATCCTCGCGGACCTTCTTCGGGCAATTCGGATTCGCTCTGGGACTGGCCCTCAGCTCGTCTCTGTTGTACGGCATGTTCACTCCGGAGCTGCACTCGCAACTGCTGCGGGCGGGAGCGGCGCCCGGCGATCTCTCGCAAGTGTCGGGCATCGTGCAGTCTTATGTGAGCGTGGGTAGCGCGCCAGGGTTCAATCCGCCATTCGCCAGCGAGGTGCTGCAAAAGGCCGTGGGCTCCTACATCTTCAGCTATCGAGCGGCCATGCTCATCCTGGCCGGCGCGATCGGGCTGATGGGCGCGGTAGTGCTGGGGCAGCTCTCGAGCCGTAAGCCGCGAGCGTAACTGGCCGGGCAGATAAGAACGATCAGGAGTACTGGAAACCGAGAATCGTTAGGCAGCAGAAAGGGAAAAGCATCATGAGCGCTTCCGCAGTCGACACCATCTACGTAGGCGGCAACATCATCACTATGAACGACCACCAGCTCCTGGTGGAAGCCGTTGCAGTGGGCAATGGCAGGATCGTGGGAGCCGGTGTACAGGACGACATCCTGAAGTCCGGCGGGCCGGCCACGAAGATCGTCGATCTGAAAGGCAAGACCATGCTGCCCGCCTTCATTGACGGACACAGTCACTTCTTCCAGGCGGCGATGATTGCCGACTACGTGAATGTTTCGGCTCCGCCCGTGGGCCCCGGAGACAGCATCGCCGACATCGTGGGCGCCCTCAAGGAGCACGTTGCGGCAAAGCCTGTGCTGGCGGGCGAATGGCTGATCGGCTACGGCTACGACGGTTCCGTGCTGGCCGACGGACGCGAGGCCACGCGCGACGACTTCGACAAGGATTTTCCTGACACGCCGCTGCTTTTGGTGCACGTCTCCGGTCACGGCTGCATCCTGAACTCCGCCGGTTTCCGCAAAGTAGGCATCGATGCCAACACGCCGACGCCTAACGGCGGCCTGATTGTCCGCAGGCCGGGCAGCAATGAGCCAGCCGGCCTGTTGATGGAGGACGCGTGGTTCCCGGTGGCTATGAAGCTGCCCACGCCCTCGGCTCAGCAGTTGCTGGAGAACCTCGGCAAAGCGCAGCAGATGTACGCTCGCGCCGGCTATACCACGGTGCAGGATGCGCCCGTCGAACCCAAGGCGATGCCGTTGTATCGCAAGGCAGCCGATGAAGGCCGTTTCTACCTGGACCTCAATGGCTACTGGGAGTCGCATGCGTTTCTCGGCGCCACTCTGGTCGATGACTTCCGCAACGTACGCCCAAGCCGGTATCGTCTGGCTGGCGTCAAAATTGTTGCCGATGGTTCCCCCCAGGGTAAGACCGCTTACTTCACTGAACCGTATCTCACTGGCGGGCCGAGCGGCGAGACAAACTGGCGTGGCACTCCCACGGTCACGCAGGAGCATATGAACGAGGTGGTGAAAAAAGCCTATGACAACGGCGCTCAGGTCCTGGTTCACTGCAACGGTGACGCCACCATCGACATGCTGCTCAATGCGCACAAAGCAGCCGGCGCACCGCGCGACCGGCGCACGACCGTCATTCATTCCCAGTTCGTGCGCCGTGATCAGCTCGACGAATACGTGCAGCTCGGCGTCAATCCCTCGTTCTTCACCAACCATACCTTCTTCTGGGGCGATGTGCACCTGCGCAACCTGGGCAAACAGCGCGCCAGTTTCCTGAGCCCGATGCACACAGCGCGCTGGCTCGGCTTGCACATGACCAACCACAGCGACTTCCTGGTGACCCCGCTGGACACGATGTTGATCCTGTGGAGCGCCGTCAATCGCGTGTCGCGTTCCGGACAGATTATCGGGCCCGAGGAGCGCATCAGCGTACTGGACGGTCTGAAGGCGCTCACCATCGATGGGGCATATCAGTACTTCGAAGAGGACTGCAAGGGATCCATCGAAACCGGCAAGCTCGCCGATCTTGTGATCCTGTCCGACGATCCCATGAAGGTTGCTCCCATGGCTATCAAGGACATCAAGGTCGTGCAGACCATCAAGGAGGGCAGGACGGTGTACCTGCGCTCGGAGGAGCAGGTTACCGAGTCCGCACCGGAGCTGGCCGGCGTGGGTTCGCGCTAAAGGAGGGGATTGGCCAGATTGCCCTGCTTGTGGCTGAAGTCCAAGCGTTCGATGGGATTGTCGGGATGAGTGACCTACTGCTGCCATCCGCCGCCCAGCGCCTGATACAGCTGCACCAGCGCGATCAGCTCGTTGCCTTGCGCCTGCGCTAAGCCCAACTCGGCCGAGAAAGCGTTGGTCTCGTTGGTCAGCACCTCGAGGTAGTCTGTGGTTCCCGCATTGAAGCGCTGATTCGAGAGCTGTGCTGCGTCCTGCGCCGACGCCAGCAGATTCTGCTGCTGAATTCGGAATTCGCGGTCCTTGCGATACGCGACCAGCGCATTCGAGACGTCGCGAAATGCGCCCTGGATCGTCTGCTGATACGTCAGTAGCATCTGCTCGCGTTGAGCTTCGGAGAGCCGGACGCCATTCTTGAGCCGCCCGCCCTCGAAGATCGGTTGTGTGAAAGACCCCGCCAGGCTCCATAGTCCCGCTGGACCGGTGAAGAGGCTCGTTAGCGAGGGGCTTTCGTAACCCGCGGTTCCGGTCAGCGAGATCTGCGGGAAGTAAGCTGCCTTGGCGACGCCGATCTGCGCATTCGCGGCGACCAGGTTCTGCTCGGCCTCGCGAATGTCGGGCCGGCGCTCCAACAGCTCCGAAGGCAATCCGGCAGGGACCTCCGGCGAGTGCGGCTGCTCGGTCAGCTTCAGTCCGCGCGGAATATCGCCGGGATTTCTTCCCAGAAGGACGCTGATGGCGTTCTCTTCCTGCGCCACCTGCCGCTCGAGATCGGGAATCTCCGTGGCCGCGGTATACACCAGCTGCTCCGACTGACTGACGTCGAGCTGCGAGTTGATGCCGTGCTCCAACAGCGTTTGCTGCAAACCGAGCGACTGTTTGCGATCGGCATAGGTCCGCTTGGAAATTTCCAGCTGGAGATCCAATTGCCGGAGCGTGAAGTAGTCCGCCGCCACATCGGCAACCAGTGTCGAGATCACAGCCTTCTGCGCCCACTCGTTGGCGAGCAGATTGGCGCGCGCCGCCTCGGTGGCGCGGCGATACTTGCCCCAGAAGTCCAGGTTCCAGGAAGCCGATGCTACCAGCGCTCCCTGCGTGAGTTCATACGAAGGGATTGGCCCGATCTTCGGGTTCTGCTGGCTGGTGATGTTTCCGCCGGCGCCGAGCGAAGGAAACTGATCGGCGCGCGTGATGCCCAGTTGCGCCCGCGCCTGGAGAACGCGCGTCGCCGCAATGCGCACATCGAAGTTGTTCTTGAGGGCGGTACGGATCAGGTCCTGAAGATCGGGATCCTGGAAAACGTCCCACCACTTCTCATCGCCCAGCGATTGCGCGGCCTGCTGCGCGGCGGGCTGCGACTGAGGCTTGGCCATTTGCTGAGCCTGCGTCTGTGGTGACTGTGGCTGCGCCCGCGAGTGCGCCTGGTCCGATGCGTCAGGTGCGGCGCCGCGATAGGCGCCGGGAACGTCAACGCTGGGCCGGCTGTAATTCGGTCCGACGGTGCAACCGGCCAAGCTGAGAAGCCCAAGCAGGAGCACGGCTAGAAGTAAAGTGTGATTGCGTTTCATAAATGATTCCTATTGAGCGCGTCCTGGCGGCTGCATCTCGCCGCTGCCGCGGCTCGGTTCATTTGTTACTCCTACCCGGGGCTTACGCCCCAGGGCTAAACCCATCCCGCCGCTCTTGCGGCCGGTTGCATCGTGATCCCGCCGCCCTTCCGGCGACCGGAGCACAGACTCAGCGCATTTACGTTCTAATCTCCATGCCCTTCCTGCATCACCAGCACCGGCGCCGCTTCGTGCATGGGCTTGCGCGAGGAACGCAGGAATGAGAACCGGTCCAGCACCCGCTCCTGAAATTCCTCGAGGTACAGATAAATGGCCGGCGTAATGAATAACGTGATGAACTGAGAAACGACGAGTCCTCCCACAACCACCAATCCCAGCGGGCGGCGCGAGTCGCCGTCAGCGCCGTACCCCAAGGCGATGGGAAGCGCGCCCAGCAACGCGGCTGCGGTGGTCATCATGATCGGGCGGAAGCGCTCCAGGCTCGCGTCGTGAATCGCCTGGTCGTCGGGAATGCCTTGCCGCACGCGCTGCTCGGCGAAGTCGACGATCATGATGCCGTTCTTCTTCACGATACCCATCAACATGAACATGCCGATGTAGGCGTACAGCGAAGCCTCCGCGCCGAAGAGCCACAGCGTGAGCAGTCCGCCCAACAGAGCCACGGGCAGCGAAGACAGCACGGTGATCGGGTGCAGGTAGCTCTCGTAGAGAATCGCCAGGATGACGTACATGACGAATACAGCCACCAGCATCAGGAGCGCGAGATCAGATACGGTGTTGCGGAAGGTCAGCGCCTCGCCCTGAAGTTGTCCCTGCACTCCGGGTGGGAGAATCTGCTTCGCCGTCTGCTCGACATACTGGGTTGCCGGGCCAATGGAGTATCCCGGCTTCAGGTTGAAGAACATGGTGACGCTGGTGAACTGGTTGATGTGGTTGACGGCTTGCGGCCCGATCACCGGATGCCAGCTCGTGACCGCGCTCAGCGGGATCATGCGCTGGCCGTCATCGCTCTTGATGTAGAGTTTGCTCAGATCTCCCGGCGCCGAGCGCTGGTCGTCGGCGACTTCCAGAATCACCTGATACTGGTCGGTTGGCTTCTTGATCAGATAGCTGTAGTTCTGCGAGTAGGCATCGTGCAGCAGGGTAAGAATGCGCGTCTCGGAAACGCCGTACAGCTTGGCCTGATCGCGCAGAATATCGACTTGCAGATTGGGCGTGTGGTTGTACAGGTCCGAGTTTACGAAGAGGAAGCCCGGATACTGCTGCATCTTCGCCATCAGCTTGTTTGCGGTGTCGTACACCTCGTTGGAATCGATGCCGCTGATGGCGTAGGCAAACTGGCCCTGCGTGTTGGCGGTCGCGCCGGTGCTGATCTCGAGCACCGGATTGGGCTGCAGGAAGGCCAGCGCGCCGGGCACGGTGCCCATGATGCCTCCCATGAGCTGTCCAGCGACCACGTTGATGGGCGGCCGCTGTGACGGCGGCTTCAGCAGCGCGATCAGCATAATCTGGTTCGCGCCGAGGTAGGTGGCGTTACCGCTCATGGTGAAGGTGCTGCGCACCGCCGGATTCGACTGCAGAATGTGCTCCGCCTTGGTTTGATACTCATGCATCTGCGCGGGAGATGAACCTTCCTGCGCCACCATCACGCCGCGGATGAACGAACTGTCGCCCACCGGCAGAAATGCTTTGGGAATGATGTAGAAAAAGAACGCAGTGCCGGCCAGACAGATTACCCAGACGACCACCGAAATCCAGCGATTGCGCAGGAAGAACCAGAGTGAGCGGCCGTAGACGTTCAGGATGCGATGCTCGATGGCGCCGAAACCGCGCTCCATCCAGGTCTTCTTCGTGCCTTTGCCGCGCTGGGCCAGCAGGCGCGAGGTCATCAGCGGCGTCAGGGTCAGCGAAACCAGGCCGCTGGCCAGAATCGAGATGACGATGGTAATGGAGAACTCGCGGAAGATGCGCCCCATCAGGCCGCTCATCAGCACCAGCGGCAGGAACACGGCCGCCAGCGACAGCGTCATCGCCATGATGGTGAAGCTGATTTCCTTGGCTGACTCCAGCGACGCCTCGAAGGCATTCATACCTTCTTCCATGAGGCGCACCGTGTTTTCCAGAAACACGATGGCATCGTCGACAAGGAAGCCAATGGCCAGCGTCAGTGCCATGAGCGAGAGGTTGTCGAGGCTGTAACCCAGCAGCTTCATCGAGATGAAGGTCAGCAGCAGCGAGAGCGGCAGCGCGACAGCAGGGATCAAGGTGTCGGTGGCGCGCCCCAGGAAGATGAAGATCACCATCACCACGAGCACGAAGGCGATGTAGAGCGTGACTTGCACGTCCTTGATGCTGCCAACAATCGTGTTGGAGCGGTCGTACGCGGACACCAGCAGAACCGAACTGGGCAATTGCGACTGGATGCTGGGAAGCACGTCGCGCACCGACTTGGACACTGCGACTGCATTGGCGCCGGCGCGACGAAACACGGCGACCACCACGGTTGCGCCTGGCTTGGGATAGCCGCGCGCCCAGAAGCGCATATCGATGCGCTCATCCTGCACGCCCTGTTTCGCGCTGGCTACGTCCTTCAGATACACGGGAGCGCCGTTGGTCTGTCCGACGATGAGGTCGTCATATTGCTCGGCGGTTGTCAGCTGCCCCTGGGGCTGCAGAAGAAACGTGCGATGCGGCCCGTCGAACTGACCGGCCCCGGTGTAGCTGGTGCCGTTCTTGATGGCATTGGTCAGGTCTTCCAGCGTGATGTTGCGGATCGCCATCGCCGAGGGATCGGCTTTGATGCGCACCGCCGACTGCGTGCCGTACACCGCAATCTGGCTGACGCCGGGCAGAATGCTCAGCCGCTCGCCGACCTGCGTGTTGGCGTAGTCGTACAGCTCGCCTTCGGTTACCGTGTCGCTGACCAGCACGAGATACATGATGGGCTGGTCGTTGGGGTTGGTCTTGGTAAACGTCGGCGGACTGGGCAGGTCGACCGGCAACTGTCCCGAGGCACGCGTGATCGCCGCCTGCACATCGGTGGCCGCCGCATCCAGGCTCTTCGAGAGATCGAACTGAAGAACGAAGTTGGTGTGGCCCTGCGTATTGTTAGAG
>Ga0335081_10015644_pt1 | contig 12276 bp, 12 predicted proteins | sample Lox_Sample_35_FD_206713 | JGI IMG/M metagenome (GOLD analysis project Ga0335081, IMG submission 206713) | Soil microbial communities from Loxahatchee National Wildlife Refuge, Florida, United States - Lox_Sample_3.5 | ecosystem: Environmental > Terrestrial > Soil > Wetlands | place: USA... | reverse complement strand
ACCAGTGAACGCAATGTCGGCATGTATCGCATCCAGATTTACGACGACAAAACCACCGGCATGCACTGGCAATTGCAGAAAGTCGGCGCGCGACACGGGAGGCGTTACTACGAAACCGGCACTCGGATGCCCGTGAGCATTTTCCTCGGCGGCGACCCGGTGTTTACCTTCGCCGCCACCGCGCCGTTGCCGGATGGCTTGGATGAATTTTTGTTGGCCGGTTATCTCCGCAAAAAATCCGTCGAACTCGTCAAATGTGAGACGAACGATTTGGAAGTTCCGGCCAACGCGGATTTCGTCATTGAAGGTTACGTGGACCCGACCGAACCGTTGCGCGAGGAAGGCCCGTTCGGCGATCATACCGGCTATTACACGCTCCCTGAGCCTTATCCAGTGTTTCACGTCACCGCCATCACGCATCGCAAGGACGCGGTATATCCTGCGACGATTGTCGGCATGCCGCCCATGGAAGATTTTTACATCGGCAGCGCGTCGGTAAAATTATTCCTGCCAGTGTTCAAGATGAATTTCCCGGAAATTGTGGACATCGCGCTGCCAGCGGAAGGCGTTTTTCACAACCTCGTCTTCGTCAGCATCAAAAAGAGCTACCCGATGCAGGCGTACAAAATCATGCACGGCCTCTGGGGCATGGGTCAGATGATGTTCACCAAATACATCGTGGTGGTGGACGACGACGTGGACGTGCATAACACCCGCGAAGTGCTGTTCCGGCTCTGCGCCAACACCGACCCGCAACGCGACAGTATCTTCACCAAAGGCCCTGCGGATGTTCTGGACCATGCAACTCCTGAAATTGCAGTCGGCTCGAAACTAGGGATTGATGCAACGAAGAAGTTGCCGGGAGAGGGTTTCAAAAGAGCCTGGCCGCCGCTGATAAAAATGGATGAGGTGGTGCGAAGGAAAATCAACGCATTATTTGAAGCAAAACCATGAAACGATACAAACGACGGACACGATGAGAAACAATGGCGCGAACGAAATTCCCTCTCCTCCACCGGGGGAGAGGGTCAGGGCGAGGGGGCAACGGTGGGAATCGCCTCAATCCGGCAAACACCGTACCCGCACCGCCGCCGCCCGCAGCTTCGCCCGCAAACTCCGCCAGAAATCCACAGATGCCGAGAAACGCCTGTGGCGTTTGCTCCGTGACCGCCGTTTCAATGAATTCAAATTCCGCCGTCAATACGCGTGCGGTATCTACTTTCTCGATTTCTATTGCACGGTGGCGAAACTGGCCATGGAACTCGACGGCGGCGGACATGGTTTTCCCGACCAACGGGCGCGGGATGAAAAGCGAAACCAATTTCTTGCGGAACAGGGCATCAAAGTGCTGCGTTTCTGGAATCACCAATTGCACGACAAATTCACAGCGGTGCGGTTTGAAATCTGGCACGCGTTGATGGAACGGACAGGACGCACCGAGGAAATTGCCGGATATTTGCCTGGACCCCATCATGAAGCCTAAATCGACACAATGCCCCCTCACCATTTCCTCTCCCCCGGTGGGGGAGAGGATTTAAACAATGGAGCCGCCATATGAAACGGATGCCAAGAGTGATCAGGAAACTCCCCGGTGAAGGCCACAAGCGCGGCTGGCCGCCGCTGATTAAAATGGATGAAAGTGTGAAGACAAAGGTGCAAAAACTATTCACTCCTGATGCATAGAAGAAGAGGAGCATGGCATGATAAAAGATGAAATTGTCCAGAAAATTCTCTGTGAATACGACGAGAAGCATTCAGCTTACGAGGCGTTCACATTGAAACAGCGACATCTAATCTCGGAATTGTTGCAAGAACGTTCGTTTTCTCCGCATTCGATTACATCACGAGTTAAAGGCCGACAAAGCCTGTGCGATAAACTGAGGCGGCCAGACTCTGAATATGCCACGTTAAGTGACATTACTGATGTTTCTGGAGTGCGTATCACAACTTACTTCAGCGACGAAATTGATCGCGTAGCCAGTTTTTTGGACGAAGAGTTTGAAATCATAAAGGAGCACTCCATTGATAAGCGTAAAATGTTAGATGCGGATCGTTTTGGCTACTTGTCGTTACACTATGTAGTCAAATTGTCACAACAGAGGTTAAAGCTGACAGAATATCGTCGCTTCCCCAACCTCGTTTGCGAAATTCAAGTCCGATCGATTCTCCAACATGCGTGGGCGGAAATCGAGCACGACCTTGGCTATAAAACCCGAATCGCAATTCCACAACTTGTCCGACGTAGATTTTCCAGACTCGCTGGATTATTAGAATTAGCAGATGAAGAGTTTGTGGCAATTCGTGACACGCTCGACCAATATCGCGCGAAGCTGCCCGAAGAAATAGCTGAAAGCCCAACCGAAGTCACGCTCGATAAACTTTCACTACTGACTTTCTTGCAGTCGAATCAGACAGTTGCAAAATTGGACAAACAAATCGCTACCTTCTTTGGCGCAACAGATAAGCTTCAGCCCACCGATAGGCAAATTGAAGACGATCTTCACGCATTGGATCTTTTGGGAATTCGAACGATAGCGGATCTGAACGAGGCGTTGGATCAAAATGCAGATTCTGTTTTGAAATTTGCTAAACTATGGATAGGAAGCAGTAAAGATAGTTCGTTTGTAATTGGTATTTGTTTCCTTTATCTCTTCTACGTTTTGGTAGCAAGGTCTGGAAAGTTTGACTTTGTGCTGCAATTTTTGGATGAATTCAAATTGGATCATTCCGATAAGAGAGTGGCTTTGGCAAATAAAGTATTAGAGACATACGCTTCTCTTCAGAAATAATGTATCCGGCTGGTGGAGTACGTCTAGTTTCCGGCGCTGGGTTATGAAATCATGGCGGCATGGATACATCAAAAACCGGATCAGGACGCCGACGTTGGACTTCCAAACAGCGGCAACGATTGCTGACGCGCTTTCACCAAAACGAAATGACTCAGCGGGACTTTGCCACTCGCTACGGGGTCGGGTTGTCCACCTTGAGCAAATGGTTGCGCTGCGAAGACAAAGTAACTTTGCCGCCCGTGAAGTTTAAGGAAGTCGTGCTGCCCAATATGCCGCTGCGTTACGCGGTGGAAGTCGTGAGTCCGCAAGGTTGGACTGTCCGGTTGCAAAATACTTCTGAGATTCAGAGCTTGCCCCAACTGTTACGGGCGCTGCCATGCTGAACGTGTCGGGCACGACGCGGGTGCTGGTCGCCACTACGCCGGTGGATTTGCGCGGCAGCTTCAACCGGCTTTACAGTCTGGTCGTGGAGCAACTCAAAGCCGATCCCCTTTCTGGAAATTTGTTTCTATTCACTAACCGGCGTCGTAATCGGATCAAGATTTTAACCTGGGATGGGTCGGGCATTTGGATTTGCGCAAAACGGCTTGAGAACGGCCGGTTCACTTGGCCCGCCAGTCCGGACGGCCAAGTCAGCCTGCGCGGTGAAGAGTTCAGCGCCCTGATTCACGGCCTGGAAGTGCGGTCGAAAAAGAACTGGTATCGGCGTTAAAAAATATTCCCTGCGAATTTGAACAAATATTTTCTGTTCGCGTCAGAGTAGCGTGACCGACACCACGCTGCTCAAAAAGTTTAAAGAAGTGAGTGCGCGTGTCACCACGCTGGAGGCGGAGAACACCTGGGTGAAGCAGGAAAATGTCCGGCTGCAAAACGAGAACCGGCTGCTGCGTCAGAAGCTCGACCACTATATTCGCCATTACTTCGGCGGTTCACGCAACGAAGGTCTGGACAAACACCAACTGGAACTGCTGCTGCAAGGTCTGCCCAAGGTCATCACATTACCAGCGGCAGAAAAGACTACAACCGGAACGCGCAATAGTGCGGCACACCCAGTGCGGCGGATGCTGGCCGAAGATAAATTGGAGACACAGGAGATCGTAATCGAACCGGCAGAAGTCCAGGCACAACCCGATGGCTGGAAAAAGATCAGCGAGGAACGCACGAGCCAACTGGACTGGGTCGCCCCCAAAATCATCAAACGCGTTTTCATTCGCCCGCGTTACGTAAAGCAGGAACGCTTTGCTTTGGCACCACTACCACCCCAACCGATTGAACAGGGCATGGTGGGTCCGGGCTTGCTGGCACAGATATTGGTCAGCAAATACGAATATCATCAGCCACTCTACCGGCAAGAAAAGATGTTCCGCCAGCAGTTCGGGGTGGAACTGAGCCGCAAAACAATGGGCTGTTGGGTGGAACAAGCTGCCGAGTTATTGAAACCGGTGTATCGTTCAATCCGGGAAGATTTACTAAAGGGCAATTATCTGCAAGCTGACGAAACACCGATCCGGTATTTGGACCCCGATGTGAAAGGAAAAAGTCAGCAAGGTTATCTCGGGGTTTATAGTCGGCCTGGCGGGGATGTGCTTTTTGAATGGCGACTAAGCCGGTCGCGGGAAGGACCCGAAGAGTTTTTGAAATATTTCAAAGGCAGGCTCCAAACAGACGGCTATTACGCCTACGAGTCGTTGGCTAAGGAACGCAAAGGCGAACTGAGCCTGGTTGCTTGCTGGGCGCATTGCAGGAGGGGCTTCCACGAAGCGTTGGCTGAAAGCAAATTGGCGGCGTGGTTTGTGCGTCAAATTGGATTGCTCTATGCGGTGGAAAAGCTCCTGCGTGAGCAGAAGGCCGGCCCGGGTTTGCGGGCGGCGATGCGGAACTGGCAAAGCTGCCCGGTCTTGGAACGATTGCGCCGGGCAATGGAGTTGGTGCGTCGGCGCACTTTGCCGCAAGGACTGTTGGGAAAGGCCATTGACTATGCGCTCAAGCGCTGGGAAGCGCTGACGCGTTTCGTGAACGACGGCGTTTTGGAGATCGATTCAAATCTCATTGAAAACTCGATTCGTCCGTCAGCAATCGGAAAAAAGAACTTTTTGTTCTTCGGGCATCCTGAAGCTGGCGAACGCAGCGCGGTGATTTACACGTTGCTCGGCAGTTGTCGGCGGCATGGTGTCAACCCGTTTGATTACCTGAAAGATTTATTCACGCGTTTGCCAGCGGCCAAGATCACCGAGATTCAGCAGTTCACGCCGCGGGCCTGGGCGGGGAGTAAAGCCAAGGCGGAATTGGTCGCTCAGGCAGCTTGAGGGCTTTTGCGTTTTGTCAGAGCGTGACCGTGAGTTGGATACGTCCCACGGACAAGCCAGGAAAACCTCTTCAAAATCCGCCAGAGAAAACTCCGCTATAAAATCACCCGATTTTGCCTGTCGGCGGACAAAAGATGTGGATTGACCGTATTTTGAAATGCTGAGTAAATCGAGAGTGCTGTGAAAGCTCTTAAGCCAGTGAGCAGTAACAGCGACTTCTCGCATGTCATTCGGAGTTGTTTCAATTTCCAGAATCTTTTCCCAGCCGCAAAAGCCGCGTTTTTCCCCCTTGTCGCAAAAATCCAAAGGAAATTTGGCCCAATCTCGGAAGAAAAGGCGCTTATGTAATTAGAGCAGAGAAATTCGTTCAAACCAGCAAACTAATGAAAACGACCAAAACCAAATGGTTTGCGAGTGTTTCGTTGACCAAACTCGGCCTTTTGGCGACCGGGATGTTCTTGGCGGCCACGAGTAGCACCTTGGCCACCGTGCGCTACGTGAACGTCAACAACGCCAACCCCACGCCGCCCTACACCAACTGGGCTACCGCGGCCACGGACATTCAGGATGCAGTAGATGCGGCAGGGGCGGGTGACGAGATTGTGGTGACCAACGGCACCTACGCCAGCGGCAGTTGGGTGGACCCATATGGTAATCTCAACTGTGTGGTGGTGGACACACCGCTGACGTTGCAAAGCGTCAACGGCCCGGATGTTACCGTAATCAATGGCGGTGGCGCGGTGCGGTGCCTTTACCTCACCAACGACGCGGTGATGGTGGGGTTCACCTTGACCAATGGTTTCACCCACGGCTTCGGCGGAGGGGTGTATTGCGAATCCAACGCCGTTCTGACCAATTGCGTGCTGACCGGCAACGGGGTTTACATCGGCGCAGGCGGCGGGGCCAATGGCGGCACGCTGAACAACTGCACGCTGACCGGCAATGGGGCTCGTGCTGGTGAATGCGAGGATTGTGTGGCCAACGGCGGCGGGGCCGTTGGCTGCACGCTCAACAACTGCACGCTAACGGGAAACTCGACCGGCGGCGGCGGCGGCGGGGCCATTGACTGCACGCTCAACAACTGCACGTTGACCGGCAACTCGGCTGGAGAGGGCGGCGGGGCCTTCCTTTGCACGCTGAACAACTGCACGTTGACCGGCAACTCGGCTGAATACGGCGGCGGAGCGGATTCGAGCACGCTGAACAATTGTGTGGTGTCCGCCAATACCGGCGGCGGGGTGGCTTACAGCACGTTGAACAACTGCACGGTTACCGGTAATTCAGGCTGGGGAGCATCGTCTGCCATCTTGAACAACTGCATCGTCTATTTCAACTCGGACCCCAATGGAGGCAACTATGACCCTTCCAGCACGCTCAACTACTGTTGCACGACACCTATGCCAACCAACGGTGTCGGCAACATCAGTGCCGACCCCCAACTGGCCAGCGCGTCACATCTGAGTGCCTTATCCCCCTGCATCGGGGCGGGTAGCGCGAAGTACGCCAGCGGCACCGACATTGATGGCGAAGCGTGGGCCAACCCGCCGTCCATCGGCTGTGATGAATACCACGCCGGGGCGGTGACGGGACCCTTGACCGTAAGCCTGACGGCCACCTATACGAACGTGGCCCCAGGCTTCTCCGTGGGTTTGATGGCGTTCATCGTGGGCCGGACCGACCTGAGCGTGTGGGATTTCGGCGATGGTGACGTGGAGGTCAACGAGCCTTATACTTCGCACGCTTGGACGGCGCCGGGGGATTACCTCGTGGCGTTGTGGGCCTTCAACGACAGCTATCCGGAAGGGGTGAGCGCGACGGTCACGGTTCACGTCGTGGAAGGAGTATATTACGTCGCGGCCAGCAGTGGCAATCCGGTCGTGCCTTACGTTTCCTGGGCGACGGCAGCTACGAATATCCAAGCTGCGGTGAATGTGGCGCCACCGGGAGCGACAATTTTCGTGACCAACGGGGTTTACGCCGGAGGTAGTCAGTTAGACCCATATGGTGACTCCGACTGCGTTGTGGTGGAAACGCCGCTGACTTTGCAAAGCGTCAATGGCCCAGAGGTCACCATAATTGATGGCGGTGGCTTGGTGCGGTGCCTTTACCTCACCAACCACGCCGTGCTGGTGGGCTTCACGTTGACCAATGGTTTGACCTACGACAGCGGCGGAGGTGTATACTGTGAATCCAGCAGCGCCGTGCTGACCAATTGCGTGCTGAGCGGCAACTCGGCACAATGGGACGGGGAACCTGGCGACTGGGGTTATGGCGGCGGGGCCTATGGCGGCACGCTCAACAACTGCACGTTGACTGGCAACTCGGCAACCGAATTCGACAGTGGCGGCGGGGCTTATGGCTGCACGCTCAACAATTGTACCCTAACCGGCAACTCGGCCAACTATGGCGGCGGTGCTGCCGATTGTACGCTCAACAACTGCGCGTTGATGGGCAACGGGGTCAACGTTTACGGATACTTTATCATCGGCGGTTTTGGCGGCGGGGCCTATGGCAGCACGCTCAACAATTGCACCCTAACCGGCAACTCGGCCAACCATGGCGGCGGTGGGGCCTGCGACAGTGCGCTGAATAACTGCACGTTGACCAGCAACTCGGCCTACGGTTTCTTTAGCACTACTTATGAGGAATACATCGGCGGTTTTGGCGGCGGGGCCTATAGCGACGGTTCTCAGCCCTGCATGTTGAACAAGTGCACCCTGACCGACAACGCGGCCAACTATGGCGGCGGTGCTGCCGATTGTACGCTCAACAACTGCACGCTGACCGGCAACTCGGTCAACGGTTACGACATCTATGGCGACTATTTTCCCGGTTTTGGTGGCGGGGCCTATAGTGACGGTTCTCAACCCTGCACACTGAACAACTGCACGTTGACCGGCAACTCGGCCTCAGACGACGGTGGCGGAGCATATTCCTGCACGCTGAACAACAGCATCGTCTATTTCAACTCGGACACCAATGGGGGCAACTATGACCCTTCCAGCACGCTCAACTACTGTTGCACGACGCCTCAGCCCAGCGGCATAGGCAACATAACCTACGCGCCGTTGTTCGTGGATTACACCGACGGCAACCTGCGCCTGCAATCCAATTCCCCCTGCATCAACTCCGGCAACAACGCCTATGTCGTCGGCAGCACCGACTTGGACGGCAATCCCCGCATCGTCGGCGGCACGGTGGACATCGGCGCTTACGAATATCAAACACCGGTGAGCATGATTTCCTATGCGTGGCTCCAGCAATATGGCCTGCCCATTAACACAAACACGGACACCGCCGACTTGGACGGTACCGGAATGAACCTTTACCAAGATTGGGTCGCCGGCTTGAATCCCACCAACGCCTTGTCTGTTTTGAAAATGCTATCACCAGCAATCACAAACAATCCACTGGGGTTAGTGGTAAGCTGGCAAAGTGTGAGCAACATCACCTATTTCCTCCAAAGCAGCACCAATCTGGGGGCGCAACCGGCCTTCTCCACCATCCAGAGCAACATTGTCGGTCAGGAGGGCACGACCAGTTACACGGACACCACCGCCACGAATGCCGGCCCATACTTCTATCGGGTGGGGGTGCAGTGAAAGCGCCGATGGCATTCATGCCGAAAACTAGACGTGGCGGCTCAGGCGCATACGCACATCCTAACCTCCAAATAAAATGACCTCGCTCAACTCCCTGTCCACGCCGTATTTCAAGCAACCCAACGGCAGTCTGATGACGTTTGATTTTGCTGTCGCCAAACCGACGGGGAATGTGGCTGCGGCTCTGAAAAACAGGTTTTTGGCACTGCGAATTTGATTGAAAACCCCGTGCGAATGGAGGATAATCGCGAAAATCACGGGAAAAACTCAATTTGCACCATGAACATCAAGTCAAATGGGAAATCCCGGATGACACAGAGTATCGTCCTTCTGCGCGATACGGCTGGTTTGGGGCGTGAAAATCCGTGCCGAAACAGGGTGGCGGCACTGAAGAAGAAGGTCACGATGAAAACCACGAAGAAAATCTATGGAATCGCCTTGGCGCTGGCGTGTGGTCTGGCCGCCACACTCAAAGGGCAAGTCTTATATGTTGCAAATTCCGGGAACAACACCATTGGCGAATACGGGCTGGACGGGTCAACAGTTAATGCGTCGCTGATTTCCGGGTTGAGCGACCCCTATGGCATCGCGATTTCGGGGAACGACCTGTTTGTCGCGAATTATGGGAGTAGCACTGTTGGCGAATACACGACTTCCGGGGGGACGGTCAATGCGGCGCTGATTTCCGGGTTGGATCGGCCTTTTGGGATTGCGATTTCGGGCAACGAGCTGTTGGTCGCGAACGCGATCAACGGCACCATTGGCGAATACACGACTTCCGGGGCGACGAACACCTCCTCACTGGTTACCGGGTTGAGTGATCCCGATGGTATCGCGATTTCGGGGAACGACCTATTTATCACCAGTGGTAGTGGCACCGTCGGCGAATACACGACTAGCGGGGCGACGATCAATCCATCGCTAATTAGTGGTTTGAGTGAACCCTTTGGCATCGCGATTTCGGGGAACGACCTGTTTGTCGTGAATCATGGCAACGGCACCATCGGCGAATACACGACCTCCGGGGCGACCGTTAATCCGTCGCTGATTTCCGGGTTGGACGCCACCGGCATCACGATTTCGGGGAATGACCTGTTTGTCACGTATGGTGCCAGCGTCGGGGAATACACGACTTCCGGCGCGACCGTCAACGCGTCGCTGATTTTCGGACTGGCTGACCCGGTTGGGATCGCGATTTCAGTGCCGGAGCCGTCCGCCGGCGCGCTGGCGGGTTTGGGCGCAGCGGCGTTCTGGCTGTGGCGCCGTCGAAAATAGTAATGGCGGATATAGTGGTCGAGCTTCTGGCGCAGCAGCCGGTTCTCGGCTTCCAACGCGACGACACGCGCACTCATCTCTTCCAACTGTTCGAGCAGCGTGGCGTCGGTCACGTTACTATGACGTGAGCAAAAATATTTTGTTCAATCGTGACGAAACTTTTTTCTCAGCGACGATACCAGTTCTTTTTTGAACGCACTTCCAGCCCGTGAATCAGGGCGCTGAACTCTTCGCCGCGCAAACTTACCTGTCCATTTTCACTGACCGGCCAGGTGAACCTTCCTTGTTCCAATCGCTTCGCACAAATCCATAAACCATCCCCGTCCCAGTAAAGCATCTTGATCCGATTCCGTCGCCTATTGGTGAACACGAACAGGTGTCCCGACAACGGATCGCCTTTGAGTTGCTCCACGACCAGACTGTAAAGCCGATTGAAACTGCCGCGCAAATCCACCGGCGTGGTGGCCACCAGCACCCGCGTCGTGCCCGACACGTTCAGCATGGTAGCGCCCGCAGCAGTGAGGGCAACTGCTGCACATCTGAACCGCTTTGCAGGCGCACGATCCAACCGTGTGGGCTGACGACTTCAACCGGCCAGCATGATGCTGGGTTGGGCAATCCAATTTCTTTAAACTTTACTTTCGGCGTGCCGGCGTCACGTTCCACACGCAACCATTTGCTCAAAGTGGACAAGCCGACGCCATGACGGACGGCAAAGTCCCTTTGCTTTATTTCGTTTTGGTGAAAAAGCGCCAGCAATCGTTGCCGCTGTTTGGAAGTCCAACGCCGCCGGCCTGATCCAGTTTTTGATGTATCCATGGCGCCATGATTTCATAACCCACCGCGAGCAACTAGACGTGGAAGCTCAGACGGATACGAAATAATAGGCCCACAGAAATGAGTCCATCGAGGAACCGTCACGGTTTGGTTTTTTACATCGCGCTGGTCGCCAGCATTTATAATGCGGTCATTTCTCGAAAGAACGCCGACCCGCTGACGACGAGCGTTTACACCCTCCCCGGTGGGTGACAGAATTTCCAGTTCGAATTGTTTTTCACAATCTCATTTCTGCGGCAGCGCGGGCATCAGCTTGTGCTGGTTCGTGTTGATTTTCTCCAAGTCTCGCGTGATGCCAGGGTGCTCTTCGGGAACGCATTCCGGATTGAAGCCCACGTTGCCGAAATTTCGCAGCGCCAGGTGATAACCCACGTTTCGCGCCAGGTTCCACCATAGACCAGTACGTGAGCGGGCCATGCGTTCGATGATGGAACCTAGGGAATAAAACTGCCGGGCCGCCCATTCCATGCCCAACAGCAATTCGCGCGGCGACATCAGCGCCGGCTGAAAAACCACGTCTTTCTTGCCGTTATACTTTGACCAGTCGCGCGTGAGGATGCGTCCCTCCACATCGAGCCGCTGGAACAACGGGGTATTAGGAAAAGGAATCAACACGCTCACCGTGGCGGAATCCAGCCCGGCCGAGCGAAAGAACTCCACCGTCGTCCGGAAAATCGAGCGGTCATCATGATCGAATCCGAAGACGACACCGGCCTGCACCGCAATGCCATGATGGTGAAATCGCCGGATGACTTCGCGATATTCGTCAGCGCGGTTGTGACGTTTGTTGGCGACATTCAGGCTGGCCTGGGAAATCGTTTCCAGTCCCAAAAACAGCGCTTTGCATCCACTGCGCACCGCCAGCGACAGGAACTCGTCGTCGAACGCAACGTCCGCGGTGCATTGGCACGTCCACCAGCGCTTCAGCGGCGTGATGCCCGCGAACAGTTCCTTCGCGTAGCCACAGTTGGCACCGATGTTGTCGTCCCACAAGATCAGGGCGCGCCCGGGCATCCGCCGGATTTCGTCCACGACTTCGCCCACGGGCCGATAGCGCATCCGGCGCTGATACATCTGGGGAACCGTGCAATAGTCGCAGGCGAAGGGACAGCCGCGTGTGGCAATAGTTACGCCTTTGCCATATACGCGGCCCTTGATCAGGTCCCAGCGTGGCACGGGCATGTTTTTCAGATCCGGCAGGGCGCAGGACTGGTAAATGCGTTTGAGTTGGCCGCGTTCAAAATCCGCCAACAATTCGGGCCAGACCAGCTCGCCTTCGCCAACCACTACCGCGTCGGCATGTTCAACCACCTCCTCGGACAACAGCGTCGCGTGCGGCCCGCCAATCACCACCGGCACACCGCGCCGACGAAATTCCCCGGCCAATAAATAAGCATGCGGGGCGGCCGGAGTGTTCGCAGTAATGCCCACCAGATCCACGCGCTTGTCGAAATCCACGCATTGGAC
>Ga0335081_10015643_pt1 | contig 12276 bp, 14 predicted proteins | sample Lox_Sample_35_FD_206713 | JGI IMG/M metagenome (GOLD analysis project Ga0335081, IMG submission 206713) | Soil microbial communities from Loxahatchee National Wildlife Refuge, Florida, United States - Lox_Sample_3.5 | ecosystem: Environmental > Terrestrial > Soil > Wetlands | place: USA... | reverse complement strand
CATCGGCGAACATCATCTCCGGGCCGAGCTGCTCGCCAGCGTCGGCCGCACAAAGGAAGCGCTGCAGGCTTACGATGCGTTGGACATCTTCCGCGCGGTCGATCCGATCTTTCTGCCGCTGGCTCATCTCGGCAAGGCCCGCATCTATGACAAGGCCGATGATCGCGAGAACGCCATCCAGGAATACGCATCCTTCGTGGAATTGTGGAAGAGTGCGGAACCAGCGGAGCGCGCCGATGTCGAACAGGCGCGAGCACGGCTGGAGCAACTACGCGTCGCCAACCAGCGCGCGTCACGTTGAGGAGGGGGAGCGACAATGGCGAAGTCGAGGAAGATCTCTCTGGCAGCCTTCCTGCGCAGGCTCTGGAGCCGGCCTGATCTGATGGAGCGGTTTTCGCAGAGTCGGGCCGGGCGCCAGGAGGTGCTCAAGCAGTTCAACCTGAGCGCGAGGCACTCGCGGCTGCTGCTCGACGGATGCATGCGCGACCTCGTCGTCGAGCTTGCGGGCGGGGCCAAGCTCGCCGAGTACACAACGGGCATCATCAACTGCGACCACGGAGGCGCCGACGTCGAGTGCGGTCACCCGGAGTGCAAGGCGTTCATGGCGGTAGTTGCCAAGCGCCCGTTGCGCAAGAAGAAGCGCTGATGCCGCAGGGCAAGGGCAGCCTGGTTGTCGTCGGGACCGGCATCGAAGCCCTTGGGCAGATGACCGAGGCCGCGCGGCGGGAGATCCGCCGCGCGGAGCGGGTCCATTACGTCGCCGACCCGGTGTCGGCGCAGGCGATCCTGGCGATCAATCCCCGCAGCATGTCGCTCCAACATCTTTACGACACGGGCAAGCACCGCCTGAAAACCTACGCGCAGATGACCGAGCGCGTGCTCTCCGATGTGCGTGCCGGACACCGCGTCTGCTTCGCTTCCTATGGTCACCCTGGCGTGTTCGCGATTCCGACGCACGCCGCGGTGAAGATGGCGCGCAACGAAGGGTATCGCGCAGTGATGCTGCCGGCGGTCTCGGCCGATGCCTGCCTCATCGCCGATCTCGGCGTCGATCCGGGCGCGACCGGCTGGCAGAGCTACGAGGCCACCGACTTTCTCCTGCGGCGCCGCAAGCCGGATCCGAGCGTCGGTCTCGTGCTGTGGCAAGTGGGCGTCGTCGGGCGGCTCGATTATCCGGAGGGGCCGGTCGATCGCAAGAAGCTCGCGCTGCTGACGAAGGCGCTGCTCAAGCACTATCCCTCGCGGCATACGGCTACCTTGTACGAAGCGGCCTCGCTGCCGGGCTTTCCACCGTCGATCGACGAGGTGCGCATCGGCTCGCTCCACAAGGGGCCCGTCACGTCGATCACGACGCTCTACGTGCCGCCCGTCCGCACGGCGAAGATCGACCGCACGATGATGGCTCGCCTCGGCATCCGCGACGAAGGCAAGCTGCGCTGCCTGCGCTAGAGGCTAGCCGACGCGCCGCCAGGTCAGCTTGCGCGTCACCGGCTCGCCCCGCGGCGTGTTCGTGTCGAGCTCGATCACCAGCGTGTCGCCGTCGACCGTCATCCGCCGGTCGAACACCGCGCCCACGTTCTCCAGCGACAGCGCGCCGACCAGCCGCGTGCGCACGGTGCGGCCGTCGGCGAGCACGCTCCAGGTGCCGAAGTACGCGTCGTAGCCGCCGCGCGCGCGGCTGTTGTTGCCCACCGACGTGCCCGACGGCAGCTCCTCGGTCCCCGTCCGCGCGCGCTTCATGAACTGCGCGGCGAACCGGGCCTTGTCGAACACCAGGAACGCAACGGGATCGGAGCCGAGCGTCGGCTCCTCCCGCTGCTCGCCGGCCTGGTTGCGATCGATGCGCGAAAGCAGTTCCCAGCTGCCCACCAGCTTCGCCGCGAGTTGGTCGCTCATGGCGCCGCTGTCTAACCCTGATCGAGCAGCTCCGCCAGCTTGTCTGGCTCGAGCACGATCTTGAACTCGCGGGCCCCGTGCGCCGTCACCTGCTTCTCCCACGACGAGAGCCGCTGCCGGTACGCGGCCGGGTCGGCGTTGTCGGCGGCGAGGCGCTTCACGTTCATCGCCAGCACCTGCACGCCCGCCAGCTCGTCGGGCGAGAGCTCGCGGTGCACCCCGCGCGGCAGGTCCTCCTCGAGATCGCTGAACACCACCATCGTCCGCCGCCCCGCGCCAGCCTCGCGCAGGTATTCGGCCCCGAGCATCATCGCGCCGCGGATGTCGGTGTGCGCCGCGCGCACCGGCCGCCGCGCGAACTGGTCGAGCTGCTGCGCGAACGCCAGCTTCTGCGCGTTGGCCTTCGACGGCCGCATGTCGAGCTTCACGCTCGCCTCCACGCTGTCGCGCGTGTAGCTCTCGCTGTCGATGCGGATGACCACCAGCGAGTCGCCCGGCACCAGCTTGGGCACCAGGCCCTTGCGGATGACGTTCACCACTTCGGCTTTCTGATCGGCGTACGTGCCCGACACGTCGACCAGCGCCACCACCGCGTGCGCGTACTGCGCGCCGCTGGTGCAGCCGGCGCACAGCAATGCAATGAACGCGCGCTTCATCGCCGCGCCTCCAATGCTCCGCCCCTTCGGGCTCCGCCCGTCGCCGGCAAAGCCGGCTCCTCCGCCGGTCGCAGGCCCATCGCAGCGTGCTCGGGGCGCTTGCCGTTGCCCACCACCTTTTCGATCTGCAGCGGGATGACGATGTAGATGTCGTAGACGTGCCGCGCCGCTTCGAACAACGAGCGCATCCCGCGGCCGGCGACGCGCGACACCATGCCGAGCAGGCCGGCGATGCCCGCGACGAGGCTCAGCACGATGTGCCCGCCGGTCGAGATCATCGTCTCCAGCGGCACCGCCACCATCGCGAGGATCCACGGCAGCACGAACCCGAGCACCGCCTGGCCCACCACCGGAATGCGCGACGAGGCCGTCTCGGCCACCACCGGCGCGCCCGCCAGCGATTCGCGCAGCGCGTTCGACGAAGCCACGATCTGCTCGCGCAGCACCGCCAGCGACGCCTCGATGCACGCGAGCAGGAAGAGCCCGCCGAGCGCGACCGCCAGGATCATGCGCCGCCGCGATCGCGGCAGGAGCTCGAGCTTGGGGAAGAAGCTGGTGATGCCCAGCATCTCCATCGCGAACACGCCGGCCGCCACCTCCATCAGCACCACGACCAGCGCCGCGACGGTCGCGACCGGCATGCCGCCGATGCGGTTGCCCGAAGGCACCAGCTCGCTCATCGGCAGCGCGATCAAATTGAAGTTCACGAACGCGCCGCCGATGGCCACCGCCAGCACCAGCACGGAGACGACGAAAAGCTGCGTCGAGCTCCAGCCCAAAGCGCGCACCGCCTTGTCGTCGGCCTCGCGCACTTTCTCGTACGACTCCATGTAGCCGTCGATGCGCTTGGTCGACTCCAGCGCCGCGGTGACCGCGTGGCCCGTCTCGCTGGCGAGCTTGGTCAATTCCTTCCACGCCGGCGCCATGCCGCCGAGCAGCTTGTGCCGCTTCGCGGTGGCCTCGCGGAAATCCTGCAGCGCCTTCTTCTCACCGGCGACAGCCGACTTGTGGATCTCCTCGAGCACCTTCTTCACCACGCCGTCGCCGCCGGGCGGCATCTTCGCGACCGCCGTGACCGCCTCGCTCCATCCCGGCGCAGAGGGCGCCGCCGACGCGCACTCCTGGAAATCGGCGTCGACCTTGGTCACCAGGTCGTCGATCTTGCGGTGCATGTCAGGGTAGCGCGCCAGCTCCTTCGCAAACGCGCCCTCGATGCGGTGGAACTCGCGGCCGATCTTCGCCTCGAGATCGCCCTTCCCCATCTCGACGATCATCTCGCGATCGCGCTTCGCCACCGACTCGGCCACGCCGCGGCACCAGCGCGACAGGACGCGCAGCACGTTGCCGCACAGCCGCGCCACCGCTTTGAGCGCCTCGTGCACCGGCGCGCGGGCGAAGAAGAAGAAGACCTGGCTCAACATCCACAGCGCGAGCAGCGAAGCCGCCGGATTGGCCGGCCACAGGTACAGGCGTTCCATGGCTTTCCCCTTTCAGCGAGCGAGCGCCCAGTCGAGCGCGCCGATGAACGACGGCTCGACCCGGAACTGCATGAACCGCACTTTCCTGCGCAGCCGGCCCCGGCCGACGCGCAGCAGCGCGGTCTTGAGGAGCTGCCTGGCTTCGTCCCTGCCGCCTTCGCGGCGGAGCAGGTCGGCGAGATCGAGCGTCACCTCGACGCGGCCCGGCTCCAGCTCGAGCACCTGCCGCAGCAGCATCACGGCCAGCGGCCGGTGGCGCCGCTTGCGCAGCTGGGTGCGCCCGGCCATCAGCGCCGCCACCGCGTCGGCCTTGCAACCGCGCATCACCTGCTCGTTGGCGATGCGCTCCCAGTAGCGCACCTGTTCCGGGTACGTCTGCGCCGCCACCGTCCACACTGCGATCGCCTTGGGGACGAAGCCCTGCGCGAGGAAGCCGTCGGCGGCCACGTCGAACGCCGCGCGCGACTCCTGGTGCTTGCCGAGCTTCGCGTAGAGCGGCGCGATCTTCGAGCACACCTGCGGATCGGTGGGCGCCTTCTCCAGCACCTTGCGGTACCACTTCACGGCCTTGCGCACGCGGCCCGCGGCCTTCGCCTTCTCGGCGGTGGCCAGGGCCGTGCCGCGATCGTAGGGCTTGCGCCAGAACATGGACCGCAAGCCTAGAGATCCGGCCATGAAGGCCGAAAGGGGCTGCCTCTGTGCGCGCGTGCGCCGCCGTGGGCGGCGCGACGACTTCAAATTTCTACGGCATGAAACCGGTCAGGCGAGCGCCATCTGCGGCGTCGCCTTCGCGCGCACTTCCGCGCCGTGGCCGTCCTGGAAGATGACGATGGCGCGCGTCCACGGCCCGGCCGAGCGCGTGACCGGGTGCGCTTCGGCAGCGCCGCTGACGAACCGCTCGATCGCGTCGCACGCCTCGCAGACGCAGTACTCCTCGCCGGGGATGAGCGGATAGGGTGCGGAGAGGCCGGGCGCGAAGAGCAGCACCACCGACACCGGTGGGGAGAATTCCCCGGTCTTCCTGCAACGACCACACGTCGGCTCCGCTTCCGTCTCCATCTCGTTCCTCCGGTTCGGGTTCAACCCACTTGCAACCTCCGGCCGATCGCGCGGATCGGCTCCTGCTGCCTGGTCTTGTCGCGGTACATCGCCTGGTCGGCGGCGTGCATCAGCTCGTCGCGGGTGTTGCCGTCGGCCCACCAGGTGGCGGCGCCGAACGACAGGCCCACCGCGCGTTCGCGGCCGCGGTTGGCCGAGTCAAGCGCGACGCGCAACCGCTGGATGAGCCCGCTCACCTCCGGCGTGCTCACCTCGGGGAGGATGACGGCGAACTCGTCGCCGCCGATGCGGCACACCACGTCGTGGCCGCGCAGCGTCTCGACCAGGAAGCGGGCGGCGGCGGCGATGTGCTCGTCGCCGGCGGCGTGCCCGAAGCGATCGTTGATGCGCTTCAAGCCATTGACGTCGATCATCAGGATGGAAAAGGCGTGGCTGCGGTTGCGGCGCGCACGCGACAGCTCTTCGTCGACGCGCTCTTCGAAGTAGCGGCGGTTCCACAAGCCGGTGAGGGCGTCGCGGTAGGCCAGGGCGCGGAAGATCTCGAGCGCGGCGACCTGGCGCTTGAGCGCCTCGTTCTCGCTGCGAAGGTCTTGACACGCGCAGGTCATGCCCATTGCTTGAGCAAGGGGCGTGCCGCAAAGAAACCTCAATCTTTTCAGGCTCGCGGCCAGAGCGCCCGCCACGCGAGTGGCGACAGAAAGCTGACGGCGGCGCTGTCTGGGTCCCGGCCTGACGCGAGCAGGGACATGGGGCCCTCGCCCCACTCGGGGGCGAGGGCATGTTGATGACCTGCCGCAGATTTTCGGGGAGTGGGGGTGGGGAAGCGGCGCGCGAAAGCGCGACGCGGGAATCAGGGAAGGAAGCTGCCGCGCGGTCACGCTTTCGACCGGGCCCGCGGTAAGATCGCAGCGTGGACCGGCCCCTCGCGCTGTTCGGCGGCACCATCTACACGACGCCCGAGGCGGAGCCCGTCCGCGACGCCATCCTCTACGTGGAGAACGGCCGCGTCAGCGCCTCGGCGCTGACCACCGTGCCGCCGAACGCCGAGGTGCTCGACTGCACCGGCGGCACCATCCTCGCCGGCTTCTGCAACTGCCACGTCCATTTCTTCGAGCGCAAGTGGGCCAACGCGGCGAACATCCCGCCCGCCGAATTGCTCGAGCAGCTGCAGCAGTTCCTCACCCGCTGGGGCTTCACCAGCTGCTTCGATCTCTCCTCGCCGTGGGTCAACACGCGCAACCTGCGCGACCGCATCGAGGAGGGCGAGATCCCCGGCCCGCGCATCCGCTCCACCGGACAGGGCCTGCTGGCGCCGGGCGCGATGCCGCCCGATCCGGTGACGCACCTGATGGGCGTGATCAAGGCGCAGGTACCTTCGGTGGCCGACTCGGCGGCCGCGGCCAGCGCGGCGAAGAGGCTCATCCAGGACGGCGTCAACGGCATCAAGATCTTCATGAAGCAGTTCCCGCCCGACGGCGTGGGCGCGGCGGTGGCCGAAGCGCGGCGCGCGGCGATGCCGGTGTTCGTGCACCCGGAGGACAAGACCGACGTGCTCGCCGCGCTGCGGGCGGGCGTGGACGTGATCGCCCACACCACTCCGTCGTCGGGGGCCTGGGACGAGGAGCTGCTCTCGTTGTCGCAGCGCGCCTCGCTCACGCCCACGCTCGAGCTGTGGAAGCACTACTTCCGGCACGACCGGCTGTCGCGGCAGGAGCAGATCGTCGAGACCGCGGTGGGGCAGCTGCGCGCGTGGATCGCGGCCGGCGGCGCGGTGCTCTTCGGCAACGATCTGGGCGCGGTCGAGCCCGATCCGGCCGGAGAGTACGCGCTGATGGCCGCGGCCGGCATGGGCTTCCGGCAGATCCTCGCCTCGCTCACCACCACGCCGGCCGAGCGGCTGGGCGGCGCCACCGGCCGCATCGGCGCCGGCCTGGAGGCCGATTTGACGGTGGTGAACGGCGATCCGGCGAAGGACGTCCGCGCGCTGGCGAACGTGCGCTACACGCTGCGCGCCGGCAAGCTGGCTTGGCGCGCGCCCGCGTGAGGACCATCGTCTGGTTTCGCGGCAAGGATCTGCGGCTGCGCGATCACGGGCCGCTGCACGACGCGCTCGCGCAGGGCGAGGTCATTCCGGTGTTCGTGCTCGATCCATATTTTTTTGCGCCCAATCGCGCGCGAGAGCTGCCGCACCGGATGCAGTTCCTGCTCGACTCGCTGCGCGCGCTGTCGGCGGCGATCTCTGCCCGCGGATCGCGGCTCGTGGTGGTGAAGGGAAAGAGCGTCGAGGTGGTGCCGCGGCTCGCGCGCGCGTGGCGCGCCGATCGCGTCGTGGCGCAGCGGTGGGTCGAGCCGTTCGCGCGCGAGCGCGATCGGCGCATCGCTGCAGCCGCGCCGCTGCAGCTGTTCGAGGGCGAGACGCTGATGCCGCCGGGCTCGCTGCGGAGCGGGGCGGGACGGCCGTACGCGGTGTTCACCGCCTTCGCGCGCGCGTTCTTCCGCGGGGCGAACGCCGGCAAGCCGCTGCCCGCCCCGCGCCGGCTGCCGCCGCTGCCGCGCGGCTTGCGCTTCGAGATCGCGCCGATTCCGTCGTGCGAAGAGCTGGGCATCGCGCGCACCGACGCGCTGCTGCCGGGCGGCGAGGAACCCGCGCAGGCCCGCTTGCGCCGGTTCGTGCGGCACGGGCTGCGGACGTACGCTCGAGCGCGCGATCGCATGGACCTGCCGGGAACCAGCCGGCTCTCGGCCGACCTGCACTTCGGCACGCTCTCGGTCCGCGAGGCGTGGTCGGCGGCGCAGCGGTCGCCGCGCTTTCTCACCGAGCTGCTCTGGCGCGAGTTCGCGCACCACGCGCTGTGGGATCGGCCGCAGCTCCTGGCGCACCCGTTTCGCCCCGAGTTCGAGCGCTTTCCCTGGCGCGACGATGCGCGCGCGTGGAGCGCGTGGGCCGAGGGCCGCACCGGCTACCCGGTGGTGGACGCGGCGGCGCGGCAGCTCCTCGGCGAAGGCTTCGTGCACAACCGCGCGCGCATGATCGCGGCCAGCTTTCTCGCCAGAGACCTGCTCATCGATTTCCGCCGCGGCGAAGCGCACTACCTGAAATGGCTTACCGACGGCGACCAGGCGAACAACGACCTCGGCTGGCAATGGTCGGCCGGCTGCGGCTGCGACGCGCAGCCGTATTTTCGCGTGTTCAACCCGGTGACGCAGGGCGAGAAGTTCGACCCCGACGGCGCGTACGTGCGCCGCTGGGTCCCCGAGTTGGCCCGCATGCCGGCGCGTTACATCCACCAGCCGTGGACGGCGCCGGCCGAGGTCCTGCGCGCCGCGGGCGTACGGCCCGGCGAGACGTATCCGCGGCCCATCGTCGAGCACCGCTTCGCGCGCGAGCGGTTCCTCGCGATGGCCGGCCGGCACTTGAAGCGCCGCTAGCCTTCGCGCAGCGCGTTCGGGGCCAGCCATGCGGCGGCGGCGAATCCGCCCACCCAGCGGATCTCCTCGACGGCGAGCAGGTAGCCGGCGAATCCGCCGAGCGCGAGGCCTTCGTTGTCCGGGTGGCGGGCGGCGAACGCCGCGCGCGCCGCGTCTTGATCGGCCAGCGGCGCGCACCGGCCGATGAGCGTCGCGCGCGCCGGCTCGCGGCTCACCAGCAGGCTGCAGCGCGGATCGGCGACCAGGTTCTGCGTGTGCGCGGCCAGATGGCTGATCCACAGGAGCGGCTCGCCGCTCTCCCACAGGGCATACGGCACTACCGACCCGAACGGATAGCCCGGATGCCGCACCGACACGGTCGAAAGCAGCGCCTGCCGTTCGGCGCGGAGCAGCGCGCGCAGGTCCTGCGGGTGGCCCACGGCGCGATTGTGCTGCGCGCAGTGGCAGGGCGCAACCGCGGCGAAACGCGCCTGCGGCGAACCACCCGCCTGCGCGAGGTCATCCCCGCAGGAATGCCAAGATCTGCGCCGCCGCCTCCGCCGGATACTCGCCCTCGCCCATGCGCCGATAGGCCGTGCGCGCGTCCGGGTGCACCGACATGACGTGATCCGCGTGCGGCACCACCAGCAGCCGCGCGCGCGGCCCGACGAGGCCGGCGATCAGCTCCTGATCGCCGCGGTCCATGATCCAATCGTACTCACCCCACACGATCAGCGTCGGCACGTGCACGTTGCTCCACGCCGACATCAAATCCAGCGCCTGCAGCTGCTGGTAGAAGCGCGCTGGCCGGCCGTACTGCGAGTCGGGTCCGTCGTACCAGACGCCTTTCAGCGAAGGATGCCGCGCCTCGACCTGCGCCGGCGTGAGGCCGTCGAGCAGGTACGCGGCGTGGAACGCGGAGAGCTTCTTCATCTGCGCGGTCGCGTCGGGCGCGCCCTCGAACGCCAGCCGCCGCCGCTCGAGCGCGATCATGTGCTCGAACCAGGTCTTCGACCAGCCGTCGATCGACACGTACTTCGCCACGGGGCCAGAGCCCGCCACCAGCGGTGCGAAGCCGCCGCCGTTGCTGACGCCGAGCATCGTCACGCGCGACTTGTCGAGCCGCGCATCCTGCAGGAACGCCGCGAACGCCGCGCGGTACGCTGCCAGCTCGGTGTCGAAGTCGGTCTTCGCGCAATCGCCCTGGCTGTCGCCGACGCCCGGCTTGTCCATGCGCATCACCAGCGCGCGCGACTCGCGCACCACGTCGCGCAGCAGCCGGTCGACGCCGTGCAGGTTCTCGCGGTTCAGCTCGATCGAGTCGCAGCTCAGCCAGCCGACGACGAAGATGCCGGGAAGCGCGACGCCGCCCTCGGGCGCGGTCACGATCGTGCGCACGGCCGGGCCGTTCGCCGCCTGCACCGCGCCATATTCGACCTTCAAGCCCGGGTACGACTCGACCAGGGCCGCCTTGTGCGCGAGCTGCAGCGCGAGCAGGAGCGCGAGCGTCATCGCGGGTAGCCCTCGGCGAGATACGGCTCGGGCGACCAGTGGTACTCCATGTAGCGGGCGGTGCCGTCGGCCACCGCGCGGCCGAGCAGCCGCGCCACCACGTGCAGCGCGCCGTCGATTCCCGCTGACACGCCCGCGGTGGTGACGACGTGGCCCTGATCGACGAAGCGCCGCCCGTCCTGGATCGACGCCGCCGGGAACGTCTTGCGCAGCCGGTCGGTGGCGCCGAACCAGGTGGTGGCGGTCTTGCCGTCGAGCAGGCCGGCCTTGCCCAGCACGAATGCGCCGGTGCAGACCGACATCGCGATCTCGCTCGCGCCCGACACCTTGCGCGCCCACTCCATGAACGCCGCGTCGTCGGTGACCGAGGTGGCATTGCCGCCGGGGAAGAGCACCAGGTCGGGCTTCGGCGCGTCCTCGATCGAATAGTCGGGCGTCACCTTGAGGAAGCCCTGGCTGACGATGGGCTCGCGCGTCTTCGCCACCGTGTAGACGTGAAAGGCGTCCTGGCCCGCGGCCGACGCCTGCTTCGACGCCACCGCGAACACCTCGGCCGGACCGGCGAAGTCGAGCAGCTCCACGCCCGGGTAGATGACGATCGCCACGTTGCGCGGCTGGTGCGCCGCCACTGCTGCCGCCATCACCATCGCCATCATGAGGCCCTCCTCGCAAGGTCCCTGAATTCGCGGATCGAGACGCCGTACTGCTGCCGGAACAGCCGCCGCAGCTGGCGGCCATCGTCGAAGCCGATGCCGCCGGCGATGGCATCGACCGTGCGCTGCGGGTCGTTGAGCAGGTCGCGCGCCAGCTGCAGCTTGACCCGCGACGAGAACTGGTGCGGCGTCACGCCGGTGGCGCGCCGGAACACGCGCGTCAGGTTGCGCGGGCTCATGCCGGCGATGCGCGCCAGCTCGCCGGCGGTGGCGCGCGCCTGCGGGTTCTGCACGAGAAAGTCCTGCACGCGGTGCACGCCCGGGTGCAGGTGGGTGCGGTGGTCGAGGTAGACGCTGCGCTGCTCGTCGTCGCCGCGCCGGCGCAGGTACACCACCATCTCGCGCGCCACCTGCGCGGCGAGCAGCGGGCCGTGGTCGGCCTCGACCAGCCACAGCATCAGGTCGATGCCCGCGGTCACGCCCGCGCTGGTGACCACGCGCCCGTCGTCGACGAACAGCCGGTCGTCGAGCACGCACGCTTTCGGTTGCTCGCGCCGCAGGCGGTCGGTCAGCTTCCAGTGCGTGGTGCAGCGGCGGCCGTCGAGCAGGCCGGCGCGGGCGAGCGCGAAGGCGCCGCTGCAGATCGACGCGATGCGCGCGCCCGCCCGGTGCGCCCGGCGCAGCCAGTCGAGCGGCAGCGGCAGCCGCCCGTCGAGCAGCGACGACTCGAACCCCGGCACTACCACCAGGTCGTCCGCCTGCGGGGGCGGCAGCGGCGCGAGGTTGGCCAGCGTCAGCCCCTGCGCGGAGGCGACCGTGGGCCGCGCGCCGCAATGGATCAGCCGGTAGCGCCGCGCCTCGTACAGCACCTGGACAGGTCCGGCCAGATCTTGAAGGTGGACGCCGGGCACCAGAACGATCAGCGCGCGAGTCGTTTTCACGAGGGGAATCCTACCGCGACACCGGCCGCGCGAAAGGACGAAGAGCGGACAGATCCGGCCATCGTCAGAAACGGGCAAGCACGAGGTGCTCGACGCTGCCTGTGATCGAGCGCATGGCCCGGCGCGGCAACGCCGTGCTAGCGTCGGCGGTCCAGCGCGAGGAGTTCCGCATGGGGGGCAAGGGGTCCGCGGCGGTCAAGCTCGGCACGCAGAAGGCGGCGCCGCTCAAGGTGCAGCCGCCCAAGCCGTTCACCGGCGGCGACGCGGTCCGGGCCGCGCTCGGGCTGCACCGGGACTACCTGGCGGCGCGCGACGCTTACGTGCAGTGGGCGTCCGATCCGACCCGCTGCGCGAAGAAATACATCGCCGACTGGTGCACCGGGCTCGGCCAGGAAAAGAAGTTCAAGAAGAAGGTCAACGCGTCGAAGCTGAAGACGTTCCTCGACGACGACCTGAACAACGACAAACAGAAGCGCCAGGTCTTCGAGGAGAAGGCCGACGCGCTGGTGAAGAAGCTCGACGATCCGGATCTGATCGCCGCGCTCAAGTCGCTCAACACGCTGGGCAAGAAGCTCTTCTCCATCCTGGTGCAGGGCCTGGGCGAATCGGTGGCCGGTGGCTCGTGGATCGAGGCCCACCTCGACGACGCGAACAGCCTCTGGGCCTGGGTGAA
>Ga0335081_10015641_pt1 | contig 12276 bp, 10 predicted proteins | sample Lox_Sample_35_FD_206713 | JGI IMG/M metagenome (GOLD analysis project Ga0335081, IMG submission 206713) | Soil microbial communities from Loxahatchee National Wildlife Refuge, Florida, United States - Lox_Sample_3.5 | ecosystem: Environmental > Terrestrial > Soil > Wetlands | place: USA... | reverse complement strand
CGGCGAGCGCCAGCGCAGTGAGAAAGCGGCGGCAGGAGGCATTCATGGCACCACGCATTGAACAGGCCCATCGAACGGTGTCGAGCGGCGTGATCCTGGTCGCCGGAGTCTACAGCGCTTGCCTCGATCGGCCGTCGGCCCTACGAGAAAGCTCCCACCCATTTTCTCGCCCCACCGGCGTTTTGCGCCCGCTTGACGGCCGTGCGGGAAAATTCACGTTTTACCCCTCCCGCCGCCATGAAGCTCCCCCCTCATTCGCATTTGGTCGTGATCGGAGACTCGGTCACCGACTGCAACCGCGCCCGGCCCGTGGGCGAAGGCAACTCGGATGCCCTCGGCGACGGCTACGTATCCGAAATCAACGCCCTCCTGCTGGCCGCCTATCCCGCCCGGGCCGTCCGCATCACCAACATGGGCATCAGCGGCAACACCGTGAGGGATCTGGCTGCCCGCTGGGAGACCGACGTGCTGGCGCTCAAGCCCGATTGGCTCTCCGTGATGATTGGCATCAATGACGTCTGGCGGCATTTCGACGCCTTTCGCAAATCCGAAGCGGTTCCGCCTGAGGAATTCGCTCGCACCTACGGAATCTTGCTGGCGCGCGCCCGCCCGCGTTTGCAGGGCCTCGTGCTCATGACGCCCTACTACCTTGAACCCCTGAAGGCCGACCCCATGCGCCGACGGATGGATGACTTCGGCGCCATCGTCCGTCAGCTCGCCGCCGCGCATGATGCCCTCCTCGTGGACACGCAAGCGGCGTTCGACCGCATACTGGCACATCACCCTTCGACTGTCCTCTCCGCAGACCGCGTCCATCCCAATCGCATGGGCCACATGATCCTGGCACGCGCCTTCCTGGACGCGGTGGACTACGCTTGGGCGCCGGCGGCGCAGGATCGTTGAAGTTCTGGCGCGAAGCACCGCGCAAACGTCCGGCGGGTGGCAATCCTCGCGGATGGGGTGCTCAACCGCCCGGCGGCGTCAGCCAGCCGTGCAGGCGCAGCCACTGTTCGGCCAGCTTGGGCCAGTCAGAGATCGGGCCAAATCCCGGGCGGAGCCCGATGCCATGGGGTCCCCTTTCGTAGGCATGCAACTCGGCCGGCACGCCTGCGCGGTGCATCGCTGTAAAGAACCCGATGCTGTTCTCCGCCGGCACGGTGTGATCCTCAAATGATGTCAGCAAAAAAGCGGGTGGCGTGTTCTTCGTGACCTGCAATTCCGTCGAAAGATGCCCGATGAGCGCTTCGGTCGGATGCTCGCCGAGCAAATTGCGCCGCGAGCCGGCGTGGGTGTAGGGATCCTGCAGGGTGATCACCGGATAGATCAGCATGAGAAAGTCGGGCCGCGCGCTGACCGCGTCGAGTGGCGCGCCCGTCCGGCCTTCCGGGGCGTCGTAGAGTGTCCCGGCGCACGAGGCAAGATGGCCGCCCGCGGAAAAGCCCATCACTCCCATGCGGTCCGCTCTGACGCCGAACTCGGCCGCCCGCGACCGGACCAGCCGCACGGCGCGCAGCACGTCGCGCAGCGGCGCCGGATGCCCGTACTCCGCCAGCCGGTATTTCAGGACGAATGCGGTCACGCCGAGCGCGTTGAACCACCGGGCAGGCTCGGTCCCCTCCTTCTCCATCGAGAGCCAGCCGTAGCCTCCGCCGGGACAGATGATGACGGCCGTGCCGCACGCCGACCCAGCAGGCGCGGGATAAACGGCCAGGGTGGGATGATGCACATTGCTCACCCTTCCTTCACTGGTTTTTTCGGGCGCGGCGTCAGCGCGCAGACCCGGCACGCCCTCCGGCCAGAGGTCCATCACCCCTGGCTCGCCGCGCAGCAACGCGCCGGCGAGAGCCAAAATGATCCCGGCGCACCGGAGCACCACACCCCGGTTCATCCTGTTGCGGCATTTCCAGCTATCCGCAATCCAGCGTCCATTCACGGGTCGGGTCGGTCCTCGGGTTTTGCGGGCGGGAGAAACTTGATCGGCAGTCGCATGCGGGTGGCGGTTGGCTCGCCGGCCCTCATGGGGGGCGTGAATTCAAAGCGAAGCAGGGCCGTGGCCGCCGCCCAGCCAAATTCCCACTGGGTGGACGACACAATCCGCGGCAGTTGCACCTTGCCATTCCGATCGACCAGAAAGTCGATCGTCGCCTCGCCGGACACACCGCTCGCTTTCAACAAGTTTCGGGGGTAGATCGGTTTCACCGTCTTCACGGCCCACGGCACGCCGTCGAGTGCGTTGGCTTTGGTAATGTCGGGCTTCTCCTTCTTGAGTTCCGCCAGCAGCTCCCGCGCCGACGCGTCCAGCGCCACGTCGCTGCTGGCGCTGTCGAAGCGCACTTTGAGCGTCTGCTGCACCGGTCGGCCCTTCTCCGTCCGCGGCTCAAACTGCCATGCCTCCAGCATCGCTTGGGCGGCAAAGCCGAAGGCGGGTTCGTTGGCCCTGACCACCACGATATCCCGCGCCAAGCCGCCCGAATCCACGTTGAACTGCAACTCCACCTCCCCTTCCACTCCCGCCATGGCGAGTTCATAGGGGTAGACCGCCGGGGCCCGCTCTTTGACCCCCAAGTCGGTCGTGTCCGCCACGGCACCGGGGATGGCCGCGGCAACGAGCCCTGCTCCCAAAAGGCAGCCGGCCAGCCCGCGCCATGAGGCGATTGTGCTCATGCGTCCGAGCCTTCACATCGCACCAGAGGAGGCAAATGGTTAATCGGCCGACGCCTGGCGTCGACCCTTCGCCTCAACCGCGCCCGCCACCTCGCAGCACGATGACATTGGCCAGATCGTTCTTCTCGAACTCCGCCCAATACGCATCCTCCAATTGCTTGATGCGCTCTTCGGCCGTGGGCGGCGGTTCCACCCCGGGGGTTTCGGCCAGCGCGCGCTTGGCCTGCTCAGCCGAGTAGTCGCGGTCCGCGAGCCGCGCGACCAGTTCATGCCAGAAAGCGTCGTTGGTGAAATCGCCCTGGATTTCGCGCACCCGCTCGTCCTCGGCCAGCTTGGGCGAAGGTTGGAGAGTGCCGTCCGGCCGCTTCGTCACCAAGTCGGCGTCGCCCAGTGGCCCGGCCAGTTCCAGCAGCTTCTGATCGAGATCGAAGTAGCGTTTGGCGGCGGCAGTCTCCTCGCCCTGGTAGGCGGTGACCACCCACATGCCGAGATGCGCCAGTTCGAGCAGTCGTTGATATTCCTTCGGTGTGAAAGTGAGCTTCATGGGGGAAAGCGGACGGGATCCACCCTGCCCCGGCGCGCGTCCCCCGTCAATCGCCGCTCATGCCGGCGGAGCTGATGGCGAAGCGCAGGCTGGCCGGCCGCTCAGGCGCGCCCCCAATCGGTAAACCGCAGGCACCCGGCGGCCGCGACCACCGCGATTCCCGCGAGGACGGCTCCGCGGACCGACTGTCCATAGAGAAAGCTGCCCGTCGCGAACAACGCCGACCAAACCGCCACCGCGGCACAGGCGGCCGCCACCAAGCCCGACGGAAGATTGTCTGTCGATGCGGGCAGGCCGGTCGCCGCGCGCACTGCTCGCCAGCCGGGGCCCGCCGGCCGCACGCGTTCATAGAACCGCCGCAGGGTAGCGGCCTCGGTCGGCGGCGTGAAAAACGCCACCGTCACCCAGACGACCGTGGTGAGCGCCACCGAGGTCACCAGCGTCACGTGACCCGGCCAGTCCAGCCCGGCCCGGGCGGCAAAATGAAAGAACAGCGCGAATGCGAACGAGCTGATCATTGCGGCGATCTCGGCCCACGCGTTCACCCGCCACCAGAACCATCGCAGGAGATAGAGCAATCCCGTGCCCGCGCCAATGGACAGCATCAGGTCGAAGGCCGTCTTGGCCGACACCAAGTGGGTGGTCAGCAATCCGGCCAGCACCATCAGTACAACGGTCATCCCGCGGCCCACCCACACGTAATGCCGTTCGCTCTTGCCCTGCTGCAGGAATCGCCGGTAACAATCGTGGACCAGATAGCTGGTGCCCCAATTGAGGTGGGTGATGATGGTCGAGAGGTAGGCCGCCGCCAGCCCGCCGAGCATCAGGCCGGCAATGCCGGTCGGAAGAAAGCGCAACATCGCAGGATAAGCGAGGTCGTGGTTGATCAGGGCCGGGTCGACGTGCGGGAACGCCCGCTGAATGTCCGCGAGTTGCGGGTAGACGAGCAGTGAGGCGAGCGCGACCAGGATCCACGGCCACGGCCGCAGCGCGTAATGCGCCGCGTTGAAGAAGAGCGTGCCGCGGAGCGCGTCCCCCTCCGATCTCGCGGCGAGCATGCGCTGGGCGATGTAGCTGCCGCCGCCCGGCTCCGCCCCCGGATACCACACCGCCCACCATTGCACCGCGAGCGGCACGATCAGCAGCGAAATGACCAGTTCCGTGTTTCCCAGATTGGGAAAGAAGCCGAGCCTGGCCGCCGGCAGCTTCGCCACCAAACCGGCCAGTCCGCCGACCTGCGGTTGCTGCAGCGCGTAGTAGGCGGCGAAGATCGCCGCCGTCATCTTGATGCAGAATTGGATCAAGTCCACCCAGAGCACCCCCCATAATCCTGCCGGCGCTGCATAGAGGATGCTGAGCGCCCCGCAAATCAGCAGCGTCTTGCCCGGCGACCAGCCGAGCAGCACCTCCGCGATCTTCACCGCCGCGAGGTTGACCGACGCCATGATCACGCAGTTGAAAAGCAGGCCCAGATACACCGCACGGAAGGCCCGGACTGCGCCGGCCGGCCGGCCGGAATACCGGATTTCGTAGAACTCGAGATCCGTCAGGACGCCCGATCGCCGCCACAGGCGCGCATAGATGAAGACCGTGGTCACGCCCGTCACCAGGAAAGCCCACCACGCCCAATTGCCTGCCACACCATTGCGGCGCACGATGTCCGACACGAGGTTGGGCGTGTCGGCGCTAAAGGTGGTTGCGACCATCGACACGCCAATCAGCCACCAGGGCGCGGCCCGGCCGGAAGTGAAGAATTCGGCCGTGTTGCGCGCGCCCCGCCGCATGAAAAGCAGTGTCGGCACGAGGCAGATCAGCAGCGAGCCGATGACGATGATCCAATCGAGGGGCAGCAGGTTCATGGATAAACTCGCAAAAGACCCTCCGGGGCAACGCACCGTGGTGCCGCGGGCCGCATCAACGTACGGCTTCCGCCGGCGGCGCGGCGGCTTTTTCGACCGCCTCGCGCCATGCGGGCGCCGTCATCGTTGCGCGCTCCGATTCGGCCGCAGCGGCACAGATCAGCCGGCGCACGGGCGCGACTATTATGATTTCAACGCCCAGGCGCGGCACGCCCACGCGGGCCACCGCGGCGAGCCGGTCGCTCCGCCATTCCGCGCTGCACTTTTTGCCGCCGGCCGCGGCTCGTAGCGCCTCGGCGCCGAGCGTGCAGGTCGCCGCCACGCCGTCAAGGAGCGGGCCGGCCTCGCGAATTCTCGGCAAACGCGGCGCCGCCTGGTCCACGAGTTGTCGCGCTGCGGCGGCCCAAGCACTGAGTTCTGCCTCCAGTTTCCCTGCGATCGCGGCGTCGTATGCACCGGGCCCAAAAAGGAATTGGTCGGTCTGCTCCGCGAAATCGCGCGCCGCCGGGCTGTCCGGCCGGGCGCAATCGGCGAGGAAAGTCAGCGGCGTTAGTTGCGTCACGTCCGGTTGCGCCGCGCCGCGGCTGTAGCCCTTTGCCGGCTCAAGGACATCGAGCACGGTTCGCAGCGCCTGCCACTCAGTCGCATCCGCGGCTGCGCCGGCGAACCGGCGCAGCATCGGTTCCAGATACGACTCGTGCTGCAGGCCGATTTCGCTGAGCCGCCGCCTCACCAGGGCAAGCCGGCGATACAGATCATCCTCGGCCGCCACCGTCCGCGGTGACCAGAACCGCTCGGCGATCGCCGCCATGCGGGGCCAAATGCGGGAATCGATGGTCTCCGGAGTCACCCATTCCGCCCACATCGCGCCTTCGCCGCCCAGCACACGCGCCTGCTCCGCCGCCGTCAGGATCGTGTCCTCCGGCAGCGGATCGATCCGGTAATGCGCCGCCGCCGATTGCATGTGGTCGAGATAGTATCCATTGGCCAGGATGCCCGGGTTGCCGCGCCGGGCCGCCGCGGCGAGCGAATCCGCCCCCCGCCACGACTCAATCACGGCGCCGGCCGGCAGGGCGGGATTCAGAATCTCGTCCCAACCCACCATTTTCTTGCCATGCCGGGCGAGAATCTCCCGCAGCCGGCTATTGAAGTAAGCCTGCAGCCCCTCGTTGTCCTTGAGGCCGTGGTCACGGATGAACTGCTGGATGCGCGGGCTGGCGTTCCACTGCACGCCATTCACCTCGTCGCCTCCAATGTGCAGGTACGAATCCGGGAAGAGCCCGGCCATTTCGCCGAGGAAGCCATCGAGAAATGAGTAGAGGGCCTCGTTGGTTGGATCCATCACCGGGTCAAAGATACCCCAGCGGCGCTCGATGGCCGCGGGGGCCGGACCGGCGGCAAATTCGGGATGTCCCACCAGCCAGCTCGTGGTATGGCCCGGCAGGTCGAACTCCGGGACCACCCGGATGCCGCGGTCGGCGGCGTAGGCGACGATCTCGCGAATCTGGCTCTGGGAAAAAAAGTGGCCGTCGGAACCGAACTCCTGCAGCCGCGGAAACCGTTGGCTCGCCACCCGGAAGCCCTGGTCGTCGGTGAGATGCAGGTGAAGCACGTTGAGCTTCACCATGGCCATCCCGTCAAGCTCGCGCTTGATCACCTCGATCGGCATCCAGTGCCGGCTGACGTCGATGAGCAGGCCGCGCCAGGCAAATCGCGGACCGTCCCGAATCCGGATCGCCGGCAACCGCCATCCCGCCGCATCGCCCTCCAGAAGCTGCTGCAAGGTGGCCAAACCGCGCAGCGCGCCGACCTCGGTGGGGGCACGCAGCACCGCCCGGGCGGGCTCCACCTCGATCGTATACGTCTCGTCCTCTCCAAGAACCGGAAATGGAGAAGCCGGGCCGCCACATTCGATCACCATGGTGGCGCCGGCGGCGGGGGGTCGTGCGAATACCATGCCGGTCCGTTCGCGCCATGCACAGAGCAACGCCTCGACCGCCGCCTGCAATCGCACGCCGTCATGGCCCGCCACGCCGACCGTAAACGCCGGCGTGACCGCCAATCGGCCCTCCCCGTAAGTCCAATCCGCCGGCAGGGGCATTACCGGAGGGGAAGGCAAATCACCGCCGTGGGCGTGGGTCAGGCCGAGCAGCACGAATACGACTACGAGACAGCGGCCGGCGGTCCGCAAGGCTGGCCGGGGCCGGGAAAAGCAGGGCGCGGAAAGGGGCACGCGCAACAGGTTGCCGCGTGGCTTCCCATGAATCAAAAGCAAACTGCCCCCGGGCTTGCCTCCGCTGCTGGCGGAAAGCAACTGCGAATCGGCAATCCCATCCGCCGCCCAACCGAACTCCGCCCGCGTCGCAAAGTTGACCCGCGCCAGCCGGCCGTGAACCTCGCGATCGATGATAAACGTGATGGTGGCGTCCCCTGTGGTCTTCTCATCGCTCAGTGCGGCCGGGTAGACCGGGGAAATCTGGTGAACCGGATGCATCTGCCCGTCCAAGCCTTTCACGCCCATGTCCGCGGTGTCGTTGGCCCGCAGGCCTTGCACGAGCCGCCCCGTAGCATCCAGCTTGAGCGAGTTCGGCGCCAGGCTGTAGCGCCAGCGGGCGGCCGCCTTTGCCGCCGGACTGAAAAACCAGCAATCAAGTGCCGCGCACAGGACCCGACCAAAGTCGGGTTCGCTGATGATCCCATCCTGGGCCGTCAGCCGCTCATTGGCGCTTGCGGAGATCAGTAGCATCGCACCCATGCCGGCGGGCCGAATTCTCCTGGGGTGATTAACAGTGATGCTGGTCCGCCGCAGCGCATGCAACCGCGGAATTGACCGGGACCGCGCCAGCCGCCTATCTCTCATCCCCTATGGCCACCGCTCCGGCTCCCGCGAACCTCATGGATACACTCGTGTCGCTGTGCAAGCGCCGCGGCTTCATCTTTCCGTCGTCCGACATTTACGGCGGCCTCAATGGCTTCTTTGACTACGGCCCGCTCGGGGTCGAGATGAAGAACAACATCAAGGCCGCCTGGTGGCGCGACTTCGTGCAGCGCCGCGACGACATGGTCGGTCTCGACTCGTCCATCATCCATCACCCCACCACTTGGAAGGCCTCCGGCCACGTCGACAACTTCACCGACCCGCTGGTCGACTGCAAAGTCTCCAAGCAACGCTACCGGGCCGACCAGCTTTTTTGGGCCGCCGTCGTCGTTGACGGCAGGACCGTGGGCTACGTTTCCGCCCTGGAGGGCGAGGCCACCGAGGCCGAGCTCCAGGAGAAAGCCGAAAACCACAAGCGCAAGAAAGCCATCCAGGGAAAACTCGCGCCCTTGGCAGTAAAAGATTTCACCCAAGCAAAGCCCGAGGAGATTCCGCTCATTCCCTCGCCCGCCACCGGCGAGCCCGGCAGCCTCACGGCGCCGCGGTCGTTCAACATGATGTTCGAGACGTACGTCGGGGCGTTGCGCGACGAGACCGCGATCGCCTACCTGCGCCCGGAGACGGCGCAGGGCATCTTCATCAACTTCAAGAACGTCCTCGACACCGGCCGCGTCAAGGTCCCCTTCGGCATCGCCCAGATCGGCAAGGCGTTTCGCAACGAGATCAACCCGCGCAACTTCACCTTCCGCTTGCGCGAGCTCGAGCAGATGGAGATCGAGTATTTCATCGCACCCGACGCGGACTGGCAGAAATGCCACCGCGACTGGATCGACGCCGGCCTCGCGTGGCTGGACAGCGTTGGCGTGCCGCGCGCGCTGCTCAGCGAATACGCCCACCCGAAAGAAAAACTCTCCCATTACTCCAAGGGCACGGTCGACATCATGTTCAAATTCCCCTTCGGGGTGCAGGAGCTGTGGGGATTCGCCGCGCGGGGCGACTTTGACCTGACGCAGCACCAGAAGTTCAGCGGCAAATCGATGGAGTACTTCGACGAGACCACGAAAAAGAAGTACGTGCCGCATGTGGTCGAGCCGTCGGTGGGCGTCGATCGCATTTTCCTCGCCGCGCTCTGCGCCGCCTACGCCGAGGACGAGGCGCCGAACGACAAGGGCAAGCTGGAGAAGCGCGTCGTCCTGCGCCTCAGCCCGCGGCTCGCGCCGATCAAGGTTGCGGTACTGCCGCTGGTAAAAAACAAACCCGAGTTGGTCGCTGTCGCCGAGAAGCTTTTTCGGAAACTGCAGCGCCGCTACGTCGTCTTCTACGACCAATCCGGCGCGATCGGCCGCCGCTACCGCCGCCAAGACGAGATCGGCACGCCGTGGTGCGCGACCGTTGATTTTGAAACCCTCGCCGACGGTAGCTTCACCCTGCGCAACCGCGACTCGATGAAGCAGGAGCGAATGGACGAAGCCGCACTATTCTCCCTGTTGGACGAAAGCCTCTGCTGAGCCCGCTGCCGCAGCCGCCACTTGCGACCAGCCGCGGATTGGATTCGTTTGGCCCGCGTCATGGATGCCTATGCCCGCGCCCGGGAACTGATCGACGCCGCCCATGGCCACGATCCCCAGCGCACCGCTGCCGGCCGGCCGGCGGAGTTGGTCTATGCTGACCGCGTGGAGGCGTGGGTTTTGCGGCTGCAACCGGACGCGCCGCCGCGCATGCGGCTCGCCGCGCGCTGCCAGCACCTCGAGCGATGGTCGGTGCCCCGAACCTCCTTCCCTGCGGGCCAAGCGGGGTACCTCGCCTGGCGGAAGTTACTCTACCAGCGGCAGGCGGACCGGGCGCGCACGCTGCTGCGACAGGCCGGTGCACCCGCCGCCGAGGCCGAGGATGTCGCCACTTGGGTGTCCAAACGCGGCCTGCGGACCAACGTTGGGACGCGGGCGCTCGAGGACGCCGCCTGCCTGGTCTTCCTCGAACACGAACTCGCGGCATTCGCGGCCCGGCATGCCGACTACCCGCGGCAGAAACTGGTCGCCATTCTCCGCCGGACCTGGCGCAAGATGAGCCCGCCCGCACAGGCGTTCGCCCGGACCCTGCCCCTGCCGCCGGCGATCGCCGGATTGGTTCGCGAAGCCCGGGGCGCGCCATGAGGCCCAAGCTTGGTCGACCGGCTTATGAAACCGCGGCCCCGCCTGCGGCGAAGACGCCGGTTGACACCCTCGCCTTCGGGACACGAATTGGCGGCATGCCGCGTCCGCCCGAAGTTTTCACCACGGAACGGTTGGTGGCCCGGTTGCCACGCGTGGAAGACGCCGAAGCGGCGTTCGCCGCTTACGCCAGCGATCCGGAGGTGACGCGGTACCTCTCCTGGCGCTACTACACGGAGGTTGAGGCGCTGCGGAAATTCCTTCGCGGCATCGTCCGCACTTGGAAATCCGGCGAGGGTCATCACTACGCCTGGCTCCTCTGCTTGCGCGGCTCCGATCTTCCGCTGGGCTCAATCGGCGTGAGCTTCGACGTACACGGCGCGATGCTGGGCTATGTGCTGGGCCGCTCACACTGGGGCCGCGGTCTGATGACGGAGGCGGTCCGCTATGTCGCCGCTTGGGCGCTCGCACAGCCGCCGCTTTTCCGCGTGTGGGCCTTTTGCGATGCGGAGAACATCGCCTCGGCCCGGGTGCTGGAGAAAGCCGGCCTGCGGCGCGAAGGCTTGCTGCGGCGCTGGCACGTTTGTCCGACCATTGGCGCCGAACCCCGCGATTGTCTGATTTATGCCCGGGTCCGCTGAGGCTTCCGGCTGGGTGCGGTGCACTCTCGGGGTGGCTCCCGCTGGCCGGCATTAATGTCTTCTTAACGCCTTCGCCGATACTTTTTATTAGGGCCGCCAGCACGGCCCGATTATGCTGCCGGCATGTGCGCTCAAAAGAACCGATTTTCGCCCAAGCGTGTCCCTGGTCGTGCACGGCCATTCGCCCTGCGACCCATCGCCGGCTGATTGCCTATGAATTATTTTCATATCCGCGGCGTTGGCAGGTACGCTGCTGCAGCAGCCCCCGGAACCACGGCGGGCTACCGCCGCCTTGGAGGCCACTGTATCGATCACAAACACCAAGTCATCTTCATGCCTTATGAATAAGCTACTGCGTCCGAAAACCGTTGGGATCGCCGCCCTGTTCACGCTGGGTCACTGTCTCCACGCGCAGACTGCGCCGAGCACTCCTGCGCCCCCCGCCACCGGCGGCGCGGCCCCCAGTGCGCCGGCCCCGGCGGCTCCCGACAGCAGCGTGTCGGTGGTCGTGACGCCCGCCTTTGTCAACCAGTACATGTTTCGTGGCTCCCGCCTGGGCGGACCGTCGTTTGAGCCGACGGTCGAGGTTGACTCCGGCAACCTCGCGCTGGGCGTATGGATGAATTTTCCGATGAAGGACAAGGTGCCCGGACAATCGGATCCGGAGATTGATCCGTACGGCTCCTACACCCTCACCGTGAACGATGCGGTGAGCGTCGCGCCCGGCTTCACCTGGTACAACTATCCGAACGCCGATACGAACAATGGCTTTTTCAAAGCCACGTTCGAACCCAACATCGCCCTCAACTACACCGTGGCTGGAGTCAAATTCACCCCGAAGCTATACTACGATCTCGTGCTCAAGGGCCCCACCTATGAGTTCTCGCTGGCCTATGCCGTCCCGCTGAAAGAAATTGGATCGGAACTCGATTGGACGGCCACCGCTGGGACGTTCATCATCCGCGATGCCGCGAAAGGCGCTGACCCTGCTGTCAAGAACTGGGGCAACTATTACCTGATTGGAGTGTCGATGCCGTTCGCGCTTAGCAAGGCGTCGAAGCTGAGCATTGGCTTCGCCTACACCAAGGGCACCAGCAATTTCATCAAGCAGGGCAGCGCCCCCAGGGTGGAAAACACGGCCGCCGTCGGCCGCGGGGTGGTAACCCTCGGCTACTCATACACCTTCTGACCGCTCCGCCATTTCGTGCACTGGACGGCTCGCGGCGCTGCGTGCGGGCCGATTTCTGACCGGCGCACGTCAGGCGAAAAGCCATTGCAGTCCGGCGCGAAAGGCGTCGGGCAGCACGTTATAGTGGTCGCGCCTCGGAAACCGCCGGCCGAGGATCTCGAGTTGCGGAAACGGCTGCGCGGCGAGCTGGCTCTCAAGCATTTCCAGGTCGCCTTGCATGGACCGCGTGTCCCCTTCTCCCACGCCGAGGAAGAGGCGGGCCGGCAGGACCGCGCCCGTGCGCTGCAGCCGGCTGGCGTGGCAGAGCAGCGCGCGGTCGTCCCAGAACAGCGACGGCGCGCTCGCCAGAAT
>Ga0335081_10015640_pt1 | contig 12277 bp, 11 predicted proteins | sample Lox_Sample_35_FD_206713 | JGI IMG/M metagenome (GOLD analysis project Ga0335081, IMG submission 206713) | Soil microbial communities from Loxahatchee National Wildlife Refuge, Florida, United States - Lox_Sample_3.5 | ecosystem: Environmental > Terrestrial > Soil > Wetlands | place: USA... | reverse complement strand
CTTGCCGAAGTACGTGTTGGTCGATTGCGCGAAGTACTCGAGCTCGTTCGACGACGCGTAGGTGTCGCTCCACGTGCCGTTCTTGTTGCCCGGGTCGCGCTGGTTGTGCGCGTTGTAGATCGCGATCACCTTGTCGCGCTGCGCGGGCAGGAGTCCCTTGAACTCGAGGCTGTGCGCGAACTCGTGCATGCCGATGCTGTAGGTCGCCGGGTAGCCGGAGACCACGCCCTTGATCTGGACGAGGTTCTCCTCGGCGATCGCGATCGAGAAGTTGCCGTCGGGGGTCTGCGTGCCGCCCGAGCCCCGCACGGTCGACCAGTCGCGGCCGTCGAACGTCTTCTGGCCCTTGAGCGCCTTGAACTGCGGCAGATCGGTCATCGCGACGTTGGCCGGGATGATCACGACGGTGACGCGCGCCTGGGCCATGTGCTGCTGCGCATAGTCGTTCTTGCCGATCTCGTCCTCGATGAACGTGCGGCACTCGTCGACCGCGCTCGCGTGCACGCCGGCGGCGGCGACGACCTTGATCCCGAAGAACACCTGCTCGCGCGGCGCGGTCAGCACGTCGTCGGCGGTCGCGCCTGCGGCTGCGGTGGTCGTGGTGGTCGCGGCGGCCTGCTCGGGCGGCGCCGGCGCGGGGCCATCGGCGACCACGCGCTCGGCGCCCGGCGCGCCGGCGCTCGGCGCGGGCTCGACGTGATGGTTGATCGCGGCGCGCACCTTGCTCGCGGTGGCGTTGCCGAGCTCGTGCTGCAGCGCGGCCCACAGCGCGTGGTCGTGCTGGTGGCGACAATGCGCGATCGCCTCGGCGAGCTGCGCCGGATCGGTTCCGACCGCGGCGATCAGCTGGTGGAGCAGCGTGGCGCCGCCGCCAGGGGCTGCCCCGGGCGCGGGTGTCGGCGCGGCGCCGGGCGCGGCGGTCTCGTGCGCGGCGGTCGTGGCGTCACCTGCCATTGCAGGAGTGTAACAAACCGACCCGGCTCAATCCACGCGCGCGACGGTGCCCGGCCCGGCGACCTCGTCGATCGCGTGGAGCAGGAGCTGGAGCGAATCGGTCGGGCGCAGGTTCGCGCGCATGCCGTAGCCATCCGCGATCCAGTAGGCCTTGCGCCGCCACGGATAGAACGGCTCGCGCGCGATCACCGCGACGCGCTTGCAGCCGGCCTTGCGCGCGTCGATCAGCACGCCCCGCACCTGGGCGAGCGTCGTGCCCGGATGGATGTGCAGCTCGATCGCGTCGCCATCGCCGCGCAGGTCCTTGAGCACGTCGATGCGCTGCTGGTTCGGGCCATAGCTGTGGCCGCCGTACAGCAGGTCGCCGCGGGTCGACAGCTCGGCCTCGGGCAGCTGCGGATCGTCGTCGGCGGCGTTGCCCGAGATCGGCCAGTTGTCGGGGTCGGCGACCTGCTCGACCTCGGCGAGCGAGTCGTTGGCGGTGCGATCGAGCTCCTCCCAGCCGGTGACCGCCGCCTGCCAGCGCGGATCGGCGTTGTCGCCGGTGCACGGCAGGCACTCGGTGATCGCGTTGCGCGCGCGCTCGGTCGCGCGGCGCAGCGCGAGCGCGTCGACTACCTGGCCCTGCGCCTCGGGCACCACGCGCTTGCACTCGGACGCCAGCGGTCCGCCGCACAGCCGCAGGATGTACGCGTCGGCGTCCTCGCCCGGCTTGGGCACGAGCTCGGGCGCCTTGGGATCGCGCACCTGGAGCAGCGCGTCGGCCTCGATCGGCGGCGACAGCAGGGTCGGCCACACGGTCAGCGCGAGCGCGTCGATCTGCTCGCGCAGCGACTTGAGCGACACCGACTTCACCGGATCGAGCGCGAGCACGATCATCTTGAGCTCGGTGTCCTGCGCGACCGCCTCGTCCATGCCGGGGCGCAGCGCCACCACGGTCTGCGCGAGCTGGCCGTACGCGGCCGGCGTGCGCCCCGCCGCGACGAACTTGTCGATCGCGCCGACCACCGCGGCGTGGTTGTAGTCGGCGGTGGCCTGATCGTTCACGACCGCGATCTTGTCCTGATTGCAGGCGATGGCGACGAGCGCGAGCGGCGCGAGGCGGACGATCATGCCGACTCCGCCAGCATGCCCGACGCGGCGGCGACGCACGAGGCCAGCGCGCCGCGATCGAGCTCGGTGCCGAGCGCGACCAGCCGGCCGCGCTCGCCGCGCGCCTCCACCGGCTCGCTCGAGACCCGCAGCCCGACGCGATGCACCGCGAACCAGCCGATCGCGCCGCGCTCGTCGCGCGCGCGCACGATCGCCTTGATCCGCACGTAGCTCGCCGGCAGCTCGCCGAGGCGGTCCTCGAGCTCCTCGAGATCGAGCGGCTCCGGCACCTCGAGCGAGAGGCTCGCGATGCCGTGGGTATGCGCGGCGTCGTGACCGCAGTGCTCGTCGTGGACGTGCGCCGGCCCGCCGGGCTCGTGCTCGAGCTCGGGATCGGCGAGCACCTGATCGAGCCAGGCGGCGTGGTCGTCGGTCGTGCCGCGGCGGATCATCGCGCGCGGCGCGAGCTCGTGCGCGGCCGCGATCGCCGCGGCGGTCTCGGCCTCGCCGGCGACCTCGGCCTTGGCGACGAGCAGCACGTCGGCGTACGCGACCTGCGCGTCGACCGCGACCGACACCGGCCGCGAAGCGCGGAAGTTGGTCGCGTCGAGCACGGTGACCACCGCCGCGAGCCGCACGCGCTCGCGCACCGGATCGCGGCGCACCGCCCACGCGATCGCGAGCGGCTCGGCCACGCCGGTGGTCTCGAGCACGATGCCGTCGAGCTCGGGGTTGCGCGCGACCAGCTCGAGCAGCGTGCGATCGAGCTCGGGGCCGAGCGCGCAGCACACGCAGCCGCCCGGCAGCTCGACCTGGCGGGCGTCCTCGCCGCCGAGCAGCGTGCCGTCGATCCCGACCTCGCCGAGCTCGTTGACGATCACGCCGAGCTTGCCGCGCGCGTCGCGGCCGGCGCGGCGCGCGAGCAGCCGGTTGACCAGCGTGGTCTTGCCGGCTCCGAGAAAGCCGGTGACGATCACGAGCGGAACGCGCACCCCGGGAGCATAGCGCCTTCGGCTAGGCGCGCTCGACCACCACGACGTGACGCTTGCCCGCCGGCGACAGCGGGATGGTGTCGACGTAGTCGATCGCGAACGGCGCGGCCGGCAGGTACTTCGCGGCGAACGCGCGGATCGCGCGCTCGTGGCTCGCGGGCAGCCGCGCGCCGGTCTGCGGCACGACCCGCATCACCACGCTGCCGTCGCGGCGCTGCACGACCTGGAACTGCTTGGCCGCCTGGTCCATCACGCCGAACAGGATGTTGAACACCAGGCCGCCGACCGGGTTGCCGTGACCGTCGCGCAGGGTCTCGGTGGTGCGACCCTCGATCGGGCCGATGCGCTGCAGCCCGCGGCCACACGCGCACGGCGCCTCGTCATGCGCGACGCCGAGATCGCCGGTGACGTAGCGGACCATCGGGCAGGCGAGGTTGTGCAGGTCGGTCACCACGACCTCGCCGATCTCGCCGGGCCGCGCCGCGCGGACCGCGCCGCCGGGCTCGCGCACGATCAACTCGACGATCATCGTCTCCATCGACACGTGCATGCCGGCGTGCGCCTCGCACTCGCTGCCGATCAGCATGACCTCGCGGCAGCCGTAGGTCTCGAACGCCGGGCCGAACGCCTCCTCGATCGCGAGGCGATCGGCCGGCCACAGCCGCTCCGCACCGACCAGCACCGGGATCTGGGCCCAGCCGCGCAGCTTCTGATCGTTGACGTAGCGCGCGAGCGCCGCGGCGCCTGCGGCGTACGCGACCATCACGTCGGGCTGGAACCGGCGGAGCTGCGCGACCGCATCGGCGAGCGCGGCCTCGTTGCGCGGCGTCGAGTCGACGTAGCGATCGCGCTTGAGCGCGTGGTCGAGCGCGATCTTGCGGCGGCGCAGCCAGCTCGCGGCAGGCGGGCCGAAGCCCCAGTAGTGGAACGCGCGCATGCCGATGCGGTAACCGGCCCAGCCGTAGCCGCGCCAGCGCGTGGCGTCGCGCCAGTGCCGCGACTCGGCGTTGTACTTCACGACCACGGGCTCGCCGGTCGTGCCGCTCGTCGACTTGGTGATCACGGCGTGCGGCGGCCCGGCCGACAGGCGCGCGTCCATCGTCGCGCGCACCGTGTCGCGATCCATGAGCGGCATGCGCGCGAGCATGTCGATCGTCTCGAGATCCTCCGGACGAAGCGCGCGCGCGTTCATCACCCCGCGGTAGTGTGCGGTGTGGCCATACGCGTGACGCAGCAAGCGGCGCAGCAGGCCGAGCTGGAGCTCGCGCAGCCGATCGATCGACCAGCGCTCCGTGCCTTGCAGGTAGCGCAGCAGCGGCACCGTCGGCCGCCCACGAGCCGCCTCGAACGCCGGAAACAGCGCCTTCTCGAGCAACGCACCGTAGAGCTTCACGTTCCGTTCTAACATCCGACTCGCGTGCTGGCCGCTCTGCGCAACAAGAACTTCGATCGTTGGCTGCGCGATTACGCGCGTCACCTCGTGCGTCGTGCGCGAACGCCACAGCCCCCCGGTCCGCGGCACATACTGTTCGCGCTGTGCGACCACTACGAGCCGCTGTGGGGGCACGCGACCCACGAGATCGGCCGCGCGAGAGTCGACACCTGGGTCGAGCGGTACCCGGCGCTCGATCGCTTTCGCGACAGTGAGGGGCGCCCACCGCGCCACGGCTGGTTCTTCCCGGGCGAAGAATACGATCCGTACTTCCTCGATCGACTCGCCGAGCTCGCGCGCCGCGGCTTCGGCGAGGTCGAGCTGCACTTGCATCACGACGGCGATACCGCGCAGACGCTCGCGCCGCGGATCGCGCAACACCTGCGCACGTTCGCCGAGCACGGCCACATGTCGCGCGCACCGTCGGGGCGCTTCGAGTGGGCGTTCATCCACGGCAACTGGAGCCTCGCGAACAGCCGGCCCGACGGCCGGTGGTGCGGCGTCGACGACGAGCTGGTCGTGCTCCACCAGCTCGGCTGCTACGCCGACCTGACGTTCCCGTCGGCGCCCGATCCGTGTCAGCCCGACAAGGTGAACCAGATCTACTGGCCGGTCGGCGACCTCACGCGGCGCCGCTGCTACGAGCGCGGCGAGCGCGCGCGCGTCGGCACCAGCTACAGCGATCGCCTGCTGATGATCACCGGGCCGCTCGCGCTGGCGCGCGATGGACGGCGGATCCGGCTCGAGAACGGCGCGCTCACCGGCAACGATCCGCCGACCGCGGCGCGCGTCGCGACCTGGATCGCGCAGGGCATCCACGTCGCGGGCCGCCCCGAGTGGGTGTTCGTCAAGGTCCACACCCACGGTGCGATCGAGCAGACGGCCGCGTCGTTGCTCGGCGACGGCGGCGCTGCGTTGCACGAGGCGCTGCACGGCCACGTCGAGCGCGGCTGGAAGCTGCACTACGTGACCGCGCGCGAGATGTACAACGTCGCGCGCGCGGCGATGGATGGCCGGTCGGGAGAGCCGAGCAGTTACTTCGACTACGTCGTCAAGCCGCCGCCGATCGCGGCGCGGTGATATCGTGGAACCGTGAGGATCCCGTCGCCGGTGGTACGCCTGGGCGTGATCGCGGCGGCCGCGATCGCGGCGTGCCAGTTCTCGCACGGTGAGGCGCCGCGCGACGGCGGCACGGTCGACGTGGCGATCCCCGACGGCGGCACGTGTACGAGCGCGTCGGCGATGTGCCTCGGCGACGGCGTCACGCTGCGCACGTGCGCCGCGGCGGGCGCGCAGTACGCCGACACGACGTGCGGCTGGGGCTGCATCCCGGAGAACGTCGCGCACTGCGGTCAGCTGATCCCGGTCGGCAGCGGCAACATGGCCGGCAGCGGCGTGCAGCCCGGCGACGTCGCCGACGACGCCGCGCTCGCCGACATCACGCTCGGCGCGAACCTGATCGTCGATGCCGACACCGGCGCGATCGGCACGTCGGGCTCGGCCGGCTCGCTCCGCGGCGCGGGCACCGGGTCGGCCAAGGGCATCGACTACGAGCTGCGCGGCCAGGTCGCGATGTTCCGGTTCCGCTCGCTCCACGTGTCCGGACCGATCGTCGTGAGCGGGTCGGCCCACGCGGTCGCGTTCGTCGCCAACGGCACGATCACGCTCGACGATCAGATCGACGCGCGCGGGTTCTGCGGCTCGAACGATCCGGGCCCGGGCGGCTTCCCCGGCGGCCTGGTCGGCAGCGTGGGCGGCGGTCCGGGCGGCGGGTCGTCCAACGGTGCGGCGAACCTCGGCGGCGGCGGCGGCGGGTACGGCGGGCTCGGCGGCTCGGGCGCGGCCGGCGGCGGCGGCGCCGGTCAGCCGGGCGGCTCGAGCTACGGCGACGCCGTGATCACGCTGCTGGTCGGTGGCGCCGGCGGCGGCGGTGGCGGCGGCGGCGCGGCGTCGGGCATCGGCGGCGGCGGCGGCGGCGCGATCCAGCTGATCTCGAACACCAGCATCACGGTCACGATGCCGGCCGGCGCGATCAACGCGGGCGGCTGCGCGGGCACCAGCGGCGCCGGTGCCAACGACGGCGGTGGAGGCGGCGGCGCGGGCGGCACGATCGTGCTCGAGGCGCCGACGATCGAGATCGCCGGCTCGCTCGCGGTCAACGGCGGCGGCGCCGGCGCCGGGCACAGCCCGAACACCGCGACCTCGGGCCAGCTCGGCCGCACCCCCGCAGCGGGCGCGACCAGCGCGGCGAACGGCGGCAGCGGCGCGGCCGGATCCGCGGCGAACGGCTACGACGGCGCGAGCGGCGGCGGCAACGCGGGCGCGGGCGGCGGCGCGATCGGCCGCATGCGGCTCGAGACCCGCACCGGCGAGATCCAGCTCGACGCGACCGCCGTGCTCAGCCCGTCGCCGCTCGACACGGCATCGACCTGCTCGGTCGGCTCGGCGCGCACGCAGTAGGTGACTGCACCCCCATCGTGCACACCGCGACCGTTGCAGCGCGGTTACCGTCGGGCGTGACCATTTCGTGACCGCGCAAGTTGTAACGACAGCGCCGATCCGGTGCGCGCGCGCGTCACGATACTGGGCGTCTGATGACGCCGTACCACTTCGAGCACGTGTTCCGTGCGCCCTCGACCGCGGCGGTGTTCGCCGCCTACTTCGACGCCGGTCACCAGATCGAGCAGGACCGCTCGGTCGAGATCGTCGAGCGCGAGGTGCTCGAGCTCGACGATCGCGACGGCGTGCTGCGCCGGGTGTGCCGCGTCGTCCCGCGCCGCCAGCTCCCGGCGATCGTCAAGCCGCTGGTCAATGGCCAGCTGCACTACATCGAGACCGTCACGTGGCGCCGCGCGCACGACGCGATGGAGATCGACATCCGGCCCTCGCTGCTGCGTGGCCGGATCCGGATCTCCGGCACGTATCGCCTCGAACGCGTGGGCCCCCACACGATCCGCCGGCTCTACAGCGGTGACGTGTCGGTGGATATCGCAGTGCTCGCCGGTCGCATCGAGCGCGGGATCGTGGCTGAATTCGCGCGTTCGATGCCGATCGCCGCGGATTGCACGCAGAGCTGGCTGGATCGCCACGCCGAACAGTCCCTGTCAGCTCGGGCTTAAATCCGGGAAATTCCTCGGGCATAATAGTCACGTGACGATTCCGGCGGGGACCATCGTCCCGCGCGACTCTCGAGATTTCGGCAGCTATCAGCTGCTCGCCAAGCTCGCCACCGGCGGCATGGCCGAGATCTATCTCGCGCGTCCCTCGTCGGGGCCGAGCCGCGATCAGGTGCTCGTGCTCAAGCGGATCCTGCCGCACCTCGCGGAGGACGAGCACTTCGTGACGATGTTCCGCGACGAGGCCGACCTCGCGAGCCGGCTCGTGCACACCAACGTGTGCAACGTGATGTCGTTCGGTCAGTTCGGCGGCACGTGGTTCATCGCGATGGAGTACCTGCACGGGGTACCGCTGTCGCGCATGATGACCAAGCTGTCGAAGGCGGGGAAGATGCTCGACTTCCGCGTCGTCGCCGGCATCATCTGCCAGGCGTGCGAGGGCCTGCACGCGGCGCACGAGGCGCGCGGTCCCGACGGCCAGCTGATGGGCGTCGTGCATCGCGACGTGTCGCCGCCGAACATCATGGTCACCTCCGACGGCACGGTGAAGCTGCTCGACTTCGGCATCGCGAAGGCGCGCGGCGCGAACTCGCGGACGCGCACCGGCACGGTCAAGGGCAAGAACGCGTACATGTCCCCGGAGCAGATCCTGGGCAAGCCGCTCGATCGCCGCAGCGACATCTTCGCGCTCGGCGTCGTGATGTACGAGATGCTGGCGATCCGCCGGCTGTTCCATCGCGACTCGGACTTCCTCACGTTCAAGGCGATCACCGAGGAGCCGATCCCCGACATCCGCGAGCGCCGGCCGGATCTGCCGCCCGGCATGCGCGCCGCGCTGCTCCAGGCGATGGCGCGCGATCCGGCCGGCCGGTTCGACACCGCGCTGGCGTTCGGTACCGCGATCCGCACGTCGGTCGCGACGCTCGGCGGTCCCGCGACGCCGGCCGACCTCGCGCGCCTGCTCGCCGCGGACTTCGCCGACGAGATGGCGTCGCGCGACGAGATCCTCAAGGCGGCCGACGATCCGAACGCCGCGCCGGTCTCGGTCGGCATGGTCGCCAAGCCCGCCGCCACCCCGCCGCCGATCCCGCGGCCCACGCCGCCGCCCGCGACCAGCGGCGAGGTCCAGCAGACCACCGCGCCGATCCCGCGGGTCCCGGCGACCCCGAGCGACGCGATCCCGTCGGTGATGGTCCAGCCCGGCTCCAGCAAGATCGCGATGCCGAACCTCGAGAACGTGCTCGATCTCAGCGGCAACGTCGGCGCCGACGCGTGGATGGCCGAGGGCGGCACCGATCTGCTGTCGGCGCATCGCTGGAAGGCGGTACGCAATCTGGTGATCGGCGCGGTCGTGCTCGGCATCGTGATCGGCGGAACGCTGCTCGCGATGTCGTGGCTCGGCGGCGGCGACAAGGAGCAGCCGGTCCGCCAGGTCCAGGCGCCGCCGGTCGACGCCGCGCCGATGATCGTTTCGCCGCCGCCCGCGCCGATCGACGCCGCCGACGATCACTCGACGATCATCGCGCTGTCGAAGTACGGCTTCCTGAGCCTGGCCGCGACCGCGCGCACGATCATCTACGTCGACGATCATCAGATCGGCGAGACGCCGCTCACCCGCCTGCCGCTGACGCCCGGCCCGCACACGCTCAAGGCGGTCGGTCCGCGCGGCAAGACCAAGATCATCAAGGTCACGATCTACGGCGGCAAGGACGACGACGAGGGCACGATCACCTGGTGATCGCGGTCGAGCTCGCCGGCGCCGCCGGCCTCGGCCTGGGGCTGGGCGTGGTCACCGGCATGCCGCTCGGCGTGGTCAACCTCGCGATCGCCGACGCGGCCGCCGCCGGGCGCGTGCGGTTCGCGACCGGGATCGGGCTCGGCGGCGCGATCGCGGATACGGTGCACGCCGGCATCGCGTTCGCCGGCGTCGGTCGGCTGGTCACCGAGCGCCCGGCGTGGATGAAGGGGCTGGCGCTCGCGGCGGCGGCGGTGATCGCGAGCTACGCGCTCTACGCGTGGCGGCGCCGCGGCGGCGAGCGACCCGCGCCGCGCCGCGCACACGGCGTCGCGACCGGGCTCGTGCTCACCCTGCCCAACCCCGGCGCGCTCGCCGCGTGGGTCGCGGTCGCGGCGGCGAGCTGGCCGACGATCGCGCTGCCCTGCGCGGTCGCGCTCGCGCTCGGCGTCGGCGCCGGTTCGGCCGCGTGGTTCGCGCTGCTCGCGCGCTGGATCGCCGGCGCGCGCCACCGCCGGCTCGTGCGTTCGTTCCCGCACCTCGCGCTCGCGCTGCTGCTCGCGCTCGCCGCCGCCGGCGTGGTGCGCGCGTTCCTACGATAGCGGCGCCGGCCGGATGCTCGTGATCTGCATCGTCGGGCTGGTCACGATCTGCACGCGATCGCCGGCCGAGAACCGCGGCACGAGCTCGGCGGGGCCGTGGAAGTGCAGGTCGGCGAGGTTGCCGACGTCGAGGTCCTCGCCGTCGTCGCCGACCGCGCGCTCGATGTCGAGCGAGATCTTCGCGACCTGGCGGGGCGTCACGTTCTGGAAGCGCGCGGCGAGCGTGTGGAGCTCGATGGTGCGGATCGTCCCGACCACGCGAAGCCCCGCATCGGTCGCCATGGTTCCATACTACGCGTCTCTAGGGCCTAGTCGTCAGGTCGATGCCATCGAATACGCGTGCGGCGATGATCACGTCCTCGTCTCCCACCGCAGCGATCTCGTGCGACGCGCCCTTGGCCAGCACCACCTCGTCGCCCGGGCGATACAGCTTGCCCTCGTGATCGCGTAGCGTTCCCTGGAGGAGCACGTTGACCTCCTCGCCGCGATGGGTGTGCCACGGGAACGTACAGCCCGCGTCGATCTTCACGAACCCGGTGTCGCAGCCCGCACAGGCCGGACCAGCCGCGATGTCGATCGCGAGGATGCCCGGAACCGGCAGCTCGGGCTTCCACGACGCCGCCCGATCGATGAGGCCGAGCGCCTCGCGCGCGCGATCGATCGAGAAGTCGTACAGCTTGGCCAGCCGCGCCGCGAACCGCTCGAACCGCCCGGCGCCGATCGACGACATCAGGCGCGCCTTGACGCCCGCGCTCGGCGCCACCGGCGGCGCGGCCGAGGCCAGCTGGTGCGCCGCGTCGCGGAACGTGTCGAGCTCGGCCGCGAGCACCGGATCGGTGGCGACCGCGCGCTCGACCGCGGTGGCCTCGTCGGGCTCGAGCACGCCGAGCGCGTAGAGCGGGAGCAGCTCGCGCAGGTCGGCCGTCATCGCCCACCTCCGATGCAATCGCGCAGCCGCGTCATGCCGGCGGCGAGCCGCGACTTGACCGTACCGATCGGGATGGTCAGCCGCGTCGCGATCTCGCTGCACGACAGGCCCTCGAAGTACGCGAGCTCGACGACGCGCCGCTGATCGGTGCCGAGCGCGGCGAGCGCCGAGCGCACCCGCGCGTGATCCGGGCTCTGGCGCTCGCGCTCGTCGGCAACCACCTCGAGCCCCGCGTCGCCGGCATTGCGCGACACCCGCGCGGACTTCTGCAGGTCGAGGGCGCGCGAACGCATACGTATGGCCAACCAGGTACGAACGCGCCCGCGTTTCGGATCGAAGTCCTTGGCCTGACGCCAGGCTTCCAGGAACACGTCGTGTAGCAGGTCCTCGGCCTCGCGCTTCTCGCGCACGATCCGGATCGCGAGCCCGAGCAGCACCTGGCAGTGGCGCTCGTACAACCGGGCGAGCGCGTCGCGGTCGCCACCGGCCATCGCCGCGACCAGCGCGGCATCCTCGGCGTCGTCGCCGGCTTCGGCCATTGCAAGGCAAGGTATCACAGCGCCTTTGGCTTTGCGTGCTTGCGTGGTAAAGCGCGCCGTGTCGTTGCGAGAAGCTGTCAGGGCGGCCGCCACCGAGCGCACCTGGTCGCAGGGTGTCTCGCTCGCGCGCGACGGCCGCGTGATCGGGCGCGGTCGCGCCGGCGACGAGCTCGAGCTCGAGGTCCGCGTGCCCGGCCGCCCGACCCCGTTCGAGGTCGTGCTCGACCCGGCGGGCGAGGAGTGGCAGTGCGACTGTACGAGCCGGGAGGCGGTGTGCTCGCATGTCGTCGCGGCGGTGCTCGCGGTCGAGCAGGCCGGCGGCGAGCTGCCGCGCGGCTCGGGCGCGCTCGCCGCGCTGCGCTACCTGCTGTCGCCCGACCCCGGCGGCGTGCGGGTCGAGCGCGCGCTCGTGCGCGGCGATCGGGTCGAGCCGCTGGTCGGCTCGCTGCTGTCGATCGTCGGGACCGGCGGCGGCGGCGCGATCGCGACGGTCGAGGCCGACCTGCTCGCCGACCAGATCCTGGGGGCGCGCGCCGGCGCGATCGACGGCGATCGGATCGATCGCCTGCTCGCGGTGCTGGCGAGCGCGCGCGACGTGCGCTGGCGCGGCGAGCCGGTGCGCACCAGCGGCGAGCCGGTGATGCCGCGCGCGATCGTCGAGGACGCCGATCACGGCGGGGTGCGCGTGACGATCGATCGCGATCCCGAGGTCGCCGAGGTCGTGGCGGTCGGGGTCGCGCGCACCCGCGATGGCGTGCTCCGGCCGATCGGCGCGGTCGATCTCGCGGGGCCGCGCATGGACAAGCTGCCGCAGCGGTTCGACGTGCCGCGCGGCGCGATCCCCGAGCTGATCGGCAAGATGTTGCCGCAACTCGCACAGCGCATCG
>Ga0335081_10015638_pt1 | contig 12278 bp, 5 predicted proteins | sample Lox_Sample_35_FD_206713 | JGI IMG/M metagenome (GOLD analysis project Ga0335081, IMG submission 206713) | Soil microbial communities from Loxahatchee National Wildlife Refuge, Florida, United States - Lox_Sample_3.5 | ecosystem: Environmental > Terrestrial > Soil > Wetlands | place: USA: Florida... | reverse complement strand
ACAGCCGCCGAGCGGATGCACCGTAACCAGGTCCTTCTTGAATAACTTGGTCCAAAGAGGGCTGATGACATACGTCCCGTTGAGAGGTTTCGTGGCGCTCAGCAACGTCTGGTTGACTTTCTCGAAGATCGGCTCGTTGCCGACGCCCGGCCAGTCGAGTTGCAAGCGGTCCTTCTCCAGGCGCATCTTGCCGTCGCCCGAATCGTGGGTCATCACCAGGTACGTCTGGGTATTGTGGATCGCGCCGTGGTGGGGGCCGGCGATGAGGCTTTCCAGCTCTCTTTTCTTTTGGCCGATCAGGTCGGGCAGGCTCGTATCGGTGTCTTTTCCGACCGCCTTGGCGACTCCGCCCAGCACCTCCGGCAGCAGGCCGGCGATCGCGCCGGGAATCGAGCCCTCCTCCACGATCATGCCGTCTTCGAGCTTGGGCTGGTTGCGGATGTCGATGACGCCTGTGATGCACGGCCCCACCGGCGGGATGGCGCCCGGCTTGCGGTGGCCGAAACCAATCCCATTCACTTCCTCGTCGCCGTTATAGCTGAATCCGAGGACATCCCCGTTGCCGGAGAAACGTTCTCCGACCTGGTCCGACAGCGGCAAGCCCTGCGCTTTCGAACGGAGGAGGATCTCCGTAGACCCAAGCGTGCCGGCGCCCAGCATGACGATGTCCGCGGAAACGAACATGTCGGGGGCGGAGAACTTCTCCCGGCCCTCTTCGAGGGGCTGGTAGTGGACCAGCCACTTGCCGTCCCGACGCTCGAGGTAACGCACCAGGACCTGGGTGAAGATCTCCGCGCCGAAATTCTTGGCGTCGGGAAGGTAGTTCATCAACGTGGTGTTCTTCGCGCCGTAGTTGCAACCGGTGACGCAATCGCCGCACATAGTGCAAGCGTGCTGTTGGACGCCGACGTGATTGACCTTGTCTTCGAAGGTCACGTTGATGGCCGTACGGTAGAATTTCTGCTCGAGGTATTGGGCCGATTTCTCCAGTGCCGCCATCTTGGGCAAAGACGGGAAGGACGTGGGAAATGGCGTGGGCCTGAGCATTTCGTTGGCTCGGACGTAGCCTTCCTGCACGCGGGTGGGAAGATCCCGCCGAACCTCTGCAGGCCAGCGAGGGTCGTCGAAGACGCGCGGCTCGGCCTGGAGCGAGACGTTGGCGTTCACCAGCGAGGTGCCGCCCAGCCCGCAACCGAGGAAGACATTGATATCATTGCCCACCACAAAATCGTAGAGACCGGTCTTGGAACCGATGTCGCCCTCAGCTGTTCGGAACTGGACTTCGCGTATGGCTTCCAGCTCGGTATCGGGATATTCCCCGGGCTGGAATTCTTTTCCGCGTTCGAGAATACAGACGCTCTGGCCGGCGCGGGCCATCCTCGACGCTGCGATTCCGCCGCCATAACCGGAACCAATAACGACGACCGTGTAGTGGTCTTTGATGTCTTCAATAGCGGATGATAGTCGCGGCATTTTCCCCTCGTGTGCTTCGTAATACTATGCCTGTTCGGTTCGAACGTCAAGTCAGTCGGTTGCAGGGAGTTGCACCGCGGTACGCGCCGCACTGGACAATGTTTCGGGTAGATACCGGATCAAAAGCCTGGCGTATTGTGTACGATTCCTCTCACTTCATCCAGGCAGCAGGGCGGCTTAACTTATTCAGAATTCATAGAAATTGTTCCGAGCAAGCCCGGAACGCGAATTAGACCTTGCTTTTTGATGGTTGTCGGCACTACCTTTTTCTCTAGCAACTAGAGGCACAATTGGAGGTGAAAGATGCCATTTCAAAATCGAGTCGCTCTGTCCGGAAGTCACCGCGAGGCGATCGCGAGCGCTTCCAAACCCCGTCCCGTTGACGATCACGAACTCGTCCAGGCTACCGTCGTATTGCGCCGGAGGACGCATGCGCAGTTGCCCGCGTCGCCGGAAGAGTTCGGATTCAAGGATTCCCGAACCACCAACTACCATCGCCGCGAAGATTTCGGCACGATTCATGGGGCCGACCCCGCGGACATCGCGCTGATTGAAGAGTTCGCTCACGAATACAGCCTGACGGTCACCGAGCGAAACGCGGCGCGGCGATCCGTTGTCCTTTCCGGAACCGCCGAGAACATCCAAAAGGCGTTCGGAACGTCGCTGGCGCACTACGACACTCCAGGCGGCACCTATCGCGGCCGCACCGGCTCCATCATGATTCCCAGCGAACTGCAGCCGATTGTGACCGCGGTCCTGGGCCTCGACAACCGTCCGGTGGCTAAGCCGCACGTGCGCATGGCGCATGCCGCGGCGGCGACTGGGGGCCTTTCTCCAGCCCTGGTTGCGCAGTTGTACAACTATCCGAAAGGGTTCAACGGCGCCGGACAGACGATCGGGATCATTGAGTTAGGCGGCGGCTACCGAACCTCCGACCTTACCACCTATTTCAAGAGTCTCGGCATCAAAACGCCCACCGTCTCGGCCATTTCGGTGGATGGGGGAGTCAACAAGCCTGGCGCCGACAAGAACGCCGACGGCGAGGTCATGCTTGACATCGAGGTCGCCGGCGCCGTCGCGCCGGGCGCGCGCATCGTGGTTTACTTCGCACCCAATACCGATCAGGGTTTCCACGACGCCATCACGACCGCGGTCCACGACACGACGAACAAGCCCTCCGTTATCTCGATCAGCTGGGGCGGTCCCGAAGATAGTTGGACCGATCAGTCGCGCAATGCCATGCTGGCGGCCTGCACCGACGCAGCAGCGGTCGGCGTCACGGTAACGGTAGCCGCGGGGGATGACGGAGCCACCGACGGGGTATCGGACCACAAGCTGCACGTGGATTTGCCGGCTTGCCTCCCACCGGTGCTGGCCTGCGGTGGAACCAAGCTGAGCACGCGCCAGGGGACGATCACAGGCGAAACGGTGTGGAACGAACTCGCCAACAATGAGGGCGCCACCGGGGGCGGAGTCAGCCGCATTTTCCCCATTCCCACCTATCAGAGCTCGGCCGGGGTTCCCGTGCATCCGGAGACAAAATTCGCCGGCCGGGGAGTGCCCGATGTCTCAGGCGATGCGGACCCCGCGACAGGCTATTCGGTCCGGGTGGACGGCAAGAACACCGTGATCGGCGGAACCAGCGCCGTAGCGCCGCTGTGGGCGGGCTTGATTGCGGTGCTCAACCAGGAGCTCGGTCGGGCCGTGGGCTTCATCAACCCGGCCTTGTACCGGATTGGCAGTTCGGCGTTCCGCGACATTACTACGGGCAATAACAACGGCTATCAAGCCAACAAGAATTGGGACCCGTGCACCGGCCTCGGCAGCCCCAATGGCACGGCGCTGGTGAGCGCACTGCAAGGGGAAGCTTCGATGACGGCCTAGGGCGCTGGCGCCACCTTGGACCGGTCGACAGGGCCACAGTGCGGCCCAGAAAGCATAAGCGCCGCCCGCGCTTACGGAAGATCCTTACGTGCCGTTCCGCGGGCGGAATTCCAGCGTGCTCGTCGCCTTCACAGTCAGGTATTGCATGGGGTAGCTGCGGGCATCGTAGTAGGCGGACCACTGATCCTTGTAGTGGCTCGACAGCGGCTGGCCCGATTGGCCGGTCTGAATGTTCAACAGCGAGCGGTCCCAATCCGCCAGGTCCGCAGTCATACGCATCGAGGGCGATAACACGCGAGTCGTCTGCTTGATCGTCGTGACAGATCCGCTCATCGGCGCCGGGCCGATCTCGAAGAAGTCGAGGTGCCTGCCGATCACGGGGATCCTGCTCAGCGCTGCGTGAATCACGGGGTGATCGATCTCGATCCTCAAGTATGCTCCGTACCTCCAGCGGCTGAGGTTGGCGCCCTGCATCCGTTTCCCTTCTTCGACTGCGTCCGTCAGGGCGCGCAGGAGCATCGCGTCGTAGTCGCGGAACCACCCATCGGGCCGCTCCCGCAGGAGCTTCTCCACCAAAGCGGTGGCGATTTTGTAGTCGTATAACTGGCCCTTGCCCGGCGCTGCAGCATCGGCGACAAACGAGCGCACGTGATGATATACCAGCTCGATCAAAAAAGGCGCGGCCAGATCCTTGTCCATCTGGCCGTTCCACGCGCGCAACAACCCAACGGCACCATCCAGACCGGGCGGGCGCTCGGAGCGCCTGTCGTACACAGCCACTACTTGCGCCGCCAGGAACGCGCTGAAGGCCGAGTACACGTCCTTTTGCACCGCCAGCATGTCTTCGGCCCGCCAATTCTTGCCCGCGGACAGCAGGTCGCGAATCTGGCGGACGCGGTACGGAGGCGCGTAGTTTCCGTTCACGGGGTACGGATAACCCGGCGGAAACGGGTTCTGGTTCGCGGTGGCGATGATGCCGCCCGGAGGATTGAAGGCGGACGGAAGCTGGTCGAACGGAATGAAACCGTCCCAATCGAAATCGCCGGACGAGCCGTCCACCGGAAGGTCGCCCGCGTATCCCCGTCGTTTGGGCAACATGCCAGCGGCGTGGTAGCCGATGTTGCCGTCGGTGTCTGCATAGACGAAATTCTGTCCCGGCCCGCCCCAGCGCGCCAGCGCCGCGGTGAATTGCTGCCAGTTCTGCGCGCGATTGATATCGAGAACCGGATATTGGAGCACGCCGGGCTGCGCGGCGGTCCAGCGCAAAGCCAGGCGGTCCTTGTCATCGGCGACAAAAATCTGGCCGTGCCGCGTCACCCAGGCGGCGAGTTCCACCGGCTTTCCTCCCTTCACCTGGATGATCTCCCGTTCCGCCCGCGCCTGCTCGATCTGCCCCTGATAGAGATAGCGCCCGGTACGGTCGTCAAACTTCTCCACGTACAGGTCCTGCACGTCGAACTGCAGATTCGTCACGCCCCAGGCGATGCGCTCGTTGTGGCCCACCGTCACCCCGGGAAGGCCCGGAACCGTTACTCCGGACACATCCAGTCCGGGCGCTTCGAGATGCGCCATGTACCAGATGCCCGGCATGGAGTATTCCAGGTGCGGGTCGTTGGAAAGCAGCGGCTTTCCTGACGCTGTTCGGCTGCCGGCGAGAACCCACGCGTTGGAGCCCGGCGCAGGCTCGTTGCCAGCCCGCTCGGAAAACAGGAAATCGACTTTTTGTGGATCCCCGTTCGACCGCATGGTGCGCTTGATGACCTCGTCGCGCCAGGTGGTAGTCAGGTCGCGGAACATGTAGAGGCCGATCAAAAGCGAATCTACGGCGCTCCACGGCTTGGGCTGATAGCCGAGCAGCGTGAACTCAATGGGCAGATTGTTGCGGTGCTCGTCGATGAATTGGTTCACGCCCAGCGCATAGGCGGCAATAGCCGCGCGGTCGCCGTCGGGCAGGCGCGTATAAGCATCCTCCGCGATGCGGCGAAGCCGCAGGCGGCGCGATTCGCGATCGGATTCGATTGCATCCGGGCCCAGAACCTCTGCCAGGTTGCCACCCGAATAACGCCGCAGGCCGTCCATCTGCCACAGACGGTCTTGCGCGGTGACATAGCCCTGCACGAACAACGCGTCTTCTAAGCTGGCGGCGTGAATGTGCGGCACACCCAGCGCGTCGAACGCCACATGCACTGGCGCGGAGACCGCCGCCTCGACGATGCCGGATCGCTGCGGAAGCGGACGCCAGACAAACCAGTACACCCCGGCGATCAGCGCCGCCAGTGCAGTGAGGATCGCGATGTTAATGGCCTTAACAACACGTGCGACAACCGTCGGAGTCATGGATGCGGCGATGTTCCATCATAGCGAGTGGCGCGGCCAGCGGCGGTTGCGTCCGGTCCCGCACGCTGTGCTGTGCTGTTCAGTTGCGCACGGACCCCCTTTTCACGGCGGATCTTTTGGATTACAATCAGGCAACCTGTGAAAAAAAATGGGCGCCCTCCGGGGATACTGAGGAGAGGCGCCCGCCTACGTAACGGAGTTAGTTGGTTACTATAAGAGACGCCGCAAAACCGTTTTGGTTATCCTGTCCGGCAAAAATAATCGGAAGCCGTGGGCTATTCCCCGTTCCACATTCTGCTGGTGGTGCTGCTGATCGCGGTTAACGGCTTCTTTGCGGGAACCGAGGTGGCGCTGCTGTCGGTGCGTCAGTCGCGGCTGCGGCAGATGGCCGAGGAAGGACAGGCCGGTGCGCAGGCGGCGCTTAACCTGCTGGCCAATCCCGGGCGCCTGCTCTCCATGACGCAGGTGGGCGTCACCCTTGCCAGCCTGGGGCTCGGCTGGGCCGGCGAGGATACCTTATATACCATTCTCGTAGCGGCGTTCCATCCCGTCACCACTCCCCTCACCGCCAAGTTCCTGCATGCCGGCTGCCTCGCCGTAGCCTTTCTCGTCATCAGCTATTTCCACGTCGTATTGGGAGAGGTGGTGCCGAAGAACCTGGCGATCGCCAAAGCCGATCGGCTTGCGGCGCTGGTGGCTCCCCCGTTGGCCGTGTTCTACCGGATCTCCATTGCGTTCGTCGTCACCATCGAACGGTCCGCCGCCATCATCACGCGCCTGCTCAAGCTGAAAGCCGCCGGCCACGCGGGCGGCCATTCCGCGGAAGAATTGAAGCTGATCGTCAGCTCCAGCCGCGGGCTCGGTTATCTGCCCGAGGCCCAGGAGGACATGATTCACCGCGTCCTCGACCTGGGTGAGGTTGCCGTGCGCGAGATCATGGTGGCGCGCAACGACATGATCTCGATCGCGGCGGAGGCCACACTGGACGACGTGCTGCGCACCATGATCCGCGAACAGCATTCGCGGCTGCCGGTCTACGAAGGCTCACCGGAAAAGATCGTCGGCATCCTGCACTATAAAGACCTGCTGCCGGTCTGGGAGGAGCGCCGCCAGTCCATTCGCACCGGCCGTCCCAGCAAGGCGTTCCGCATCAACCGCCTTCTGCGCCCGCACCTGGTCGTGCCCGAAACCAAGCCTCTTTCGCAAATGCTCGAGGAATTCCGCAAAGGCAGCTCGCACATGGCCATGGTGGTCGATGAATTCGGAACCATCGTCGGCATGCTGACCGTGGAAGATGTGCTGGAACAAGTGGTGGGGCGCATCGAGGACGAGCACGACGAAAAGCCCGGCCGCCGCGCGGCGGAGGCCGCCTCCGTCGAGTTGGATGGGGCCACGCGGATTCGCGATCTCGAATCCGAGTTCGGCATCGAGATCCCGGCTGACGGCGGCTTCGAGACGCTCGCCGGCTTTCTGCTGTTGCGCTTCGGCGATATTCCGGGCGAAGGCGGAACCGTCGAGTATCAGGGCCGTCGGTATACCGTGCTGGAAATGGATCGCAACCGCATCGCACGCGTGAAAGTCGAAAAAATGCCGCCACCGTCAAGTGATGGCCGCTAACGGCGGCTCGCGTATAATTAGCTCAGCCCATTCTCATGCTCGGCATCGACGGTCGCGCGGCGCGCAGCACCTGGACAGCGGCGCTGGTGGTTTTGGCGCTTTGGCTCGTCTACCACGTCCGGTCGACCCTGTTCATTTTCATTCTGGCGGTCCTCTTCGCCTACCTGTTGGCGCCCCTGGTGAACCTGCTCGACCGCTTTCTGCCGGCCAGGCGCACGCACACCCTGGCTCTCGCCCTGGCATACGTGATGCTCGTCGGCATGGTCATCCTGGGCGGGAGCTTGATTGGCCCGCGCGTCGTGGACCAGGCCGTGGAGCTCGAGAAAGTCTTCCCGGCGAAAGTGCAAGGATGGATCGATTCCTTCCAGACCCTGGTGCCAGACTCGGTCAAAACCGAATTAACAAAGCGATCGAGCGATGTGATCGCCGTGCTGCCCCAGATCCTGCTGAAGTTCCTCACGCTGGCCAGCAACCTGATCTATCTGGTAATCATCCCGGTCCTGGCGTTCTTCTTTCTGAAGGACGGCCGCCTGATCCGCCAGCACATCCTGAATCTGGTCGAGGCCGGATCGCAACGGGCCCTGCTGGACGAAGTTCTGATGGACGTAGACCAGTTGCTTGCCCACTACATGCGCGCCCTGGTGCTGCTCTCGGTCGGAACGTTCACCGCCTACAGCATCTTCTTCAGCGTCCTGGGAGTGCCGTATGGAATCCTTCTCGGAGTGTTGGGCGGCACGCTGGAGTTCATCCCCATGGTGGGTCCGTTGGCCGCCGCGGTCATCATCTTGTTGGTAACCGGCGCCTCCGGCGCACCTTTGGTGGCGGTTCTGATCTTCCTCGTGGGCTACCGGATGTTCCAGGATTATGTCGCCTCGCCGCACTTCATGGGGCAGGGCGTGGAACTGCACCCGGTGCTGGTGCTGTTCGGTGTCTTCGCCGGCGCGGAACTGGCCGGCATCGCGGGCACGTTTCTTTCGGTGCCGATCCTGGCGCTCGCGCGGATCCTCTACTTGCGGATCTACCGCGCGCGCGCAGCCGGCGCGGCCTGAGGTTGGTGGCGGCGGGGAGACTCGAACTCCCGACCTACGGATTATGAGACCGTCGCTCTAGCCAGCTGAGCTACACCGCCGGATCAGACTTCAGGACTCCAGTTTACCAAAGGCATTGGGACAGCCAATTTGGCTGGCTGGCTCTGGGCAACGCGCTGCGCCCTCAGGCGTCTTCGCACTACAGCTAGTAGTTGCTCGCGCCGCGGCATATTCTGTTTCTCGGGAGGAACAACACAATCGTGCAGCCGGATCGGCGGAACGTTCTCAGAAGTGGCGGCCTGGCGCTGTTGGGCGCGGGTTTCCTGTCGCGGGTGGAACCTGCGGCGGCGCAGCGCGCAGCAGCGAAAACGGCCGGGGCGCCGCCCCCCAAACCGGAAGACTGCAATTGCACCATGGCGTCCGATGGTTCGCCTCTCGATACCGGGACCAGCGAACTGCGGCCGGTGATCGAACGCTACAGCGTGGAATTGCGAGACCTCAACCGCGTCTACGGAATCCCCGGCTCATCCACGCGCCAGGCCAAACTGGAAAGCTTCTATTCCGCGCAACTGCGGCTCCTCGACGCCGTCAACTTCGACGCTCTCAGCCAGGCCGGCAAGATCGACTACCTGCTGCTGCGCAACCGGCTGCTCCGCGAACAGAGGCAATTGGCCAACGACGCCAGGCTGGACGCCGAAATCGCCCCCTTGATCGCGTTCCAACAGACCATCATCGGTTTCGAAGAGGCGCGGCGCCGCATGGAAACCATGGACGCCCAGAAAGCCGCGGCCTCACTGGCCAAAATGGCCGCCGGCATCGCCGCGGCCAAGGCCGCCAATCCCAAGGCCAGCCCGGCCGCGCTCAACCGGGCGGCCACGCGCCTGGCGCAACTGCGCAACACCCTGCGGGCCTGGTACAACTTCTACGATCTCTACGATCCCAAGTTCAGTTGGTGGGTCGACGGCGAATACAAGAAGGCCGATGAAGCCCTCGACGCCCACGCGCAGTTTCTGCATGCCGCCTCCGGAGTCCCTGGCCCGCTCGATACCGGTGCGGCTGCCGGCGGCTTTGGCGGCCGAGGTGGCGGTGGCCGCGGCGGCGCCGGCGGCGCCGGCGCGGAAGCCGCGGGTGGGACCGGCGGCGGCCGGGGCGGCGCAACCGCGCGCGCCAATGCGCCGCTGGGCAGCAATGAGGAACTCTCGGGCATCGGACCTGTCGGCAACGACGCCCTGGTCGAGGCCTTCCACAACGCCATGATCCCCTATACCCCCGACGAGCTCATCGCGCTTGCCAACAAGGAGTTCGCCTGGTGCGACAAGGAAATGCTGCGCGCCTCCGGCGAAATGGGTTTCGGCAACGACTGGAAGAAGGCCCTGGAAGCCGTCAAGAACAAATACGTCGACCCCGGCCAGATGATCTACCTGGTGCGCGACCTCTCGCATGAGGCCATCGACTTCCTCAAAAAACGCGAGTTGGTCACCATTCCGCCCATGCTCGAAGTGGACTACTGGGAAGAGGCCATGACGCCGCAGATGCAACTGGTCAATCCGTTCTTCACCGGCGGAACCACCATCCAGGTCTCCTCCCCGGCCAGCACCATGACCAACGAACAGAAGCTGGAAAGCCTGCGCGGCAACAACATGTTCTTCGCGCGCGCGACAGTCTTCCACGAGCTCGTCCCCGGCCACCACATGCAAGGCTACATGACCCAGCGCTATCGCACCTACCGCGGCCTCTTCAGCGTGCCGTTCTGGACGGAAGGCATGGCCTTCTACTGGGAGATGCTCCTGTGGGACTTGGGATTCACCCACACCCCGGAACAGCGCGTGGGCGCCCTGTTCTGGCGCATGCACCGCTGCGCGCGGATCATTTTCTCCATGAGCTTTCACCTGGGAAAGATGACCGCGCGGCAGGCCGTCGAGTTTCTGGTCGACCGCGTCGGCTTCGAGCCGGCCAACGCCGAGGGCGAAGTGCGCCGCTCCTTCAACGGTTCCTACGAGCCCATCTACCAGTGCGCCTACATGCTGGGCGCGCTGCAATTCTATGCGTTGCACAAAGAGCTCGTGGATTCCGGCAAGATGACCAACCGGGCTTTCCACGACGCCATGTACCGGGAAGGCAACATCCCCATCGAGATGTTGCGCCTGGCGCTGAGCGGCCAAAAAATCCCGCGCGACTATCAGACAAGCTGGAAGTTCTACGGCTCCCTGGTCGGCTGAGTGGGGCAGCCTTTTCGAGGCTGCCGCCGGGCTTCCGCCCGGCGCCGGTCGGCTCGAAGATCGGCATGCATCCTCGCCCAAGTACCCAGGGCTCAGTACTATGCGGTGGAACTGCCTAGTACTCCCCAGGGGTGAAAGGAGGACGTTCCGCGCGCCGCGGGTCGCCCGTCCTTATACAATCGTGCTATCGAACACACGACTGCCTTTCGCAAACCTGGGAGGGTTGCGGCTGGATGCGCACTAGTGTGCGTGCTTCTCGTCGCCGCGCTACCGCTCGCCAGACCCGCACTTGCCCAACGGCCGCTAGCAGCGGGCCCGCTCTCCGTCGACACCACTCATGCGCCGCCCCCAGGCGTCGCGACCGTTCCCTATTCGCCATTTGCGTTCGCCGCCAAGAACGGCATACCCCCGCTCACTTGGTCGATTTCCGCCGGGTCGATTCCCCCACCGATGACGTTTGACAGCACGGGAACTCTTGCCGGCACGCCGGGAACGGCCGGTGTCTACGGCTTTACTGTAAAGGTAACCGACAGCACTTCCACATCAGCCACGGCAGACTTCACACTCACCATTGCCCCCCTGATCACCACGCCTGCTTTGCCGGCCTGGACCGTGAATCGGCCCTACCCCAACACAACCCTGACCGCTGCGGGAGCGCCCAACGCTTCCTGGTCGGCGTCAGGTTTGCCATCCGGATTGGGCGTCTCGAGCGCGGGGCTCCTTTCGGGAACACCTACAGCAACGGGTTCTTTCAATGTCACTTTGCAGGCTACGGTAACCGGGCCAGTCGCAGGCGCAACCGCAACCGGCAGCGCCACCCTTCCCCTCGCCATCAACGCCGCGCCCGTGGTCAGCACAACCAGCCTGCCCTCCACGACTTCTGGCCTCATATTTTCGCAGACCCTCACAAACACGGGCGGCACGTCGCCGTTCACGTGGAACACGACCGGTCTGCCTTCCTGGCTGACGTTGAATGGCGCGACGCTGAGCGGCACCGCGCCGGCGGTGACCGGTTCGACTCAGTACCGCTTCTCCGTGACGGTGACTGATACGGCAGGCGCTGTCAGTCAAGGTCAGGCGCTTTCCGTCACCGTGAACCCGGGCCTCACCATCACCACGGGCTCGACGCTCGGACCGTGGACGGCCACACGCCCGTTTTCTACCACGATCTCGGCTACCGGCGGCGTCAGCCCCTACCAGTTCATGGACAACGGCGTCCCGCTGCCGTCTTGGCTGACCATCACGTCTGCAGGTCTGCTCAGCGGAACGCCGCCATCCCCGAACACCTACACCTTCACCATCAAGGTGACTGACAACCAGGGTGGCAATGCAACCCAATCCTTCAGCCTCCTGATCAACGCCGTGCCGGCAATTGCCACGACGGCTTTGCCGGCCACTACGTCGGGCTTGGCCTATTCCCAGACCTTGACGTACACCGGCGGCACGTCGCCCTTCACCTGGAGCCCAACCGGCCTCCCCACATGGCTGACATTCAACGGAACCACGCTGAGCGGCACCGCGCCCGCGGTAACCACCGCCACGCAGTACACCTTCACGGTGACCGTGACCGATGCCGCCGGCGCCACCGCCTCGCAGCCGCTCTCGGTGACGGTGAATCCGCCGGTGCAGATCACCACCGCATCGCTGGGACCGTGGACCGCCACACGGCCCTTCTCCGCAACCCTGTCGGCGACCGGCGGCACCGGCGCAGACCAATTCA
>Ga0335081_10015637_pt1 | contig 12278 bp, 11 predicted proteins | sample Lox_Sample_35_FD_206713 | JGI IMG/M metagenome (GOLD analysis project Ga0335081, IMG submission 206713) | Soil microbial communities from Loxahatchee National Wildlife Refuge, Florida, United States - Lox_Sample_3.5 | ecosystem: Environmental > Terrestrial > Soil > Wetlands | place: USA... | reverse complement strand
ATGCCGACACGCCATGGCACGCGCTCGCGGAAGAACAATTCCTGCGCACTGCGCAGAACGGTCTCGGTCGTCAGAACGCCGCATCCGTCCTGAGGCTGCCAGACAAGCCGGTGCGAAAGGCAGCTGACGCAAGCTTCGCGCGGCGGATATTGGACGGCGCCGCAGCCGCGACAGACCTGTAATTCGAGCCGGCCGCGGGCTGCGGCCGCGGTCAGTCCGAGGGCGACGCGGCTGCGCGAGCCCGGAGGCAAAGTCGGCTGGCGCGTGCGCAGCAGCGGGTTCTTCCGTCTCGGCCGTCCCGCAGTTTCAGAAGCCATCGGCGTCCACCGGTCCGAACAAGTCACGCCGCGGCAAGCACGACGGCGCCGCTGCAAAGTCCGCGATCGTAATTGATCATTCCGAAGCCGGAGACCAGCCCGAGCCTGGCGTTGGCGACGCGGGCGCCGCGCGTCTCGCCCGTGAGTTGCCGGATCGCCTCGACGATGCCGAGATGGCCGCCGGCGGCGCCCGCCTGACCGGCCGATAATTGCCCGCCCGACGTATTGAGCGGGAACGTGCCGTCGGCCTCGAACGTATGGGCGCGGACGAAGTCAGGGCCCGATCCCTTGCCGCAGAATCCAAGATCTTCGATCTGAAGCACGTTGATCACCGGATAGTCGTCATAGGCTTCGAGAAGGTCGATGTCGGCGGGCTCGACGGCCGCCTGCCGGTAAAGCTCCGCGCAATCCAAGGCCCACCCGCCGCGATATTGGACCGGGTCCTCGGGAAACGCGTTGTGACGTTCGATGGCGCCGAGCAGGCGTACGCAGCGCAAGCCGAGCTGTTCGGCGGTCTTCCGCAGCATGACGAGAAATCCTTCGGCGCCGGCGCAAGGCATGACGCAATCGAACAAACGCAACGGATCGGCGATCATCCGCGCGTCGAGATACTCGGCAAGCGTCAACGGCTTCTTGAAGAGCGCCGAAGGATTCTTCAGGGCGTTATTGCGCTGCGCGACGCACAGCTTGCCGAAATCCTCCGGCTGCGCGCCGTATTCGCGCATGTAGTAGGCGGTGAGGAGCGCGAAGCTCGCATTCGGACCGCCGGATCCGTACGGATAGACCGCGTCCTGGGCAAACTGGCTGAAGCTCGCCGCGTTGCGGCGAAAACTGTCGGTATGGTTGGTGTCGCCGGCGATGCAGGCGACGATCTCGGCGTCGCCACTCTGCACGGCGCGCGCCGCGCGGCGGATCGAGACGATGCCGGAGGCGCCGCCCATTGGAATGTGGTCGAGCCAGCGCAGCGTCAGGCCGAGATGCTGCGTGAGGCCGACCGCGGTGTCGGGCGCGAGCGTGAAGCTTGCGACCGCGAGGCCGTCGACGCGCCCCTTGGGGATATGCGCGGCGGCGATGAGTTCGGCCATGGCGCGCCCGAGAAACCAGTGCGCGCTCTTGATCGAATAGCGCACATACGGGATCGTCACCGGCACGGCCAGGACGACCTCGTCATAGGCCGAGCGCGCCATCAGGCCGATCCGCCGAGATAGGTTGCGACCACGCGCGCATCCTTGGCAAGGACCGCCGCTGGGCCCTGATTGGTGATCTCGCCGGTTTCGAGCACGTAGCCGTAATCGGCCGTCTCCAGCGCGGCGCGCGCGTTCTGTTCGACGAGCAGGATCGACACCCCGAGTTCGCGCAGCGACGCGACGATGCGCAGTATCTCGCGCACCATGAGCGGCGCCAGCCCGAGCGACGGCTCGTCGAGCAGCAAGAGCCGCGGCCGCGCCATCAACGCACGACCAAGCGCCAGCATCTGCCGCTCGCCGCCCGAAAGTGTCTGCGCCTTCTGACGCCGGCGCTCGGCGAGACGCGGAAAGCGGCCGTACACGTGCTGCAAGCTTTCCTTCACCTCGGTCCCGTTGCGGCGCCGCGCATATGCGCCAAGCAGAAGATTGTCGGCGACCGTCATGTCGCCGAACAGCTCGCGGCTCTCGGGCACCAGGCAAAAACCGCGCTCGACCCGCTCCTCGACGTCGAGCCGTCCAAGGTCATGTCCATCATAGACCACCTTCCCGCGCGAACGCAGCAAACCCGCGGCGGCCGCGAGCAGCGTGGTCTTGCCGGCGCCGTTTGGGCCGATGACGGTCACGATCTGGCCGGGCTCCATCGCAATGCTCACGCCACGCACCGCCTCGACCTTGCCGTAGGCGACGCGCAGATCTGCGATCTCGAGGAGCGGTCTCATGCCACGCTGCCGAGATAGGCTTCCTGCACCCGGGGATCGGCACGAACCGCGGCCGGCGGCCCCTCGACAAGCTTGCAGCCGAAATCCATCACCACCACGCGATCGACGAGCCCCATGACGAATTCCATGTCGTGCTCGACGAGAAGGACGGTCACGCCCTCCTCGCGCAGCGCGCGCAACAATTGCGCGAGCGCCAGCTTGTCGGGCCGGCTCAGTCCGGCCGCCGGCTCGTCGAGCACGATCAGCGCCGGATCGGCCGCGAGCGCGCGGGCGACTTCGAGAATGCGCTGACGCCCAAGCGGCAGATTGCCGGCCTGGTCGTAGGGATTGGCGCCGAGGCCGACCCTTTCAAGCTGGAGGAAAGCCTCGGAGCGGGCACGTGCTTCCTCGGCCCGATCCAGCCGCAGCGCGGCGCGAAGCAGACCCGAGCGGGTGCGCAGATACGTTCCCAGCAGCACGTTGTCGATCAGCGACATGCTCGCGCGGAGTTTCACGTGTTGGAAGGTGCGGGCGATTCCGGCGGCCGCGATGCGGCGTTGGCCCGCACCGGTGATGTCGGCATCGAGGAAGGTGATTCTGCCGTCGTCGCTCGCGAGCGCCCCGGTGATGAGGTTGAACACAGTGCTTTTGCCGGCGCCGTTCGGGCCGATGAGGCCGACGATTTCACCCGCCCTGACTTCGAATCCGACGTGACTGACGGCCTCAAGGCCGCCGAAGCGCTTCACCAAGCCTTCGACGGCGAGAAGCGGTGAGCCCGCCTGCGGCAGCGTCCGTCGCGGCAGCGGCTCGGCGTGCGCGATCGCCGGTTTCGGCCCGCGCGGCAGGTAGCGCAGAACGAACGGCATGACGCCCCCCCGCGCGAACTGCAGCGCCAGGACATAGATCACCGCGAAAACAATGACCTCGATCTGCGAGCCGTTGCTGGTGAAATGCGGAACGATGTCCTGCAGCGCATTTTGCAGCAAGGTGAGGAGCGCCGCGCCGATCACGGCGCCGAGTATATATCCCGATCCGCCAAGGATCGCCATGAACAGATATTCGATGCCCATGCGCACGTCGAACGGTGCCGGGCTGACAAAGCGGCTCGTATGCGCATAGAGCCAGCCGGATACGGCGGCGAGCAGGGCAGCGAGGACAAAGGTGACGAGGCGGATGCGAAACACGCTGATGCCGAGGCTCTCGACCATCACCGCGCCGCCTCGAAGGCTGCGGATGGCGCGGCCCTGTCGCGATTCGAGCAAGTTCGCGATCAGGATCGTGGCAATCGCGAGAGCGCCCCAGATCACATAGAAAACGGCGCCGTCCGGCTCGAGCGAGATCGAGCCGATCGAGATCGGCGGCAATCCGGTCATGCCGTTGTGGCCGCCCAGCGCGTCGATGTTGCCGAACAGGAAATAGAGCGACAGGCCCCAGGCGATGGTGCCGAGCGGCAGGAAGTGGCCGCCGAGGCGCAGCGTGACGGCGCCAAGGAGCGTCGCGACGGCGCCGGTTACCCCGAGCGCGAGCAGCAGTCCTAGCCAGGGCGAAGCGCCGTGCACCGTGGTCAGCCAGCCGGTCGCATAGGCGCCGATGCCGACGAATGCCGCCTGGCCGAACGAGGTGAGGCCGGCGACGCCGGTCAGGAGCACGACGCCGAGCGCAACAAGCGCATAGATGCCGATGTAGTTGAGGAGCGTGATCGTGAACTCGGCGGCCCACAGCGGCGCCGCCGCAAGGATCGCGATCGCGGCGAGCGCCAGCACGCGAGCGGCGCCGACTTTCATCCCTCGATCTCCGCGTCTTCCTCATCGACCCGCGCGAGGGAGAGCGACCGCCACAGCATGACCGGGATGAGCAGGCTGAACACCGCGACCTCCTTGAGGGCGCTGTTCCAGAACGATGCGAAGCTTTCGAGGAGGCCGACGAGAATGGCACCGACGGCCGTGCCGGGGTAGCTCACGAGGCCGCCGATAATCGCGCCGACAAAGGCCTTGAGTCCGATGATGAAGCCGGAGTCGTAATAAAGCGTCGTCACCGGGCCGATCAGAATCCCGGAGATCGCGCCGAGAAGCGAGGCGAGCAGAAACGCGAGCGTCGCGGTACTCCCCGGCCGGATGCCGACGATGCGCGCACCCAGGCGATTGATCGCGGTGGCGCGCAACGCCTTGCCGGGCAAGGTGTGCTCGAAGAACAAAAACAGCAGCAGGCTGAACACCGCCGCGCTCGCCACCATCAACAGGGTCTGCGAGGTCACGATTACGGCGCCGAAGCGGAAAACCTCGTTGGTCAGCGGCTTGGTGCGAAAACCTTCGGGACCGAAGAACAGGAGGCCCAGTCCCGAAAGTCCGAACGTCAGCGCGACGGAAACGACAAGGAGAAGGAGCACCGAAGCGTCGGCAATCGGCCGCAACGCGATACGCTCGATCAGCGGGCCGATCGGTACGACCAGCGCGATCGCAAGCGGAATCTGCGCCCATTCCGGCAGGCTGGTCCCCGCCAACAGCCAGGCGATCGCGGCCGGTATGAGCGGCAGTGCACCGTAACCGAGGACGCCGCGCACGATGCGGCGCGGTTCACCGCGCCGCCAGTGATGGACGGCGACGACCAGGCAGGCCACAAGCGCCAGCGTCGCCACCAGATAAACGGTGCCGGGCATGCGGCCGAGCTGCATCGACGCGAGCGTGAGCGCCGAGAAGGCGACAATGTCGCCGAACGGCACGAACACGATGCGGGTGACCGAGAAAATAAGGACGAGGCCTAGTCCGACCAGAACGTAGATCGATCCGGTGGCCACGCCGTCGATGCCGAGGATGAGGCCGATGTCGGGTGTCATTCGTCATTCCGCAGCGGCTCGGCCTCGCCGATCGAGGCTTCCAAGAAAGCCATTGCGAGGCTTTTGTTTCAAGCCTAAAAAGCCTGCGGCCAGCAATCATTAGCGAAAGCGGGGCGATCCGCGGCAGCCGGCGACCGGGAGGTCTTCATGAACAGTTTCCTGCGTCTTGTCGGCGCCGTGGTTCTTGCCGCCGCGACCGCACCGGCGATGGCCGCTGATATCAATGTCGGCCTGATCACGTCGATGACCGGGCCGGGGGCCTCGATCGGCATTCCCTACGCCAAAGGCACCGCGGCCGGCGTCGCTTACAAGGATGAGGTTGACGGGACCAAGCTGAAAGTCATTCAGCTCGACGACACGACCGATCCGTCCGTCGGCACTCGCAACGCGCGCAAGCTCATCGAGCAGGACAAGGTGGATGTGCTGATGGGCGCCGGCAGCACGCCGGTCTCGCTGGCGATCACCGCGGTCTGCCACGAACTCAAGGTTCCCTGCATCACGCTGTCGCCGGTGAACATGCCCGGCGAGCCCGGTTCGTGGATGATCTCGATTCCGCAACCGCCGACGCTCATGGTCGGCGTGGTGGTCGATTACATGAAGGCCGCGGGGGTGAAGACCGTCGGCTATATCGGGTACAGCGACGGCTGGGGCGATCTGGTTTACGGCGGCCTGCAAAAGTCCGCCGACGGCATGAAGATCGTAACGAACGAGCGTTACGCCCGAACCGACACGTCCGTTACGGCGCAGGCGCTGCGCATCGTTGCCGCGGCGCCCGATGCGGTGATGACCGGAGGATCGGGAACGCCCGGCGCGCTTCCGTTCATTGCGCTGCGCGAGCGCGGCTACGCCAAGGAAATCTACGGCACGCCGGCCCTGATCAATCCGGACTTCGTGCGCGTCGGCGGCGCTGCGGTCGAGGGCGTGATCGCCTCGACCGGCCCCGTCGTCGTGGCCGATCAATTGCCGGATACCTATCCGACCAAGAAAATCGCGCTGGAGTATCGCGAGGCCTATCGCAAGGCCAACAACGAGGCGGCGACCGGCGGCTTCGGTCCTTATGCGTTCGACGGCTGGCTTGTTCTGCTCGACGCCGCCAAGCGCGCCCTCGCGACCGGGGCGCAGCCGGGAACGCCGCAGTTTCGCACGGCGCTGCGTGACGCGCTGGTTAGCTCCAAGGAGGTCGTCGGCACGCACGGGGTCTACAACTTCAAGCCGGGCGAGAGCTTCGGCGTCGACAGGCGCGCGCTCGTGTTGGTGAAGCTTGTCAAGGGCAAGTGGACGCTGGTGCAGTGAAGGCGCCTCGCTCACCGCGGCGCGGTCCTGCTCAAAGGCCTTTGGGATTGGTCAGAAACTCCTCGATGATCTCGGGCGGCGGTTTCACGTAGTCGGACACACGGCTGACGCCGAGACCAGCCAGTCGCCTGAGCTTGACGGAAAGCTCGGCCATCTTGACCACGATGGGAATGCCGTTGATCACCGGCGCGCCATCGACGGCGTGGGCCTTGAGCGTCGCGAACAGCAGCATCGGAATGCCGCCGCCGGGGATGAGCACATCGCAGCCGGCGGTGACCAGCGGCCGCGCCTGCTCGGCAAACAGGCGCACAACCTCGGCAGCGAGCGCCTCGGATTCGTAGGCTTTGAGGATCTGGCCGGGCTCGAAAGTCATCGCATGCACGCCGGTGACGCGCCGCTCGAGCCCGTATTTGCCGATCTGATGATGAAACCAGGAAATGTAGCGCGGGTTGATGGTGACGATGCCGCTGCGCTGGCCGAGCTGGCAGGCGTGCAGCATGGACGCTTCACCGAGCGCCACGACCGGAATGTCGACGACCGAGCGCGCTTCGTAGAGCCCGGCATCCTGGAAGTGGCCGATGACGAACGCGTCATAACCCTCGCGCTCGGCCTTGACGGCATTGCAGATCACCTCGCGCGCGCAGCGGAACTCGACAATCGGATGCGCGTAGCTGTCGTGCGGCGTGATGCCTTTGACCTCGACCGTCGTCCCCGGATCGACGATCGCCGCAAGATGGCGCCGCAACCGCTGCCAATAGACCTTGCCGTGCTCCTCATCGACGTAGCTTTGATACCAGATACGGATCGGATCCATCGTTTCGTCCCGCGCACGCGTTGCTAAAGGTTGATGCTGGCGATGCTGGCGCCGCCGCAGACGTAGAGCACTTGGCCGGTGATGAACGAATTCTGCACATCGGCAAAGAACATCACGGCGCGGGCCACATCCTCGCTGCGCCCCAGGCGTCCGACCGGGATTGATTTCGCGATCGTTGCCTCGCGGGCGTCGCCCGCGGGGATCACGCCGCGAAACATCTCGGTGTCCTGGATCGGGCCCGGCGCGACGACGTTCACGGTGATGCCGAATGGAGCGAGTTCGAGCGCCCAGGTCCGCGCCATGCCGATCATGCCGGCCTTGGTCGCCGCGTAGGCGGTCCGCGTCTGCAATCCGAGCGCCGCCCGCGACGACATCAACACGATGCGGCCGAACGACCGCTCGCGCATGCCGGGCAGGACGGCTTGCACGATCAGGATGGCGGCGCCGAGATGAAGCTGCGTGAGGTCGTGCAGATCCTTCTGGCTCACGTCGGCGAGCGGACTCGGACGGATGATGCCGGCGTTGTGTACGACGCAGCCGACGGCATGACGGCCGGCAATTTCCGCGGCCGCCCTTTCGGTCGCGGCCGCGTCGGTAAGGTCGACCTCGACCGCGTGCAGCGCCGGGTGCGACCAGTCGGGTCGGCGGCGCGAGAGCGACACGACCTCGTGCCCCGCCTCGATCATCCGCCGGCAGATCGTTGCGCCAATACCGGCGCTCCCGCCGGTCACGATGGCGACTGCGCGTTCCGTCATCTCGCGCTCACATGAAGAGTTGGATGCTGCGCAGGGCGGCGTCGCAATTGACCAGATCGACGCGCTTGAGCTTGATCTTCAGCACGCCGCCGACCATCGACAAGGTATGAGTCGCCCACGCCGCGTAAAGCTCCTGCTCGTCGAGCCGGGTCTCGACGTAGTGCATCGGCGTCCAGGTCACGTATTCGTTGGCCCGTTCGTCGCGCCGCTCCACCTGCGGGAGCTGCAGCACGTGATGGCAGCGGCTCTTTGGCTTTTGCGAGAACGTGCGATTGCCCTTGAGCCGTTCGATGCGGATTTTCAGAAGCAGCTTGTCCTCGTACATCAGCGACGTGGCGAGCCGCGGGTCGGTCTGGCCCCATTCCAGCGGCATCCAGTAGTGGCCGTCATCGGCGAACAGGTCGACCCATTCCTCGAAGCGGTGCTGGTCGATCAGCCGCGCCTCGTGCACGACGAAGCCTATCAGGTCCTGGTCGGTCGGCACGCCCATCGCCGAGCCGGTCACATCGACAGGGTCATGAATTTCGACCAGGCGCGGAACTGGTTGCGCATCTGCCATTCCGAGGTGCCGTTGATGACGGCGGTCTCTTGTTCCGCTTCGGCGGGATCGTACAGGCGTTGAATGTTGACCCAGGGATTGGCGTCGACGTGGAGCCCCTCCTGGGCGCGCTCGTACATTTCGAGGTCGTCGTGGCCGACGATCGAGGTCGGCGCGTTGATCAGCCGGCTGTAGGTGAGGGTGCGCTCGAGCAGCATGTCGGGCGCATCGACGAGGCGGAAGGTCCAGGATTCCGCGAGCGTGCGGTTGGGGCCGAGCGGCTTGAACAGGCGGATCGCCTGGATCGGCCCCTTCACCGTGAAGTTTGGAAAATACGAGGTGTTGTGCCGGTTCTCGTCGAGGATCGCCCTGGCGCGCGTCTCGCCATGGGCGGCGGTCATCTTCTCGAAATAGCCCGGGATCGCCGAATAGTCGGAATGGATCGAGTGGTGCACGCCGGTATGGCCGTGGCCGTTGCGCCAGACGCGAATGCCCATCTTCTCGAAGAACTCGTAGGGCGACATGAACGGGGCATAGATCTCGACCGCCGGCGGCTTCTTGTTGCTGCCTGGCGACATCTGCTTCCAGACCGCGATCGCGGTTCCGGCCGACGATTCGTGGGCGACCATCGGATGGCAGGTGTCGGTCAGGTTCTCGACCAGCATCTTCCAGTTGCAATTGTGCATGTAGCGCAGCACGCCGCCGGCGATTTCGAGGCGGCCGACCGGCGAGCGATCGACCATGTTGTCGATGGTCGAAAGCGATTCGCCGAAGTAGTCCTCGAAGTCCGGGCCGACGTCGTTCATCTTGGCAAATACGAAGCCGCGGTAGTTCTTGACGTGCCGCACCGGCGCGATGCCCTTGATCGCCTCGGTCTGCTCGAGGCCGGTGTGCTCGTAGCCCTTGCGCAACGGGATCGCGAGCAGCGAGCCGTCGGTCTTGAACGACCAGGCGTGGTACGGGCAGCGGAAGAATTTTCCCGTGTTGCCGCAGGTATCGATGGTGATGCGCGTGCCCTTGTGCGGGCAGCGATTATAGAGGACGTGCACCGCGCCGTCGGTGTGGCGCACCATCAGCACCGGCTGCTTGCCGATCGTCGTGCCGTAGTAGTCGCCGGCATTGGGCACCTGGCTGTCGTGGCCGACATAGATCCAGGTATTGGCGAACAGGTGCTCCATCTCGAGGTCGAATATCTCCTGGTCGATGTAAACGTCGCGATGGACTTCGGCCTCGCGCACCAGGCCGCGGACCGCCGCCGCGTTTCCTCTGTATCCGTCCATGCGCCGTCTCCTTAATTCATCACAAGTCCAGCACCAGCCGCGGTGTCTTCGACCTCGAAACGCAAACCTGCATCACCTTGTTGCTGGCGCGCTCTTCGTCGCTGAGGATGTGATCGCGATGATCGGGCTCGCCTTCGAGCACGGCGACCTGGCAGATGCCGCACTCGCCGCGCTGGCAATCGTACATCGGATCAATCGCTTCCTCTATCAGCACCTGAAGGATGGTCTTGTCGGGCGGGATTGTGAAGGTCAGGCCGGAGCGCTTCAACACGACCTCGAATGCGGTATCGCCCGCCACCGGCTTCTCCTGGTCCAAGCCGCCGCCTCCGCGATGGTTTAGGCTTAAAATAACGCTGCGCCCGGCATTGTGCTAATGCAATTGCCGCGCCCGGCTGGAAAAATCGCCCTGACGGGCGGCCCGCTGGAGGAAAGCGCCGATGTCGCCGCCCGCGAGCGTTTCGCAGAGTGCAGGCCGCGCGCCTGCGCTCGCGCTTGCCGACCTCTTTGCGCCCCTGGATCGGACCGTTCCGAAACTGCTGGCGCGCCAGGCCGAGCGGTACGGCGATCGCCGCTTGGTCGTGATCGGCGGCGCGACGCTGACCTATGCCGAAACGAGCGCCGCCGCCGCGGCCCGTGCCGGCGCGCTCGCAGCCGCGGGCATCAAGGCCGGCGACCGCGTCGCCATCATGTGCGGCAACCGCGCGGAGCTCTTGCTCACCATCCTCGGCTGCGCGTGGCTCGGCGCCATTGCCGTTCCCATCAACACCGCCTCGCGCGGCGCGCAGCTCGAGCACATTCTCGGCAATTGCGGCGCACGGCTCCTCATCGTCGAGCGCGAACTGACCGGCGTGCTGGCGTCGCTTGGCCGCGAGCGGCTTGCGCTCGAAGCCTTGTGGCTGGTCGGCGAAGGGCCCGTGCAGGATTTCGGTTACCTCAAATCCATGCCGTTCCCGCCGCCTGCGGAGCCCGTCCCGCCGCATCCGGTCGAGCCTGGCGACACCTTCGCCATCCTCTACACGTCCGGAACGACGGGCCTGTCGAAGGGCGTGTGCTGCCCGCAGGCGCAGTATTTCTGGTGGGGAGTCTATACGTCGCGGCTTCTCGGCGTGCGCGAGGGCGACGTGCTGATGACGACGCTGCCGATGTTTCACACCAACGCCCTCGGCAGCTTTTTCCAGGCGCTGCTCAACGGCGCGACCCTCATCGTCGAGCCGCGCTTTTCCGCCTCCGGTTTCATCCGCAGCCTGGCGCAGCAGAAAGCGACCGTGACCTTCGTACTCGGCGCCATGGTGCCGATCCTGCTGGCGCAGGAGCCGAGCCAAGCCGACCGCGCGCACGGCGTGCGCGTTGCGCTCGCTCCAGCCGTGCCGGCCCATTTCCACCGCCGGTTCACCGAGCGTTTCGGCATCGGCCTCATCGACGGCTACGGCTCGACCGAGACGAACTGCATCATGGGGGCGCCGCTCCCCGAGCAACGGCCCGGCACGATGGGGCGGCTTCTGCCCGGATTCGCCGCCCGCGTGGTCGACCCGCACGACAACGAGCTTCTCGACGGCGAGGCCGGAGAACTTTTGCTGCGCGCCGACGAGCCTTTCGCCTTCGCCACCGGCTATTTCGGTATGCCCGATAAGACCGTGGAAGCCTGGCGCAATCTCTGGTTCCACACCGGCGATCGAGTGGTCCGCGAGAAGGACGGTTTCTACCGCTTCATTGATCGCATGAAGGACGCCATTCGCCGCCGCGGCGAGAACATTTCCTCCTACGAGGTGGAGCAGGTGCTGGCGAGCCATCCGCTGGTGCAGAATGCCGCCGTGTTTCCCGTGCGCTCCGAGCTTGCCGAGGACGAGGTGATGGCCGCCGTTGTTCTGCGCGGCGGCGCCGAGCTCACCTATGCAGCGCTGCTCGATTACTGCCAGCCGCGCATGCCCTATTTCGCGGTGCCCCGCTTCCTGGAATTTGTGGAAGCGTTGCCGCTGACGGAAAATGGCAAGGTGACCAAATACAGGTTGCGGGAGCGCGGCGTCACCAGCGCGACCTGGGATCGGGAGCAAGCCGGCTACAAAGTCGTCCGGGAGGCGCGGAGCGGGTGACATCCTACGTCTTGGCGCTCGATCAGGGCACGACATCAACGCGGGCCTTTCTGTTCCGGCCCGATACCTCGGTCGCCGCTTTCGCCCAGCAGGAGTTCCCGCAGCACTTTCCTGCCGACGGCGAGATCGAGCACGAGCCCGAAGATCTGTGGACGACCAGCGTCGAGACCTGTCGCGAGGCAATGCGCAGCGCCGGCGCGGCCGCCAAGGACATTGCCGCCATCGGGATAGCCAATCAGCGCGAGACCGCATTGCTGTGGGAGCGCGCGACCGGCTGGCCGATGCATCGCGCAATCGTCTGGCAGGATCGGCGCACGGCCGCGATGTGCGCGAGCCTGCGAGCCGCCGGCCACGAGCCCGAATTTGCGGCGAAGACCGGTCTGCTGCTCGATCCGTATTTCTCCGGCACGAAGCTCGCCTGGTTGTTGAACACCGTCGCCGGTGCAGGCGACCGGGCGGCGCGCGGCGAGCTT
>Ga0335081_10015635_pt1 | contig 12279 bp, 9 predicted proteins | sample Lox_Sample_35_FD_206713 | JGI IMG/M metagenome (GOLD analysis project Ga0335081, IMG submission 206713) | Soil microbial communities from Loxahatchee National Wildlife Refuge, Florida, United States - Lox_Sample_3.5 | ecosystem: Environmental > Terrestrial > Soil > Wetlands | place: USA: Florida... | reverse complement strand
GGGCTACGTCGGCGAACTCGGGCTGCTGCACGGCATCCCGCGCACCGCTTCCGTCCAGACCCGCCTGCCCAGTACCCTGCTCCGCATCGCCGGCCCGGACTTCCTGTCTGCCCTGCAGGTCAGCCAGCCCAGCCCTTCCCTGCTTTCGGTCGCCGGGACCCGGATGGCCCGGACCGCCCGCACCCCAAGGAACCAAGACCATGAGCCCCGATGAACTGCTGCGCCAGCTCGGCGAACTGGCCACGTCGCTGGGCCCGGCCGTGCGGCCGGCCGGCACGGACGAGCTGCTGCGGTCCCTGACCGAGACCGCCCGGCGGCTGTTCGGCGCGGCGGCGTGCTCGCTGGCCCTGCTCAGCGAGGATGAGTCGGAGCTGGTCTATACGGTCGCCGCGGGCCAGGGCGCCGACGACGTGACGGGCATGCGCATCCCCGCCTCGCGCGGCATCGCCGGCTGGGTGGTGCAGTCCGGGCAGCCGATCGCGATCGCCGACGTGGCCAGCGACCCCCGTTTCGCCAGGGAACAGGCCGCGCAGACCGGGTACATCCCGCAGGCCATCCTCGCGGTGCCGGTCGAGACACCCGGCCGGATGCTCGGGGTCATCAGCCTGCTCGACCGTGACCCGCGGCGGCCCGGCGCCGAGCAGGACATGGCCCTGCTGTCGCTCTTCGCCGACCAGGCTGCCCTGGCCCTGGCCAGCGTCGAGCAGTTCAGCCACGTCGGCCGGGTGCTGCTGGGCGTGCTGGCCGAGGCGGCCGCCGGCGATGACCTCGCGGAGACCCTGCGCCGGGCGGCCAGCGGGCTGCCGGCCGCCGACGCCGACCTGGCCGACCTGGCCGCCGCCTTCGCGGTTCTGGCCCGCCGCGGCGCGGCCGAACGCCGGCTGGCACTGGCCGTGCTGCGGGACGTCGCGGACTACGTCGAGAGGCGGCCGCCACGACCTCGCTAAGACCAGCCTGGAGCGATGCCTTCGCCCCGGAGGCGCTGCGTCCGGTCCCGCGGATCGATCTGCCCATCGACAAGGACTGGGCGTGGGCCGGAGCCACCGGCGCCGGGGTCACGGTGGCCGTGGTCGACAGCGGCGTCGATGCCGCCCACCCGGCCGTCGGTGCCGTCGAGCGGGCGGCGGCGCTGCAATGGGACTCGGAGACCAGGCAGGTCATCACCACCGAGGGCCCGCACGATGACTTGTTCGGCCACGGCACGGCGTGTGCCGGGATCATCCGGCGGGCCGCCCCCCAGGCCGCGATCTGGTCGGTGCGCGTCCTCGGCAGCAAGCTGACCGGCAAGGGCCTGGTCTTCGCGGAAGGATTGCGCTGGGCGATCAAGGAGGGTGCGAGCGTGGTCAATCTGTCGCTGAGCACGGGCCGCGAGGATTACTTCGGCCTGTTTCATGAGATCGCCGACGAAGCAGCCTTCGCCGGCGTCGTCCTGGTCTGCGCCACCAACAACGTCCCGGCGCCGACCTACCCGGCCCAGTTCTCCTCGGTCATCTCCGTGGCCGCGCACGACGGGCAGGATCCCTTCGCCATCGACGCCAACCCGGTGCCCCCGACCGACTTCGGCGCGCCCGGCATCGACGTCCAGGTGCCGTGGCTGTCCGGTGCCACGATCGTCTCCACGGGCAACTCCTTTGCCGCGCCGCACGTGACCGGGCTGGTGGCCCGGCTGCTGAGCAAGCACCCGTACCTGCGGCCGTACGAGGTCAAGACGGTCCTGCGCGCCGTAGCCAGCAACGCCGTAGCCAGCAGCGCCGTAGCCAGCGGCGCCGTGGCCGGCGACGCGGTAGACCCGGGAGCCGGCCATGACCGCTGACCTGACCGACATCCTGCGCGCGACCAGCCTGCTCGGCTCGGTGCCGGCCGAGGACCTGCGGGCCGTCGCGGCGGCCTCACGGCTGCGGAGCTACCGCCGCGGCCAGGTCGTGTTCACCAGGAGTGATCCAGGTGACACGGTGATCGTGGTCGTCTCCGGGCGGGTCAAGGTCACCGTCCGCTCGGCCGACGGCGGCGAGCTCACGCTGGCCATCATCCATCCGGGCGGCCTGCTGGGCGAGCTCGGCGTCGTCGACGGCGGCCCCAGGTCCGCCGACGCCGAGACCCTCGACGAGTCGCAGTTGCTGCTGATCCCGCGCGACGCGGTCCGGGACATCTGCGCGCGCGTGCCGTCCGCGGCCCAGGCCCTGACCAATTCTATCGCGGCCACCCTCCGCCGCCTGACCGAGGCCACGGCCGACCTGGTCTTCCTGGATCTCCCGCGCCGGGTCGCGAAGATCCTGCTCAGCCAGCCCAGGGGCCACGACGGTACCATCAGGCACAGGATCAACCAGGAGGAACTGGCCCATCAGGTCGGGAGCACCCGGCAGAGTGTCAATGCGGCGCTGCGCGGATTCGAGCGGCGCGGCTGGATCGAGGTGCACGACCGGGCCGTCACCGTGAAGCAGCCCGACGCGCTGAGCCGGTTCGCCGGCCTGGAGGTGTCGGCAAGCTGACAGTTCTGCTGTCAGCCAGGCGACTGACGGCTGCCTTCGCGGTCCGGCATGCTGACCCCAGACGTTGATCCACCGATCAGGAACCGTCCGACACCAAACCGAAAGGGAAATACCGTGACCGAGCAGAACAACACCCCCGAGATCGACGACACCACGGGCCACGGCTACAAGCGCGACGAGGACGACACCGAGGGCCACGGCTACAAGCGCGAGGACGACGACGACACCGAGGGCCACGGCTACAAGCGCGAAGACGACGACGAGGACGACACCGAGGGCCACGGCTACAAGCACTAGGACGAGGGGGACGGCGAGAGGGCGGGCAGCCACGCGTCCGCCCTCTCGCCGCATCGGCGGACGTGCGCGTAGCATCGTGCCATGACGACGCCTCAAGAGGTACTTGCTAAGGTCCCGCTATTCTCGATGCTTTCGAAGAAAGAATTGACCAGGCTCTCGAATAGCGCGCACGAGCGGACATTTCCGGCAGGCACGGTTCTGACCGAGCAGGATGAGACCGGCGTGACGTTCGGCGTCATCATGGACGGCCAGGCCACGGTGACCGTGCACGGACATACGGCCCGTACGCTCGGTCCCGGTGACTACTTCGGCGAGATGGCGCTCATCGACCATTCCTATCGCTCGGCGACGATCACGGCCGATACGGAGTTGCGCTGCCTGCTGTTCACCGCATGGGTCTTCCGGCCCTTCGCCATGGACCATCCCGAGACGGCCTGGGCGTTGCTGGAAATGATGGTGCAGCGCGTTCGCGAAGCCGAAGCCCGCTAAATGCGGAATCGCCCGATCCTTGTATTGAGGCGTGCGTGAGGTGCGGGCAGTGCGGTGCGTCAATAGCAGTCAGCCACCGGTTCTGCGGGGATTGCGGCGCTCCGGCTCCGGCAGCAGGCTGCCCGTCGTGCGGTGAGCCCCTGGCCCCGGGTAAGCGGTTCTGTCATGCCTGCGGGTTCGCGCTCGCCGAACCAGCGTCAGCCAAGCCCGTCACCGTGCCGCTCACCGCGCCGGTGGCCGAACGCCGGGTCTGCTCCGTGCTGTTCTGCGATGTGGTCGGCTTTACCCCGATGTCCGAAGCGCGCGATCCCGAAGCGGTCCGCGAACTGCTGTCGCGGTATTTCGCGGCGGCCCGGACGGTCATCGGCCGGTACGGGGGAGTGGTCGAGAAGTTCATCGGCGACGCGGTGATGGCGGTCTGGGGCACCCCGGCCGCGACCGAAGGGGACGCGGAGCGAGCGGTACGTGCCGCGCTGGACCTGGTGGCCACCGTGGGGCAGCTGGGCGCCGAGGCCGAAGCCACGGGGCTGGCCGCCCGCGCCGGAGTGGTGACGGGCGAGGTGGCGGTCACGCTCGGCGCGGTCGGCGAGGGCATGGTCGCCGGGGACGCGGTGAACACCGCCGCCCGCGTGCAGGCCACGGCCGAACCCGGGCAGGTCCTGACCGACGAGGCCACGCATCGCCTGGCGGCCAGCGCGATCGCCTTCACCGAGGCCGGATCGCACCGGCTCAAGGGCAAGGCGGACCCGCAGCGGCTGTGGCGGGCCACCCGGGTGCTGTCGGCGGTGGGCGGCGCGCAGCGGGTCGACGGGCTGGAGGCCCCGCTGACCGGCCGGGACGCGGAGCTGCGCACGCTCAAGGAGCTGTTCCACGCCGCGGCCGACCGCCGGGTGCCGCGCATGGTGCTGGTGTCCGGGCCGGCCGGGGTGGGCAAGTCCCGGCTGGGCTGGGAGTTCGAGAAGTACATCGACGGCCTGGCCGAGACGGTGTGGTGGCACCGGGGCCGGTGCCTGTCCTACGGCGAGGGCGTGACTTTCTGGGCGCTGGCCGAGATCGTCCGGCAGCGGCTGGGCATCGCCGAGGAAGACCCCATGGACACCGCGGCGGGCAAGCTGGCCGCCGGGCTGGACCGCTTCGTCACCGATCCGGGCGAGCGCTCCTTCGTCGGCGCCCGGCTGAGCCGGCTGCTCGGGGTCGCTTCCGCCGGGCACAGCGGCCCGGCCCTGTCCCGCGAGGAGCTGTTCGCGGGGTGGCGGCTGTTCTTCGAGCGCCTGGCGGCCACCGGACCGGTGGTCCTGCTGGTCGAAGACGCCCAGTACGCCGACGCGGGCCTGCTGGACTTCCTGGATCACCTGATCGACTGGGCCCGCGACCTGCCGGTGTTCGCGCTGGTGTTCGCCCGCCCCGAGCTGGCTCAGGTCCGGCCGGGGTTCGGTACCGGGCGGAACCGCAGCACGCTGACCCTCGATCCGCTCGATCCGGAGTCGATGGACCAGCTGGCGGACGCCCTGGTGCCGCAGATGCCGCCGTCGGCCCGGGCCAAGATCACCAGCCAGGCCCAGGGCGTGCCGCTGTTCGCGGTGGAGACGGTCCGCTCGCTGATCGACCGGGACATCGTCCAGCCGGTCGAGGGAATCTACCGGCTGGTCGGCGACCTCGGCGAGCTGACCGTCCCGGACAGCCTGCACGCGCTGCTGGCCGCCCGGCTCGACGCGCTCGATCCCGGGGTCCGGCTGCTGGTCGCCGACGCCGCCGTGCTGGGCACCACCTTCCCCGCCGAAGCCCTGATCGCGGTGTCCGGGCACGATGAGCCGTCGGTCCGGGCCGCGCTATCCGATCTGGTCCGCCGCGAGGTCCTCAGCGTGTCGACCGATCCCCTGTCCCCGGAACGGGGCAGCTACCAGTTCGCCCAGCAGATGCTGCGCCAGGTCGCCTACGACACCCTTTCACGCAAAGACCGCAAGACCCGCCATCTCAAGGTGGCCGCGCACCTGCGCTCGGCCTTCGCCGGCGACGGCGAGGAAGTCACCGATGTGATCGCCCAGCACTACCTCGACGCGCTGAACGCCATCCCCGGTGATCCCGACGCCGCTCAGATCCGCGAGCACGCCACCGGCGCGCTGATCCGGGCCGGCGAGCGTGCCGAGCGCACCGGTTCGCACGCCCGGGCCGCGGCCGCCTACGCCACCGCGGCCGAACTCAGCCTTGATGCCGCCGAAGGAGCCGACGGAAGACAAGCCGCGGCCGCGTTGTGGGAGCGCGCCGCGCAGGCCGCCAGCACCAACGCCAACTGGGCGCTGACCGTCGAGTACGCCGGCCGGGCCCGCGACCATTACCGCGAACTCGGTCAGGACCGGGCCGCGGCCCGCGCTCAGGCCATCGCCGGCCTGGGGTTGCACCGATGGGGCCGCCACGCCGAAGCCCGCGATCAGCTCACCGCCACGGTCGAGGTGCTGCGGGCCGATCCCGACGCCGACACGGTGCACTCCCTCGGCGAGCTCGCGTCGCTGGAGGTGTTCGCCGGCTCGCCGGACGCCGACCGGCTCACCGCCGAGGTCCTCATCCTCGGTCAGGCCCTCGACGTCGGCCCCAGCCAGTTCGGCGTCCTGCTGCTCGTCCGCGGGCTCTACCTCGCCTCCGTCGAGCGGCGGCCCCAGGCCATCGCCTACCTGCGGGAGAGCGCGCGCCTGGCCGCCCAGGCCGGCGACAACTCCGCGCTGGGACGCGCGCTGATCAACCTGGCGGACGTCCTGGCCACCACCGATCTCACCGCGGCCGCGGACGCCGCGCGCACCGCGGTCGGGCATCTTCGCCGGGTGGGCAACCGGAGCTACCTGGCCCAGCGGCAACACGAGGACGCCGCGGCGGCGGCGGTCGACGAAGCCCGCGCCATCGGCCGGCGTCTGCGCTGCCAGCCACTTCTCGACCGGGCCGAGGCGACCGCGGTCACCAGGTTTTATTTGACCGAACGGACCGGTGGTACCAGTGCCCGCCCTTGACCGCGCCGAAGCCGCTGACGTAAGGACAGTGGTGTGACGTGCGGGCAGTGCGGTGCGCCAATAGCAGCCGGTGACCGTTTCTGCGGGGATTGCGGAGCTGCCGTCGGCGTGTGCCCGTCGTGCGGTGAGCCGCTGGCTCCCGGCAAGCGGTTCTGCCGTGCCTGCGGTTCGCCGCTGGCCGCGGCCGCGCCCCCCGCGGTACCCGAGCCGGTGGCCGAACGGCGGGTGTGCTCGGTGCTGTTCTGCGACGTGGCCGGGTTCACCCCGCTGTCCGAATCGCGGGACCCCGAGGCGGTCCGGGAACTGCTGTCGCGGTATTTCGCGGTGGCGCGGACGGTCGTCGGCCGGTACGGGGGAGTGGTCGAGAAGTTCATCGGCGACGCGGTGATGGCGGTGTGGGGCACGCCCACGGCCGCCGAGGGGGACGCGGAGCGCGCGGTCCGGGCCGGGCTGGACCTGGTGGCCGCGGTGCAGACGCTGGGCGCCGAGGCCGGCCTGGCGGGCCTGACGGCGCGGGCGGGCGTGGTGACCGGGGAAGTGGCGGTCACGCTGGGCGCCGCCCACGAGGGCATGGTGGCCGGCGACGCGGTGAACACCGCCGCCCGCGTGCAATCCGCTGCCGCACCGGGACAGGTCCTGGTGGACGGGCCCACCCAGCGGCTGGCCGGCCGCGCGGTCGGCTTCGCCGACGCCGGCGAGCATGTGCTGAAGGGCAAGGCGAACCCGCAGCGGCTGTGGCGGGCCACCCGGGTGCTGTCGGCGGTGGGCGGGGTGCAGCGCGTCGACGGCCTGGAGGCCCCGCTGACCGGCCGGGACGCCGAGCTGCGGATGATCAGGGATCTGTTCCACGCGGCGGCGGACCGCCGGGTGCCGCGGCTGGTGCTGGTGTCCGGGCCGGCCGGGGTGGGCAAGTCCCGGCTTGGCTGGGAGTTCGAGAAGTACGCCGATGGCCTGGCCGCCGACGTGTGGTGGCACCGGGGCCGGTGCCTGTCCTACGGGGAGGGCGTGGCGTTCTGGGCGCTGGCCGAGATCGTCCGCCAGCGGCTGGGCATCGCCGAGGAGGACCCGGCCGAGGCCGCCGTGGGCAAGCTCGTCGTCGGCCTGGACCGGTTCGTCCCCGATCCCGGTGAACGAGCGTACGTCGGCGCACGCCTAGGCCGGCTGCTGGGCGTCACATTCCCGGGCGACACCGGGGCCACGGTATCGAGGCAGGAACTGTTCGCCGGGTGGCGGCTGTTCTTCGAGCGCCTCGCGGCCGAGAGCCCGGTGGTGCTCCTGGTCGAGGACGCGCAGTACGCCGACAGCGGCTTGCTGGATTTCCTCGACCACCTGATCGACTGGGTCAGTGACCTGCCGGTGTACGTGCTGGTGTTCGCCCGCCCCGAGCTGGGCCAGATCCGGCCCGGGTTCGGCGCCGGGCGGAACCGCAGCATGCTGACCCTCGATCCCCTGGATAACAAATCGATGGACGCGCTGGTGGACGCGCTGGTGCCCGGGATGCCCCCGGCCACGAGGGCGAAGATCACCAGCCAGGCCCAGGGCGTGCCGCTGTTCGCGGTGGAGACGGTCCGCTCGCTGATCGACCGCGATATTGTCCAGCCGGTCGAGGGGGTGTACCGGCTGACCGGCGACGTCGGCGAACTGGCCGTGCCGGACAGCCTGCACTCCCTGCTGGCCGCCCGGCTCGACGCCCTGGACCCCGGCGTGCGGCGGCTGGTGAATGACGCCGCGGTACTGGGCAGTACCTTCCCGGCCGAGGCCCTGATCGCGGTGTCCGGGCGGGACGAGCCGTCGGTGCGGGCCGCCCTGTCCGATCTGGTCCGCCGTGAGGTGCTGTCCGTGTCCGCGGATCCGCTCTCACCCGAACGGGGCAGCTACCGGTTCGCCCAGCAGATGCTGCGCCAGGTCGCCTACGACACCCTCTCGCGCAAAGACCGCAAGACCCGCCACCTGGCCGTCGCCGCGCACCTGCGCGCGGTCTTCGCCGGCGACGGCGAGGAAGTGGCCGATGTGATCGCCCGCCACTACCTGGACGCGCTGAACGCCATCCCGGACGATCCCGACACCGCCGAGATTCGCGGCCAGGCCATCGCCGCCCTGATCCGGTCGGGCGAACGCGCCGAGCGCACGGGCGCCTCCGCGCGTGCCGCCGCGAATTACGCCGCCGCCGCCGAACTGATCACCGCGGACCAGCCCGGGGAACAGCCATCCGCCGGGACGCTATGGGAGCGCGCCGCCAAGGCCGCCACCGCCAGCGCGGACTTTGCCGCGGCCGTGGATTACGCCGGGCGGGCCCGGGCCGACTATCTCCGGCGCGGCCGCGACCGGGATGCGGCCCGGACCCAGGCCCTGGCCGGACGGGCGCTGCGCCGGTGGGGCCGTCACACCGAAGCCCGCGACCAGCTCACCGAGGCCGTGGCGGTCCTGCGCGCGGACGCCGACGCCGACACCGTGCACGCGCTGGAGGAACTCGCCGTCGTGGCGGCATTCGCCGGATCTCCCGATGCCGACCGGCTCACGACCGAGGCACTCGTCCTCGGCCAGGCTCTTGACGTCAGCGCCGAGGAGCTGAGCGGGCTGCTTCTGAGCCGCGGAATCTACCTGGGTACTCTCTCGCGGCGATCGCAGGCGATCGCCTACTTCCGCGAGAGCGCCCGGCTGGCCGCGCAAGCCGACGACAACTTCTCCCTGGGAACTGCGCTGCTCAACCTGTCCGACGTGCTGGCCGTCACCGACCCCGCGGCCGCCGCCGAGGCCGCCCGTACCGCCGTGGGGCACCTGCGCCGGGTCGGTCTGCGGATCCACCTGGCCTACGCGGTCACGAACCTGGCCGAGGCGCTGATTCAGCTCGGCGACTGGGACGCCGCCGAAGCCGAGTTCACCCGGGCGGTGAGCTCTTACGGACTCGCCGACCTGGAGCAACTCACCTGTCAACGGGGCTGGCTGGCGGCCCTGCGCGGCGACGCGGAAACGGCCGAGGCCATCCTGGCCGCATTGACCGACATGCGAGCCAGCGAGGACCCCCAGGACCGAGGGGCGGTCAGCCTCGCGGACGCCTTCACCGCCGCGGCCCGTGGCCAGCTGGAGGGCAGCTTGCAGCGCGCCCGGGACACAATCGCTTATGGCGTTGTCGTGGGCGTCAGCGGTGAGTCGCAGCGCTGGGCGTGGCCGCTCGCCGCCCGCGCGGCGCACGAACTGGGCGATAACGCGGCCGTCGGCGACCTGATCGCCCTGCTCGACTCCCACCAGCCCGGGCACCTGGCCCCGATGCTGCGGGCCGAGCGCGAACTGGCCCGCGCCCGCCTGGCCGGGGCCGGCCTCGAGGCCGCCATAACCGGTCTCCGCGAGCACAGCACCCCTTACCACCTGGCCCATGGCCTGCTCGACCACGCCGGGTACCTCGCTCGCCACGGGGATGCCGAGGCCGCCTCGCAGGCCGTCGGCGAGGCGCGCGACATCGGTCGCCGCCTGCGCTGCCGGCCTCTCCTGGACCGCGCCGATGAACTCGACGGCGTACCGCCCCTGACTCACACGTAAAGTGCCTGTCCCTCAGCGGCCACCATGACGGGGACCGGCGCCGCGGCGAACCGCTGCGCCAGCTGGTCCAGCGCATCGTCGGTCCGGTCCGGCCGGTGATGGAACAGCACCACCTGCCGGGCCCCGGCCCGCCTGGCCAGGGCGACCGCGTAGTCGGCCGCGGCGTGCCCGAACGCCGCCTCGGCCGCCACCTCCTCGGCCAGCAGCTGGGCGTCGTGCACCAGCACGTCCGCCCCCGCGGCCAGTTCCACGGCGGCCGCGTGGTACTCGCCCCATCCGTCCGGGCCCGGACCCAGCGCGGTCGGGCAGTGATCGGTGACATAGGCCGCCACCGAACGTCCGTCACTGACCCGGTACCCGAGTGTCCGGCCGCCCTTGTGCGGGATCTCGCGAGCCACGATGGCGAACCCGCCGGTATCGAGCTGGCCGGGCGAGACGGCGCGGAAGCTCCAGCTTCCCCGCAGTTGCCCCGGCCGGATCGGGAAGTGCGGCGGCGACATGGCCCGCGCCAGTACCTCTTCGGCGCCGGTGCCGTCCTGCTGGTCCGGCAGCAGCAGCGTGACGCTGGCGTCGTCGCGATCCCCGGCCCGGAAGAACGGCAGCCCCTGGACGTGGTCCCAGTGCAGGTGGGTGAGCAGGATCGTCCCGGTGAACGGCTGGCCGTCCAGCAGCGCCGTGACCCGGCGCACACCAGTGCCCGCATCGAGGATGAGCGTCGGCCCCGCGGCACCGTCGTGGGTCACGGCCACGCAGGAGGTGTGGCCCCCGTACCGGACGAAGTCCGCGCCCGGGGCCGGTGTCGACCCGCGGACACCGCAGAATTCCAGCCGCACCGGCCAAGCCTAGCGACCCCGGATCCGCCCAGGCCCGCGGAATGTCAGTGGGTGCCGCTAAGTTGGGCTGGGGGCAGATCGCTGATTGGAAAACTCTTGGTCACCATGCACAGCGACATGCACAGCGACGTGGATCGGATCTCGCAGCGAGCGGGCGAACGCCGGCGGGCGGAGCTCGGCAAGTTCCTGAAGGCGCGGCGGGCCCGGCTGAGTCCAGAGGACTTCGGCATGCCGCCTGGCTCGCGCCGGCGCACCCCCGGGCTGCGCCGGGAAGAGGTCGCGCTGCTGGCCGGGGTCGGCGTCACCTGGTACACGTGGCTGGAGCAAGGCCGGCAGATCAACGCCAGCATGCAGGTGCTCGACGCGGTGGCGCGCACGCTCCGCCTCGACCGGGTCGAGCGCGAGCACCTGTATCGGCTGGCCGAGGCGACGCCGCTGCGCACCGAGTGCGCGCGGCTGGTGGTGCCGGACACCATCGGGGAGATCGTGCACTCGCTTGAACCGCTGCCGGCCAGCCTGATCAACAGCCGGTTCGACATTTTGATGTCCAACCGCGCGTCCGAGGAACTGTTCTGGGACTGGCACACGATGCCCTGCATCCACCGGAACACCCTGTGGTGCTGCGTCACCGAGCCGAGTGCGCGCGGCAAGTTCGTCGAGTACGACAGCCAGGTCCGCTACATGGTGGCCCGGCTGCGCTCCGCCTACGGCCGGCACGTCGGCGACCCGGACTGGGAAGAGGACATCCGCCGCCTGGCCTGCCTGAGCCGCGAGTTCGCCGAGCTCTGGGCCCGCCACGAGGTCGCCGAGGCCGAGCCCCGCACGCTGACCTATCTGCATCCCCGGGCCGGCACCCTCAGCCTGGCGGTCAGCGAGCTCAACCTGCCCGGCCTTCCGGAGGCCCGCATCGTCGTGTACACGCCGCGCGATGACGACACCCGGGCCAGGATGCCCCTCACCCGCCGCCGCCAGGTCACAAATGCCGTCACCTGACCCGCCGCCACCCAGCGACAACCCACCTCACCTGGCCCGCCGCCCCCGGCCGCGAGTCACGTCACCCGACCCGCCGCCCCCGCGCCGTCCGGTGTTGTACCCTGGACTGCAATCGGTTGCGGCGAGAGGGCGGAGCGATGTCGGCAGCGGGCACGGCCAGGCAGTACGAGCCGCGCGTGCCCGACGGCGTAGACGTCACCCGGCCGAGCATCGCGAGGATCTACGACTACCTGCTGTACGGCAAGGACAACTTCGCCGTTGACCGGGCCGCGGCGGAGAAGCTGATGGAATCCCGGCTCGACCCCCGCCGGCTGTCGCTGGCCAACCGCGCGTTCCTCGTCCGCGCGGTGGGCTTCCTGGCCCGTCAGGGCATCGCGCAGTACCTCGACCTGGGCAGCGGCTTGCCCACCTCGCCCAGCGTGCACGAGGTCGCCCGGAACACCATCCCCGCCGCGCGGGTGGTGTATGTCGACCATGACCCGATCGTGGTGGCGCACAACGACGCCCTGCTGGCGACCCGGGACGGCGTGATCACCATCCGCGGCGATATCCGCGACCCGGATTCGGTCCTCGCGCACGGGGCGCTAGCCGGATGCCTCGATTTCAGCCAGCCGGTCGCGGTGCTGGTGCTGAGCGTGCTGC
>Ga0335081_10015634_pt1 | contig 12279 bp, 11 predicted proteins | sample Lox_Sample_35_FD_206713 | JGI IMG/M metagenome (GOLD analysis project Ga0335081, IMG submission 206713) | Soil microbial communities from Loxahatchee National Wildlife Refuge, Florida, United States - Lox_Sample_3.5 | ecosystem: Environmental > Terrestrial > Soil > Wetlands | place: USA... | reverse complement strand
GGGGGTTTACCTTCTGGATCCCGGGCTGCAGATAGATGAAAGTGAATATCATTTCCTTCAGATTTGCCAGTGTTTTATCGAATGATTGATCGTTCAGAGAAATCCAAGTTTGCGGTTCATCGGCCTCTCTCGTGGGGAGTTTATCTGAGGGCAGCAGCCATGCATTGGGCTTGAATTCAGACGTGGCACTCACTATGACCCCGAAATCAAATCCCGTTTTATCTACCATCAACTTCGTCCGCGGGGAAAGCGGGTTACCAGCAGCGCGGCCTCTATACGAAGGCAATGGATGTCCGGTATCAAATTTCTCTGAAGCAGGTCGAAGCGTAATCTGTCTCATTAATATCCTCAAATAAGATGGCGAGGAGATCGTGACCTGTTGCGATGCCAAAAGCTCCAATAAACAAAACACGGATCCATCATCGGTTAATTCCGAGAATAACATTTCCTTGCCCTCCCCGAAAATTCTTTCCAAGGATTTGTGAAATGCTCCGCTCTCTTGCAAGAGTTGACCCCCAAACCGACTCTGCACCAAATATTCCCACCTACCGCAACCCCATCAGACGAGCCCGATATAAAAGGGGTGAATCGGAGGGGAGGGGGAAGGATTTTACTTATCGGACAATTTATAGGTTCTTCCAGCAACAAGTCTCTCTGACGCATTATTCTTTGAAATAAGTTTTCTTTCCTGGAGTGATTCCATAATACGCGCCGCTGCGTCCCTGCCAAACTTTGCCAGCGCGGCTCTGGCTTTTACTTTATCGTGCTGGGAATCGGGTGTAAGTGTAATCGACTTTATTAAACTTTCCAATCTCTGTTCTTCTTCCTCCGCCTTTTTGTGGGTGCCTGGAGGCGGTTTGCAGGGGATCGCAAAGGCATTGCTGTATAATGCGGTGCGTCGTCTAGTGGAACTTATCCCTTCTCTTTTATTATATTCAGCAAGCCAACTCCTTCGGGGATGCTGGTCCTGGACAATATCAAAGTATTGCTCCAATTCGTCAAGAGTGCGTGGCAACGTGACTCTCGGCTCCACGACCTTCGTCCTAAATCCCGGTTAAGCCCCCATACAAACTTCGGGGACAGTACGTAGCCGCCTGTTGGTCCGCCATCTCATCAAATGCCTCCCCTACATTCTCCCTATACCATTCCAACACAACTTTCAATTCCTCCCCGGACCCAATCCTCAGTGGTCCCGCCTCTAGTTCCCCCCTTTCCTGAGCAGCCTTCCAATTCCTGTCGAAACTTTCGAGAAAGCGGGAGACGAGGTTTGTTTTTCGCACGTGCAAGGCTTCCCAGCGTCGGGCCAGGGACGATGGTTTACGGCCGGGGAAGGCGGAGGAAATTAGGACCCAGGGAACGTGAGTATTGTGGTTACTGTACTTTTGGACGAGGGCCACGGATTGCCAGATCATTTGGTCTTCTGTCGGTTTGAAGGCTACGCGGGCGCGTTTGGTTATGGGGGCGGGTACAAGAGTATCTAACCAAAAAGCGGTATTGTAAGCAATGAAGAGAGGGTTACGAGAGGCGGGTACCATCGACGATGACAACTGGAGCCTTTCGTTTACCAGGTTGTTTTGTGGGCTTTGGAGATGATTTCGTTTTCGGCGTGATACTTCTTTGTTCCGTTTTCTGCATTGGAGTTAGAAGATGTTCCACTGGCGTAGGCACCGATTTAGCCGACTGAACAGCAACTGCCTTCGGCATAACAGGTCTCTTCGTCGCCTTCCTAATAACCGATTCTCCTTCCCCTTCGATCCCTTTCCTTGCCCCTGAAGGCCTAACAACTTCCGCTGCTGTCGTTGCCTCATCCACAACTCCCAATTCCCTTGCCAGTTCAGCCCTCAAGCTATTCACCTTGTCGTTTTGGGAAATGTCGACATCTGGTAATAACAGCACACTTTTAAATTGCACCCCCATTGGCGACGAGCAGGAAATCATGATACGTTTCACATCTTGACGGGACTCGAGGATGTCGAAAATGGCGTTGAGAACACGGTGATCGATTTCTTGTGGCGCACCGGGGAACTCGGTTTTTATGTAGGTCAGGTATTCTAGGTCGACGCGGGTGGACAAGTCGAGTACGCCGCCTTTGGCACGGATAAGGGATAAGAGGGCAGTTTGTAACATCGCTACTTCTGCGGGGGTAAAGTGTGTCGCGGGTTTTCGGGCGGGCACAAGTGTTGTTGAATCATCATTCGATACTCGCAGTTTGTTCATCATGGCGGCGGGAATGGCTTCTGTAACCTTTCGTTTCTTGGCTGGTGTTGGTGCCACCGCCGTTTGACTTTGGCCTTGATCATTTTGTTCCACGACAGAGGCGGGGAGTTCGGTTGCATTGGTTGTGCCAGAGGTGGCGGTGGTTTCAACGGCCGTCTTTGCCCTCGATTTCCGAGCACGTATTTTCGGTTTCTTCGGGAGAGGCGGTCTTTTCGGAAGGATAGGTTTGCTCAAGGAGGCATGTTCCAGGAAATTCTCAATTGGCACACGAAATGACTGTGCTTGTAATTTAGTATACAGCATCTACTGTCAGCGCCTTGCCCAAACGTTGAAGACGTGTTGGAGGGGAAGACCCTCTTTTCCCAGGGACCGTCGCCGACGGCGGTGCGAACTTGATGGCCTATTGTTTGATCGCGGGAAAGTCCGATGATGTCGAGGGGCTGGTCTTCTTGAACTTGTTGATTCGTATCTTCCTCATCTGCGGGTCGTGCTTCAACGGGACCTTTTTCTGCATTACTCTCGCTGGATATGTATCGAGTATGCATAAGTTGAAATGTGGTATTGCCATTATGCACAAAAGGTCTCTTGACTCTAATCGTCAGAACCCCCTCAAGCGAATGCGGTAGAGACATCAAGCCAAGTTCCACGAGCATTTTAGTCCGAGAGAACAAACTCCTTGGATCTTGCTTCGTGATCTTCGCTGCATCAGGTTGTGCAATTCCTGCGCCCCTGGCTTGCGAAATACAACATAAAAGCTTAAAGTTTAGATTCGGGACAGGGTTGCCCTTTTTGGGGAATCCGGTTATGCTGAGCCATTGTTTGTTTTCGGAGGTAATGAGGTGCAGCGCATCGCCGAATTTTGCTATCAGGCCGGGGAGAGCAAGTGTCTCATCCAGCTATAGGGTCAGGGTGGGTGGAAGGGAGAGCGAGGGCGGGGGAGGGGGCCGCACGCGTGTGGGAAGTCCGCCTTGTTTCAGGATTTGATCTCCTGCTTTGAGGATGATCTGGTCGTGGGAGAGGAAATGGGTCCACAGTCTGGATTTAAAGACGTCGTCAAGGACGTCGGGAATGTTGTCTTGGAGAGGGCTTTTCCGTAGAAATTGGAGGACAAATCCCCAGAGCCGATCGAGGGAGGACCCTGCAATGAAAGAGTGTCAGGAAGTGAAGAAAGAAAGAGGGACGGAGGGAAAGAAGAGCTCACCTTGTTCTCCATCAAGAGCAATCTCCTCAACACAGAATGAGATCAGACCATCCATTCCTGTGTCCTCAAAGCCCTTCTAGCTCGGATTCCATCACGTTGAAATTTGAGTCGACTCAGCCGTCCAATTGCGCTTCGGGATAGACCAGGCTGGATTGAAACTTCCTCAGTTTTGCAGCTTCCCAGGTCTCCTCGCTTTCATCAACAATGACGCCTCTGCACTGGCGATAGGGCCAGGAATCACCGCCGTGGAGATCAGCGGAGGGATGATGGCAACATCGTCCTCAGCGAACGCGGGGCCTGTGAACGACGACATCCACAAACTGCTTCTCGTCGTCAAGGACCTAGCCCACCACCTCGAGGAGAACAGACAGGCCACCACAAAGCTCAAACTCCATGCAGACCTCCTCAACGTACGCACCCTCCACAAATAGCCTCCGTACGCCAGTCTACAGTCTCTGATGGTGTGAAGGAACAATTGCAGCTATACAAACTAGGCGAAGCGGGCTCAAAGGGCTCAGTGCCCTCGTCACCAAGTCGCCCCATCCTCAATCACTAGGTCGTTGTTGATATTGATATGCAGATCCCAACTCCATTGATGAATTATTGGCAGAGAGAGATGAACTAGTCCGTGAAAATGCCGCTTTACGACAAGAAAACCAAGACTTGGCAGTCCTGCTAAACGACTACGAGAAGGCCCTTCAAACAACGACCGAACTCATCCGAGATCATGCGGTAAGACCTCTCTCCCTTTCCACGACAACCTTTCCTGCGTCCTCTTTGGTGCGTTGTGAGTTGTTTCTCTGACGGTTGTTTAAGTACCAAGAATCCCTCTCACGAACCGAATTGCACCAAGACTACAACCAAAAACTATGCATTTCCCACCTCGAAAACGAGCGGCTGCAGCAATCCCTCATCGACGCCGAGGCACGACTCGTTAAAGTAAGTGGCCTACTACGACAGGCGTATGCAGCGGATCGGGAGGCGGATCATCCAGTGGATCGGGCATTATTGGATTTACAGGCGCAGAATCGGGGGTTGAGATTGGCGATGGGGATGCCGGTTGAGGCTCATCCTTCCGTTCGAGAGGGGGATAAAGAGGTTGTGTTTACGCTGGACGAGGAGGGGAGGGAGTGATGGAGGCATAATTGGATTGAGTGCGTATAGCTAAGATATTTGGATTCAGGCATTTCGATGGGTGATAACGCACGCGGGATGGTTATCAGCTCGAAGTATATAACAGGAAGGAACGATCTCAATAGACCCCGTATTTTTCACAAGCCCTACTGCCCCCTTCCCATTCCACATTCATCCGACTTAACCTTATTCGCGTACTACAGTCTCATTGCTATGCGCATAATTTAAGCGACTTTGCATCATTAACCTTGGCCCTTCAAGGGGGGCGTGCTCGAACTTACTTTCCACCGGAATCCGGATTGTGCACGAAATTAAGATTTGCTCACGTGACACTGGATTCCTCGCCGCGCAGTCGACGAGTATTTAAAAGCCTTCCGGGTCCCCCCAAATCTTTTTCGAAAATTTTTGGACGTTGGGACCCCCCCCTTGGCCGAGATCGAAATATGTCAGATTTGCCATGACAACAAGGTAAACCGACCCCCGCCCAGAGAAAGCCTTGTCCTTTTTATCCTTCGAGGTGTATTCGACAGATGCTGATGCGCTTGCCTCAGACTAGACAGACTTGTGGTTCTCCTTGAGACAGGGTCGACGGCCCTTGTGCGCAACACAGCCGCCCAACAGCTCGGCGACATCCAGAGACAGCATCCGCACGAACTTTACAATCTCCTTGCGCGCGTCGCGCCCTACCTCCGGAATCGCGAATGGGAGTGTCGTGTTGCGGCCGGCAAGGCAATTGCCGGGATTGCTGGGAATGTCCCGCACTGGGACCCCAATGCCGAGGATGGCATGGGGGATGTTAAGATGGATGTTTCGACACAGGGCACAAATGGGTTGGAGGTGGTCAAGGAGGAGGATGGTGGTGAGGCGGATGAGGATGCGTCTCGGCTTTGTTTTAGGACGTTTGATCCGCTCAAAGTGATTCGGTATGGTGAAAAGTTGTTGGGGAGCGCGGGCAAGGTATGCCGATCTCACCGAGCGTGATAAGCCGAGCTAATTTGGTTACAGGAGTATGATGTCGCGAGGGAGTACGATTTAAGCACGGCAGAAGGCATCGCCAAACAAAAACAACTCGTAAACAAAAGACTCGGCATAGGCAGTGAAGTCTTCGATGGTAATCGCAACCCGTCTCTCTTATGTCCCCCGCTGACCCATGGAGCCGATCTCATTGACGTCGACGACCTGACGACCCCGGGCATCTCCTCTCAAGAGGAGAAATCCGCGCTCAAGGGTCGAAAATTGAGTAAAACGCAAGTAAATACAAAGTTACCGAAACTCACGATGCCCCCACCCTCAAGAATTCCCGAAAGTCCGGCTTCTGCAAGTACCCCTGGGCCTCCTGGCGATGGCGTTTTGACGCCGATAGAGGGGATGAGTACACGACAACTCAATGTCCTTAAACGAAAAGCAAAGATGCAGAAGGCGGCTGCTGCAAACAAGTACCCACCCCCCCAACCTCCCCTTCTGTTTCCTTTTCGTGAGTTTTTGCCGTTAATGCGTAGAGTCCGAGTCATCGATTACTCGCAGAGTACAGCGGGACGACGATCTTCCACGGACACCCACAACGGATCCTCCACCCCCCATCCGATAAAACAAGAAGACTCTCGAAATGGGAGCGATTATTATTCCATCACCGAACAACCCCAAGACGCCAACCGCGTTGTGATCGAGCACAAAGCCCCAACCGTCTCCGCCCTAGCTGCCTACGCCTCCAGCTCCGAATCCGCCCGCGTCTGGCCCCTCGAAGGACTCGCCGAGATCCTCCTTTTAGACCTCTCGGATCCAGCGTGGGAAGCAAGACATGGTGCCGCCATTGGTCTCCGTGAAGTCTTTCGATTACATGGCGGCGGTGCAGGGCGTATACTGGGCCCCACAAAGGCGGAGAATGATCGGAAGAATGCGGAGTATCTTGAGGATATTGCCCTTCGATGTTGTTGTGTGTTCCTTTTAGATCGGTTTGGGGATTATGTTTCCGACCAGGTTGTTGCGCCCATACGGGAGAGTGTCGCGCAACTTTTGGGCGCGGTGGTGGTTCCTATGCTCGCCTCTGACGTCGTGAATGTCTTTCGCTTGCTCCGACGCTTAGTCCTGCAGACTGAATTCGTGGAATGTGGGCCTATCTGGGAAATATGTCATGGTGGCATGTTGGGATTAAAGTACCTCGTGGCCGTGCGGGAAGATATCTTCTTTTCCGTTGACGAGGTCCTTGATGGGGTCATCGAATGTGTCCTTGCTGGACTGGCGGATCACGATGATGATGTTCGGGCGGTCGCTGCTGCAACCCTGGTCCCCGTCGCAGATCAATTCATCGCCCTACGCCCCAATGCCGTACAATCCCTCATCGACACCTTGTGGTCCAGTCTCGAGGACCTCCGGGACGATCTCAGCGCAAGTACAGGCAGTGTCATGGATCTTCTCGCAAAACTCTTTTCCATTCCCAATGTCCTCGAAAGTATCACCAAAGCTGCCTTGGACGACGAAGAAAAATCCTTTGCTGTTTTGATTCCGCGACTCTTCCCCTTTCTACGGCACACGATTCGTACGGTCAGATTAGCTGTTTTGCGTGCGTTACGGACGTTCCTTTCGATCCAGCAGAATCAGGGGACAAGTTGGATTTCTGCACGGGCAATGAGATTGATCTTTCAGAATGTGTTGTTCGAACAGGTCGATGAAGTCCGTGAGCTCTCGCTCCAAGTATGGAATGATCTCATATCTTCCGTCTCGCCAAACGAATTACAAGCCATGTTCAGTGACTCGGTCCAACCCGTCGCCTCGCTATTATTTACCCCCATTGGCACATCGAGAAATAATGTTGCGATGGAATCGTCATTTATCATTCGGCCCTCCGGACAGGTCTGGGCTCCCGCAGTCGTCGGGACGGAAAAGCTGGCTGCGGGGAAAAGGGGCAAGAAGAAAGATGTTGCGGAGGATTGGTCGTCGGCGGCACAGCATAAACCGCATAATTTGGATGGTCCGGTGATTCGAGGGGATGTTGATTTGGTGGGCGAGGATGTCATGATTAAGAGTCGAATTAGTGGCGCAACGGCGTTTGGACGGTTAATGGCTTCTTGGCCGGATGAAGTATTCCTCCCCCCATTTTTTTTGTCAGGGAGGCTGATTTTTTCAGGGACTTGGTGTCTTCAGGGATATTCTTTCCAAGTATCTTGTTTCGCGATGGAGTTCGCCGCGATGGCTTGCGTGCATGACAATCGAAGAAAGCGCCCGATGCCGGCCCCATGGAAATAAAGTCGGCATCATGCTTCGCCCCGTCATAAACCCTTTAATCGAAAGGGTTTCAACAACAAACCCCATGTACCTCGACTTAGTCCCTTTCCTCCAAACCTTACGCCGCCAATGCCAAGCCCTCGAAAACATCTTTGTCGAGCACGGAAACCTGGCATCGAGTAAACTTCCTGTCTTGGCAGTGTTGGTAGAAGGTGAACCCGATGCTGGACCGCATGCCTTTACGTTTGCGACGGCGGTGGCATTTGTGGAAAAGGATTTTGACAAGTTGAATAATCAGCTTTCGTCGATTAATCGCGTGAGGGCGACAAAGTTACTCAAGGAATCGAAGGACTCGTTGCAGCATTCGATAGATGAGTTTAAGGAACGACGGGAGGTTCATGAGAGGCGGATTGCGAGTGCTGCTGCTAGCGCAATTCTCTGGCTTGACGATCTTGGGAATAAACTCAATCCCATTATCCAGGGAATCATGAATGCCGTCAAGGTACTTACCACATGCGCATCCCTAGCAGGAAATACTGACTCTAATGTATAGACCGAGGATGACCCAGTCCTTCAACGCCGATCCGCTCAGGCCATCGCCAAACTCATTACCCTCTGCGTAGACGGAGGCCGGACCAAAGTATCAGACAAACTCGTCAAAAACCTGACTGCGTTCCTTTGCGTCGACACTAATGACACCCCCGAATTCCATCCCCACCAAGACCTCGAAGAATCGATCCTCTCCCTGAAACGCGAAGAAGAAAAGAAGAGTCCCAAGGATCTCGCTGCATTCGCCAAAACCGCCAACGAGGCTCGGATAAAACGAACCGGCGCACGATCCGCTCTAGAAGAATTAGCCCTGTCCTACGGGGAAGATCTCTTCTCCAAAGTCCCACGGCTAAAGGAGTGCATGTCCGCTTTCATCGTCAGGGCTTTTACAGAGGGGTTTCCCGAGGATATTAAGGCCGATAACTCGACTTTTGGACAGAGTATTATCGATGAGTTCTCGATTGTTCGAACGTTACTTCCGAGCTTGCATCCGAGCCTTGTGGAGCAGTTGCGGGAGGTGTATGTTCATGTTGTCCAGGCTTTGCAGTGTTGCTTTTCCGTGATACGATTTGCCGCTGCGAGGTGTTTTGCAACGATGTGCAAGGCGGATTTGGTCGCGGGAATGAAGCATATGATCGATAATGTGTTGCCTATGGTAACGGATCAATTGGAAGTCAGACGGCGTCAGGGTGCTGTAGAGTGCATTTATCGTATTCTCGCTCTTCGTTATGGACTGACGGTAGATTTGGTTACCACACTTGATACAGAGATTTTGCCTTATGTGATTTTCTTGATCGTCCCCGTTATGGGTCGGATGAGTGACAGCGATAATGATGTTCGACTGTTGGCTACCGAGACATTTGCTACCCTCGTCAAATTGGTTCCGTTAGAGGCCGGCATTCCAGATCCACCTGGGATGTCGAAGGAGTTATTGGCGGAGAGAGACGAAGAGCGCAAGTTTATTGCGCAGATGCTCGATGGCAGCAAGGTTGAGCCGTTCAAGATTCCCGTCGCTATTCGAGCGAACCTAAGGAAATACCAGCAAGACGGAGTCAACTGGCTTGCATTTTTGAACAAATATCACCTTCACGGCGTATTATGCGATGGTACAAACCCGCGAGATTCCGAATCTAACCCTTAGACATGGGTCTCGGCAAGACTTTGCAGACCATTTGTATTGTCGCAAGCGACCACTATCTCCGAGCCGAGAGATATAAAGTTACAAACAGCGCCGAAGATCGGCCACTCCCATCTCTCGTTATCTGTCCCCCGACAATTACAGGCCACTGGCAACAAGAAATCGCAAACTATGCCCCGTTTCTCAAGGCCTTGGTGTACGTTGGCAACCCCGCCGAACGTCAACGTCTCCGCTCGCAAATCTCCACCCAAGATATCGTCGTAACATCTTACGACATCTGTCGTAACGACACCGACATCATCTGCAAGCACAATTACAACTACTGCGTCCTCGACGAGGGACATATTATCAAAAATGCCAAGGCCAAGGTCACTATGGCATGTAAACGCGTCCAGGCGAATCATCGGCTGATCCTCTCTGGGACTCCCGTTCAGAATAACGTTCTTGAACTTTGGTCTCTTTTTGACTTTTTGATGCCGGGGTTCTTGGGCACAGAGAAATTCTTTTATGATAAGTTTGCCAAACCTATTGCGGCCAGTCGAGACAGCAAGAGTTCGTCCAAGGAACAGGAAGCCGGTATGATTGTCTCATTAGATGTACTAACGCAAAGGTGCGTTGGCATTGGAGGCATTGCATAAGCAAGTGCTGCCGTTCCTGCTCCGACGTATGAAGGAAGATGTGTTAGCCGACCTCCCGCCAAAAATTATTCAAGATTATTACTGCGAGTTGTCACCGTTGCAAAAGCGGTTATACGAAGACTTTGCGGTACAACAGGCGAATGAACTTCGACAGGATACAGAAAGTAATGAGGGAAAACAACATATCTTCAAAGCTTTGCAATATATGCGAAAACTGTGCAATCATCCAGGCCTCGTTCTAAAACCGGAGCATCCAAAGTACAACGAGATCATGGCCCACTTGAAACATGAAGGAAGCACAATCTGGGACGTTAAGAACGCGCCAAAACTCCAAGCGTTAACCGAACTCCTCATCGACTCCGGAATCACAGGCGGTCTCCTCGGCGCCAAATCAGAAGTCGAAGCGCTCACAAGCGGGTCGGGCGTCGTCTCACAACATCGAGCCTTGATTTTCTGCCAGGTTAAGGAAATGCTCGATCGCATCGAGAAAGACGTGCTCAAAGCAAAACTTCCCGGGGTTACGTACCTGCGCTTGGATGGCGGCGTCGACGCCAAAGATCGATTTGGAATCGTAGAAAAGTTCAACGCGGATCCTACGATTGATTTGTTGTTGCTCACGACGCATGTGGGTGGGCTTGGATTGAATCTTACGGGAGCCGATACTGTAATTTTTGTTGAGCATGACTGGAATCCGATGAAAGATCATCAGGCTATGGATCGGGCCCATCGTATCGGGCAAAAACGAGTGGTCAATGTCTATCGCCTGATCACAAAGGATACACTGGAAGAGAAAATCATGGGGTAGCATCTAATTTGTCGTCACTTACTGATAACAGTCTTCAAACCTTCAAACTAAACATTGCTTCATCGATTGTAAATCAGCAAAACGCTACCCTCGCAACGATGAATACCGACCAGATTCTCGATCTATTCAATGTCAAGGGTTCGGATACTTCAGCCTCAAAAAGCAGTGGCAATCAAGAAATGGCGATTGATGCAGAAGGCAATCCGATTAAGAAGGGAGGCACCAACTTTTTGGAAGGGTTGGGTGAGTTGTGGGACGAAAGGGAGTATGAAGAGGAATACGATATGACAGACTATCTGTCCTCATTGAAACCGGCGAAAGGTGCATCAAAATTGGTTTGATTTTTCATAGAAGGGTAGCATTTTGTTGGAAGACATGGCATGTCGATACTCTTGCTTGCGACTGGCTGATACTAAAAGATATTAGAATCGATATCCATTATATGCTAGCCCGGTACGCATCTTCGAACTCAATGACTGCTCTGGTGGTATATTCTCCCAGCCGCAGTTGTCCGCGCTGGGACGTGCACCCCACGCGCTGATTCTGCTGGCGGAGGCCCGTTCCACGCAATTGTCACGCAATCATACACGTTCTCAACTTGGACGGCTCCTTCCAATCCGGTGTCGGAAGCACGCAACAGGACGGTGAAGTATGCCCACGTCGAGCTGAATGTGAAACTCTTGCGCCGGAAACAAAAAAGACTCGATTAAATTCACGTCATAAATTCGTTGTGGCCTAAGTGAGGTTCGCTTGCATCTAATCACGGCAGAAACCAATCAGCAGACAGAATCAGCACCCCCCAAATCTTTCTCGGAACTCCTTATCTGTCCCGACAACGCACGCTTCGCTAACATCAGGCCAATCATCTCGGAGCTTCCACCTGCAGCCCGCAAACTTTCGACTCTAAAATCGCTCTCGTATAAATATCTGACCACACTGCTCGTGTATCCTCCAGCTCTCGTAGATTACGCCATAAAAATTATCACAAAGTCTTTGTCTTACGCCAATCTCCTTCACAACAACAACTGTTCTGTAATTGTAAACGAAATGTCCGACGGACCGGAGGCACGCGAACCTCGAGTTTCTATTTCATCTCGACCGAGCATTGATTCTCATCGTCTGGGTCCCGTATCCCATGGCCGAGGTGGAGCCGGCAATATCGGTATATCTTGTATCCCCGTTAACTTCTAATCGTTCCTCGAATAGGGATGGATAATACTGAATACGTCGATGGCGGGTTGTATGTGACTGAGACCCCCGGTGCAGACGGCAAGGGTTACTCTACTGGTCGTGGAGGGGCAGGGAATGTCAAGGGTCCCGAGGAGAATGGGAGAGAACACGTCTCGGATCGGACGGATGATATCACTGTGGAAAG